>MRWG01000196.1_pt1 | contig 101314 bp, 94 predicted proteins | sample 1013341 | NCBI WGS metagenome assembly MRWG01 (sample SAMN06117577, study PRJNA244670) | biofilm metagenome | biome: Water; feature: Cathode Biofilm; material: Biofilm; isolation source: microbial consortium enriched at the cathode of a solar microbial fuel cell | place: USA: District of Columbia ...
TCCTTCACGGCTGGTTTTTGCTGAGGCCGATCTTATCGGACCTCGTTCGCCCTGGGAGAGCGGCCGCCGCAAACACACCATGTCATTCGCTGAAATCGCAAATGCACTGGTGGACAGCTGTCTGAGCGGACATTCGTAATAAGCAATGGTTGCGATGCTCTGTGCGGTCAACAATTCATGCAGCTCTCCGCACCGCCGCTCCTGAAGCCAGTGTTCGACAGACTTAACAATTTGAGGCGAAACAAGAACTGAGCGCCGGTTTTACTTGGCTCGTTGCCTCAAGGGTTGGGGAGCATTGTCAATTGAGGGAAACTGAAACCTCCTAATGCAGATCCATGACACCGTAGCAGGTGTACGCTAGGGGCAGGCAATGGCGGCGCAACCTTGGGATGGGGAAGGCTGCAGGTTTGTCCTGCATAAGCTGAGGCATGGGGGAGCTGCAGGGCCTACCGGCCGCAAGCCCTGCCAGCAACCGCCCGGTATAGGTTGCCAGGGCCACTCCTCCGCCGTGATAGCCGAACCCGGTCCAGGCGCGCTGCCAGTCTCCGATCTGACCGGCATAAGGCGTCAGGCCGCGGGTCAGGCAGACCAGACCGCTCCAGTGATGCGCGGTTTCCGCATGTGCCAGAGCCGGGAACATCGTCTCAAAGTTGCGGCGGATCTGGCGCTGCATCCGCTGCGTGGAGCCGGGGGTGATGTTGCTGGTGCCGCGCATCCCGAACAGCACCCGGTTGTCCGGCAGCAGGCGGAAGTAGTGCAGCAAGTTGCGGGTGTCATAGGCGATGCGGCGGGTGGTCCAGCCCTGGGCCTGTTTCTCTACCTCCGTCAGCGGCCGAGTCACCATGATATGCGAGACCACCGGCAAATAGCGCCCGCGCAGCCAGTCCGGCAGGTTGTCGCTGCTGTAGCCATTGCTGGCGATGATCAGCCGGTCCGCTGTGATGCGGCCCGACGGTGTTTCAATGATATAGGTGCCGCCGGGCTGCTCCTGCACCGACAGCGCCGGGGTATGGCCGTGGATCACGGCGCCGGCCTGCTGTGCCAGGCGGGCCAGGCCGGCCGCGTATTTGCCCGGGTTCAGGCCAAAGCCTAGGGGCAGCAGAAACCCGCCGTGGAACCTGCCGCTATTCAGGCCCGCCTGGCGCATTTCCTCAGCTGAAAGCACCTGGCAGTTCACCCCGGCATAGCGGCCGAGACCTGCCGCCATCTCCGGCAGGGCGCGGGCCGCGCGGGCATTGTGGGCAAGGCAGTATTCGCCGTCTTCCTGCACATCGGCCGCGATGCCGCCGGTGGAAGTCAGATCGCGAACCAGTGCGATGGCCTCTTTCTGGGCGCTGTAGAAGGCTCGCAGATCCTCCTCGCCGAAACGGCCGATGATGGCGCTGTCGCCCAGCTTGGCGCCGCCGAAACCGCAAAAGCCGGCATTGCGCCCCGAGGCGCCCCAGCCGGGCTGGGCGGCGTCGATCACCAGCGGCGCCTCGCCATGGTCACGGGCCAGATGCAGCGCGGCACTGAGGCCGGTGTAGCCCGCGCCGATGATGGCCACGCCCGTGCGCCGGTCGCCGTCCAGCGCCGGATAGGCAGGGGCAGCGGGCAGCGTGGCGTTCCAGTAGCTGCCCACGGGGGCCTTGGTGTCATAGGCGTGGGCGTTGTAGATGCGGCGGAGGGTTTTCATGGCGCTGGTCCGTTCCGGCAGCCCCGTCAGGGTGCTGCAATCACCTTGGTTTCGAGGAATTCGAGAATGCCTTCGCGGCCGCCCTCGCGCCCGATCCCCGACATCTTGACCCCACCGAAGGGGGAGCCCGCAGCAAGGAAGGCGCCATTCACATTGACCATGCCGGATTGCAACGCACGGGCAACCCGCGCCGCACGGGCGCTGTCGCCGGTCTGCACGTAGGCTGACAGGCCGTAGGGTGTGTCATTGGCGATCGCGATGGCCTCCTCTTCGCTGTCGAAGGGGATCATCACCAGCACCGGGCCGAAAATCTCCTCCTGCGCGATACGCATGGCGTTGTCCGCATCGGCAAAGATGGTGGGTCGGGCATAATAGCCGGTCTCGAACCCTTCCGGCCTGCCCGGCCCGCCGGCCACCAGCCGCGCGCCTTCGGCGATGCCCGCCTCGATCATCTCCTGCACGCGGGCATACTGCTGCGCGTTGGACAGCGGCCCCATGTGATCGCCAGGCTCCACCGGGTCGCCGACGGTCAATTGCGCGCATTTTGCCTGCGCCAGCTCGACCGCGCGGCCATAGACGCTGCGCTCGACCAGCATCCGGGTGGCGGCGTCGCAGCTTTGGCCGGTGTTGATGAAACAGGCCTCCACCCCTTCGGAGATGGCGGTGTCCAGATCGCAGTCGGCAAACACCAGGTTCGGGGATTTGCCGCCAAGCTCCAATGCAACCTTCTTGACGGTTTCCGCTGCATCGCGGGTTACCGCAACACCGCCGCGGGTGGAGCCGGTGAAGGACATCAGGGCGACATCCGGGTGGCGTGACAGCGCAGCACCTGCCACCGGGCCTTCGCCGTGGACCAGGTTGAAAACGCCCGCGGGCACGCCGGCCTCGTGCAGCACCTCGGTATAGAGGATCGCCGACAGCGGTGTCAGCTCGGAGGGTTTCAGCACCATTGTGCAGCCGGCGGCCAGGGCAGGGCCGACCTTCAGCACGATCTGGTTGATCGGCCAGTTCCAGGGGGTGATCAGCCCGCAGACACCAGTCGGCATCCGCACTAGCGTGTCGCCGTTGGGCAGGGTTTCCTCGAAATCGAGCGCCTTCAGATCGGCAATGATGGCCTCCAGATGGTCGATGCCGACCTGCGCCTGCATCTCGCGCGACATGGTGATCGGGGCGCCCATTTCCAGCGAGATGGCTTTTGCGAAATCATCCACGCGGGCGGTGTAGACCTCCAGCACGTGTTCAAGGAGCGCAATGCGGTCCTTGCGGCTGGTGGCGGCAAAGCCGGGCAGCGCGGCCTTGGCTGCGGCCACGGCGGCATCAACGCCTGCTTCGCTGCCAAGCGCCAGGCGGCCAAGGGACTGTTCGGTGGCCGGGTTGATCACCTCCGCCGAGGCGCTGCCGCGGGGGGCGGTCCAGCGGCCGCCGATGTAGAACTGGGACATGTTGTACTGCATTGCCGTATCCATTGAGGTTTGAGAGCGAGTCATGCGGCGGCGGCGGCCGCGCGGTGGTCCTGCTGCCGGCGCCGCTCCTGCCGCCGGTTGGTCAGCGAGGCGGCGATGACGCCAAGGGTGACGATGCCGATCAGCATGGACGAGAGCGCATTGATCTCGGGCGAGACGCCCAGCCGGACCGAGGAATAGAGCTTCATCGGCAGGGTGGTGGAGCCGGGGCCGGAGGTGAAGGTGGCGATCACCAGGTCGTCGAGCGACAGAGTGAAAGAGAGCAGCCAGGCCGAGATCACCGCGGGCGCGATCACTGGCAACGTCACTTGGCGGAAGGCCGAGAACGGCGTGCAGCCCAGATCCAGCGCCGCATCCTCCAGCGACCGGTCGAAGCTGGCCAGCCGGGAAGAGACCACCACCGAGGCATAGCACATGGCAAAGGTCGCGTGGGCTATGGTGATGGTCCAGAAGCCGCGGTCGAGGCCGATGGCGACGAACAGCAAGAGGAGCGACAGGCCGGTCACCACCTCGGGCATCACCAAGGGCGCATAGATCATGCCGGAGAACAGCGTGCGGCCCGGAAAGCGGCCCATACGCACCATGACAACTGCGCTGAGCGTGCCCAGCACCGTGGCCAGCGTGGCCGAGACAAAGGCGATGCGCAGGGTGATCCAGGCGGCCGCCAGATAAGCCTCGTTGTTCAGCACGATGCCGTACCATTTGGTGCTGAAGCCGCCCCAGACGGCGACCAGGCGGGAGTCGTTGAAGGAGTAGATCACCACCAGCAAGAGCGGCAGGTAGAGGAAGGCCAAGCCAAAGGTCAGCGAGGTCAGGTTGAACATGTTGAAGCGGCGGATCATCCCAGTTCCTCCTGATGTTTCTGCTGATGGCGCTGGAACAGCACGATAGGCACGATCAGGATGGTCAGCAGCACGATGGCCACCGCCGCCGCCACGCCCCAGTCGCGGTTGGAGAAGAACTCGAGCCACAGGGTCTTGCCGATCATCAGCGTGCCGGAGCCGCCCAAGAGGTCGGGGATCACAAATTCGCCGATCGCCGGGATGAAGACCAGGAAGCAGCCCGCAACCACTCCCGGCAGCGACAGCGGCAGGGTGATCTGGCGGAAGGCGGCAAAGGCACCGCAGCCGAGGTCTTCGGCGGCTTCCAGGAGCCGGCCGTCGATCCGTTCCAGCGAGGCATAAAGCGGCAGTATCATGAACGGCAGGTAGGAATAGACGATGCCGACATAGACCGCGATTTCGGTGTGCATGATCGCCAGCGGCTGATCAATGAGGCCGAGCTTCATCAGGGTGAGGTTCAGGAAACCCTCGTTCTTGAGGATGCCGATCCAGGCGTAAATGCGGATAAGGAAGCTGGTCCAGAACGGCAGGATCACCAGCAGCAGCAGCGTCTTGCGCCACTCTTGCGGTGCCTTCGCCATGGCATAGGCCACCGGATAGCCGATCATCAGGCAAAGCAGAGTTGCAATGGCGGCGACCTTCACGCTGTTGAGATAGGCCTTGAGGTAGATGCCGTCCTCGGCCAGCCAGAGGAAGTTCTCGAAGTCCAGCGCCGCGAAGGCCGCGCGCAGGCCTGCCAGCCCCTCATCAAGGCTGAAGGTGGGGGCATAGGGCGGGCTGGCCGTGACCGAGTCCGACAGTGCGATCTTGATGACGATCAGGAAGGGCACCAGGAAGAATAGCCCCAGCCACAGATAGGGCAGAAGGATTAGCAGGCGGCGCGGGGCGGATGTGCTCATGGTCCGGCCCTCACGCGTCGACCAGCACGCAAGCGCCCGCGCGCCAGCTGAGCCAGACCCGGTTGTTCCAGTCAATTTCACGGCGCGAGGTCAGGAGCCGGTTGGCCTCTTGCGCGCGGATCAGCTGGCCGCCGTCGAGCCGCACCAGGAAGGTGGAGGCGCTGCCGGTATAGGAGATTTCCTCCACCGTGCCCTCAAACCTGTTCACGTTGGGGGCTTCTGCTGGCTGGTCCTTGGTGACGTGGATCTTCTCGGGGCGCAGCACCAGCGTCTTGCGGGCGCCGGGTGTCAGCACATCCTCGGGCTGCGGGCGGATTGCCAGCCGGGTTCCGCTGTCCCAGCGGGCCAGTGCCAGCTCGCCGTCCATGCCCGCAAGCTCGACGTTGATCAGGTTCACGTTGCCAATGAAATCAGCGACATAGCTTGAGGCCGGGTGTTCATAAATCCGTGCGGGCGTGTCGGTTTGCAGCAGCTTGCCCGCCTTCATCACCGCGATGCGGGAGGAAACGGTCATCGCCTCGTCCTGATCGTGGGTCACGATGATGAAGGTGAGGCCCAGCCGGTCCTGCACGTCCATCAGCTGGAACTGGGTCTCTTCGCGCAGTTTCTTGTCGAGCGCGCCCAGCGGCTCGTCCAGCAGCAGAACCTTGGGTTTTTTAGCCAGCGAGCGTGCCAGCGCCACCCGCTGCATCTGCCCGCCGGACAGCTGGTGCGGCTTGCGGTCCGCGAAGTCTTCGAGTTGCACCAGTGCCAGCATCTCGTCGACGCGGTCCTGGATATCACTTTTCTTCCAGCGCTCCTGTTTCAGGCCAAAGCCGATGTTCTTGGCCACCGACATATGCGGAAACAACGCGTAAGACTGGAACATCATGTTCACCGGGCGCCGGTTGGCGGGGATGCCGGTCAGGTCCTGACCGTCCAAGAGGATGCGGCCCGAGGTCACTTCCTCAAACCCGGCCAGCAGCCGCATCATTGTGGTCTTGCCGCAGCCGGAGGGGCCGAGAAGCGAGAAGAACTCGCGCTCCTGGATGTCCAGGTTCAGGTCCGAGATCGCGGTGAAGCTGCCAAAGGTCTTGGTCACATTCTCGAAGCGGATCAAGGGGGTGCGGTCCGGCGTCAGCGCACTGACGGGTTCGGCCTGGGCGGCGGTACTGGCCGGATCATGGAAATTCATTGTTGCAGGTTCCCCTGTTGCAGGTGCCTGCCGCTGCATGAGCGGGCGCCGCGGCAGGCAAGACAGGTGCGGCCTTGAAGCCGCGCCAAAGCTCATTGGCCGGTGCGGACCTTGGACCAGGTGCGGGTGTATAGACGCTCCGTCTTGCGGTCTTGCAGCACCGGGGTGGTCAGCATCTCCATGGTCGCCTCGGTCGGATAGACGGCGGGATTGCCGGTCAGCTCCGGGTCGATTTCTGCCTGGGCGGTGAGGTTGGCACTGCCGTAGCGGATGAAGTTGGCGTTCTGCGCCGACACCGAAGGCTGCAGCAGGTAGTTCAGGAAGGCATGGGCCTCTTCCACGTTCCTGGCATCGGCCAGGATGGCGAGGCCGTCAAAGTCCAGCAGCGTGCCTTCTTCCGGAATGATGTATTCCAGATTAACGCCATTGTTGGCCTCCTTGGCGCCATCGGCGGCCCAATAGGCGTCGCCGCTCCAGGTCAGGCCGAGGCAGGCATCGCCATCGGACAGCGCGCCGATCATGGCGTCAGTGGAAATCTGGGCGATGTTGCCCCGGATCGCACCGATATGCGCCCCGGCGGCGGTGATCTGATCCTTGTTGCTGGTGTTCGGGTCCTGCCCCATGTCGATCAGCGCGGCGCCGATCACGTCTATGGGCGAGTCCACGATCATCACGCTGCAATCGGCCAGCTTGCCTGAGATCTCCGGGTCAAACAGCAGATCCCAGGACCTGGGGTGGTCGTCGCCCAGCCGCTCTGCAAGCTTGCCGGTGTTATAGGCAATGCCGAATGTCCACCAGTTGTAGGGCACCAGGTATTCGTTGCCGGGATCGAAGGTTTCGATCAGTCCGGCGATCTTGGGCCAGACGTGCTGCAGGTTGGGGATCTTGGATTTGTCGATCTTCTGCAGCACCCCGGCCGAGATCAGCCGCGCGGTGCCGGTGGAGGAGGGAACGATGATGTCATAGCCGGAGCTGCCCGCCAGAACCTTGGTTTCCAGCATCGCGTTTGAATCATAGGTGTCATAGGTGACGTCGATCCCGGTCTCAACCTCGAACGCCTCGATGATCGCTGGATCTAGATAGTCGCTCCAGTTGTAGATCACCAGTTCACCCTCAGCCGCCGCGGCGGCGCCCCAGATGGCGGCTGTTCCGGCCATCAGGCCAGTTCTCAGCTTGGATTTCATGGTTCCCTCCCGTGTTGGGTTTCTGTTTGCTTCTCTTTTGGGATGCGGGCCTTAGGCCCGCTCCTGTTCCAGTTCGAGCCCCTGTTCCAGCAACTCCCGGGTGGCGCGCTGGACGCCTTCGGTCAGCATGTCGAACATGTCGTCGATCTGCGCTTCGGTGATCACCAGCGGCGGCGAGAAGATCGCCATGTTGCCATAGGGGCGGACCATCAGGCCCAGTTCCTGGCAGCGGGCGTCGATCACCGCGCCGATGGTGGCGTCGATCCCGGCGCTGGCTTGGCCCTCACGGGTCAGCGAGCATTCGATGCAGCCCACCAGCCCCATGCCGCGCACATCCACGATCAGCGGCAGCTCCAGCATCTGATGCAGGCGCTTCTGGAAGTGCGGCGTCACCTTGCGGACATGCTCCAGAATGCCGTCGCGCTCGAAGATCTCGATGTTCTTGAGGCCCGCGGCGGCGCAGACCGGATGGCCGGAATAGGTGTAGCCGCTGGTGAAATAGACATCCTTGGAAACATCGCCCTCGATGTCCTTGAACAGCCGGTCCGAGAAGATCGCCGCCCCCATCGGCGCATAGCCCGAGGTCAGCCCCTTGGCGCAGGTGATGATGTCCGGGGTGATGCCGAACAGCTCTTCGGAGGCGAACCAGTGGCCAAGGCGGCCAAATCCGGTGACGACCTCGTCGGAGATGTACAGAACATCATGTTTGCGGCAGACCTCCAGGCAGCGCTTGTGGTAGCCCGCGGGCGGCACGATCACGCCGCCGGAGCCCAGCACCGGTTCGGCAATGAAAGCGGCGGCATTGTCCGCGCCCAGCTCCAGGATGGCGTTTTCCAGGTCCGCCACTTTTTCGTCCAGGAAGGCTTCGATGCTCATGCCTGCGGGACGGCGGAAGGCGTTCACATCCGGCAGGAAATGGGGAAGGACCTGATCGGTGTCGAACCACTGGCGCTCGCTCGGCTTGCCGCTGAGCGAGGCGGTCAGATACGTGCCGCCGTGGTAGGCGTGCGCGCGGGTGATGATCCGCTTCTTGGCGGGCTTGCCCAGCAGGTTGTTGCGGAAGTGGACAAAGCGGATGGCGGTATCAACCGCAGTGGAGCCGCCGGTGGTGAAATAGACCCGGTTGAGGTCGCCCGGCGCCCGTTCGGCAATCGCGTGGGCAAATTCGGCGCTTACCGACGTGGCCTCGCTGAAGGGCGAGCAATAGGCCATCTTGCGGGCTTGTGCCGCCATCGCATCAGCAATCTCGGCGTTACCGTAGCCCAGCTGCATGCACCACATGCCGCCGGGGCCGTCGATCACCTTGTTGCCGTGCTCGTCGTAAACATAGATGCCTTCGGCATACTCGCTGAACGTCCTGTCGGCTTTTCCGGCGCCCTGAACTTCCAGCCCTTCCCACGGATGGAAGTAATTCTCCTTGTCCCAGGTTTTGAAGTTTTCGAAGTCGTTTCCAAGTTTGGTCATCTCGGCCCTCTGTCCGGAGTTGCTGTTTTCATGAATGTACGTTCATACATTAGACGTAAGTGAATGATCGTTCATTGTCGATGGAAATCTGTTGCAATCGCGGGCAAGGTGCTGGAAAGGCAGCGGGCCAGTCGGGAGAATGAGGGGGCGGGCAAATGACAAGTGCCGAAGATACAAGGAAAAAGCGGAAGGTGGACAAGGACCTGCACCGGGAGGTCCTGCTGGACGCCACTGCCAGCGTGATCCTGCGGCACGGCGTGAGCGGCGCAACAATCAGCCGTATCCAGGAGGAATCCGGCCTGTCGCGCGGCATGATCAACCTGCATTTCCAGTCGAAAGACAACTTGATTCGCGAACTCGCGATACACATGACGCGGGAGTACAATGCGGCGTGGCAGAACTTCACCAGCCAAGCACCAGAAGAGGTGAGCACCCCGGAACATGCCGCAGCCCGCCTTCAAGCGCTGTTTGAAACGGATTTTTCGGAAGCAGTTCTGAACAAGCGCAGCGCCCGGCTGACCTTTGCTTTCCGCGCGGAACCTGAATTGCAGGCGCTTGGAACCGGCTATACCGAAACCCGCGGAACCGACCTGCATGACCATGTGCGCAACTGCTGCCATGTGCTGTGTAAGGCTTGCGGCACCCAGGGTGATCCCGAGAAAGTCGCGATGGCTATCATGTCACTGCTGGAAGGGTTGTGGACCGACTTTCACGCCCACCCCGATGAATTCAGCAGGGGAAATGCGGTGGAAATCTGCCAAACCACCGCCCGCGCCTTCTTCCCGGGATACTTCTGAACAGTAAGCACGGGTGGGCCGCCATCTTTTGCAAAGGGGCAGTAAAAGCGAGATTCCCAGGCGCAATATTGGTGACCAAACGCCTGTCATAATGAAAAAAACCTCTGCAACGGAAACTTCGAAGATGTCCACTTTGCAGAAGTTGCATTTCCGAAAACCCGTGGGTGTTGATGTCTGGCTTGGGTCGGTACTACTTCGGCCAAAGGCGGCATTGCGTGTTTCCTGCCAGTTCATATCTCGCGCTGTATTCAGTAATTTGGGCTCAGACCGGCCCAATACTCTGCGGCGCTTCCCAAAGAACAAACAACCGGACAACGGCCATTCAAACCGCCGGTAAGGTTCAGGTGTCAGCGCGGTGCTGATGTCTGGGCATGGCGGGAGGACTGAACGAGCACCTGTTCGCCAACCTGCTCCACGCCCGGGTGTCAATCGGCACGGAACTTTGACCCCCTGTAGGCATCCAAAATTGACCCCCCCCTGTTTGACGTGCGGCTGGCTGGCCCGATGCGGCGCAGTCTCCACACAGCGAAGCCGTATCTGGGTCTGCATCAATGATTGGGCGCACCCGCTCGTCAAAGGATGCCTGATCTGCCCGCGGCGGCAATCGATGCCCGAAGATACGGAACAGCCCGCGGATCTCGTTCGCCAAGTCGATAAACTTCCGCTGGACTGCCTTGCGGCTGCTGAAGATCTCACCGTCTGCTTTCCTCCTGGCCTTTCTGCCGAATTTCGAAAGTGATCGCGGACGAGACCGCGATCGCTTGCAAAGATGTCAGCCGCGCCTCCGCTCCGCTCTATAACGCGCCTGGCATTTTCCGTTTGATTGGTCCGCCTGCCATCCGGCCGGCAATCTGAACACGGCTTCTGATGCAGCTCGCGCCTCAGCCTCCACGGAGAAATCCGGTTCCTCCCGCGCCAGGCGCGGCCCCCTCCCGATTTCACCGCTCCGGCGCATCCTGTCATTTCGCGGGTGTCAGATCACCGTCCGGCCGCAGTCCGGGCTGCGCCCACCCTGCTTTGCCCTCCGGAAGACACGAGGTCTTTCGAAGTCAAAATCAGGGAAAGCTTCGCCACTGGCGGAACAGGAGGCGCGAACGGGGATGTAGGAGACACGGAAAAAGGAAAGGGTCTGCCGCAAATGGTAAAGCTATGTGTCGCCCGGCAGCCGCCCTCAGCGCTCGGTGATCAGAACCCCGTCCGCGACCGCCTCGCCTGGGTGCAGGATCACCCGCTCGCCCGGCTCCAGCCCCTCCAGAACCTCAGCCACCTGGCCGTTGCGCCGCCCCAGCGTCAGCGGCCGCACCGCGGCGCGCCCGTCCGCCGCCACAAAGGCCGCCCAGCCGCCGCCGTCCCGGAACAGCGCGCTGACCGGGATCCGCAGCACGTCCTCCGCCTCCCACTCGATGATGCGGGCAAAGACCGAAAACCCCTCGCCTAGGCTGGTGCGCTGCGCCTTCGGCGTCACCAGGTCAAAGAACACATCCACCCGCTGCTCCTCGATCCCGAGCGCCGAAACCTTGGTGCGCGCCACCGGCTCGATCCGGTCCAGCACCGCCTCCAGCGGCCCAGGCCCGCCCCAGCGTTCGATGCTGGCGCGGGCGCCCGGCGCCAGCCGCACCGCGTCCGAGGACAAGAGATCGGCCACCAGCTCCAGATCCTGCGGATCGCCGATGGTGACCAGCAGATCGCCGGGCAGCACCGGGCGTTCGCTGATGGTGACCACAGACAGCACCACCCCGTCCGCCGGCGCGGTGATGCGGATGCAGCAGCTGTCCGGCACTTCCGCCCCCGCTTCGGGCAGGATCAGCGCCGCCTGCGCCCGCGCCAGGGTGCTTTGCGACATGTCCACCCTTGCGCTCGCCGCCTCCTCCCCGGCGGCGGCCACCGCCAGCCGCTGGGTGGCGTCCTCCAGCCGCGTCAGCGAGGCGACATTGCGCTCCGCCAGCGCCTTCACCCGCTCAAACTGGCTTTGCGCCAGAATGCGGTCCTCGATGGCCTTCTGCAGATCGGCGCGCGCCACATGCAGCGCCGCCTGCGCCTCCTGCAGCGTTGCCTGCGCCTGCGCCCGGGTGCGCGCATCCAGCAGATGCGGCCGGGCAGGCTCGACAATGGCGACCAGGGTTTCGCCCGCTGTCACCCGGTCCCCCGCCCGCACCGGCGAGCGGCGCGCGGTGCCCGCAATCGGCGCCGCCACCTCGAACAGGTCGCGGACCCGGGTTTCGCCATCGGCGTCAATGGTGATCTCCATCCGGCCGCGCGTCACCTCATGCAGGTCCACCGCGGCCGGCTCCTCCCGCAGCGCCACATAGAGCAGCGCCGCCAGCACACCGCCGCCGGTCACGTACAAAAGCAGGCTGCGCAGGTTCGCAATCATCTCTCACTCCCTGGTTTTCATCACCGCCACAAGGTCCATCCGGTCCAGCCGCCGCCGCACGATCAGCACCGAGCACAGCGCCGCCGCCAGCACGATCAGGCTGGCGCTGGCAAAGGCCGCAGGCTCCAGTACCAGCGGTATCGTGTAAACGTCGCTGGAAAAGTTCTCCACCGCCAGCCGCGCGATCGCCGCACCGATCAGCCAGCCCGGCGGCTGCGCCAGGAGCGCCAGCAGCATCATCTCCCCCGCCAGGATGAAGGAGACCTCGCGGCGCGAGAACCCCAGGATGCGCAGGCTGGCCAGCTCGCGGGCACGTTCCGACAGCTGGATGCGGGCGCCATTGTAGGCAACGCCGATGGTGATCAGCACCGCAATGGTGATGTAGACCATGTTCATCACAATCACCTGCTGCGCGATGACCTCCCGGAACGACCGGCGCATGTCGGTCATCACAGGCACCCCGGCCACTGCGGGCAGCGCCTTGAGACGGGTGAACAGCGCGTCCTGCCGGCTGGGGTCGATGGCAATGCTGGCAGCCGAATACTGCGGCGCCTGCCGGAACAACGCGTTCAGGCTGGCATGATCCATATAGGCGCCCAGCCCGAAATACTGCTTGACCGTGCCCGTCACCGGCAGCTGCCGGGTCTCGCGCCGGCCGCTGGTGAACTGCACCTCCACCAGCGTTCCGGGCACCGCGCCCAGCTGCTCCGCCAGCCGCTCGCTCAGCAGGATGCCGCCGGGGCCCGCGTTTGCCACACTGCCGTCGCTGGCCACCACCCGGCTTAGATCCGGGTCCGGCACCCGCGCCTCGATCGTCACCCGCTTCATCCGCGGCCCGTGCCGCAGGATGGCCGCCGCATACTGCTGCCCCTCCGCCTGCAGAACACCGGGCAGGGCGCGGATCTCCTCCAGCACGCTTTCCGGCTGATCCTCGGTGAACATCACCACCGCATCCTGCCGGTTGCTCTGGTAAAACGCCGTGTCCATGATCTCGTCCAGCGCATCCGCAAAGAAGGACGAGGCCACCACAGATGCCACCGCCAGCGCCAGCCCCAGCCCGGTCATCGCGCTGCGCAAGGGCCAGCGCAGCAGGCTGCGCAGGATCATGACGGCAGGCTGTGACAGCCGCAGCTGCCGCATCAGCCGGTCCGCCGCCGAATGCTTGAACCGCGGCGGCGCGGGCGGCTGCATCGCCACCGCCGGCGCCAGCCGCGCCGCCCGCAGCGCCGCGCGCGCCGCCCCTGCGGTGGTGGTCAGCAGCGCCGCCAGCGCCGACAGCGCATAGGCCCAGGGCGACACCCGGTAGATCAGGAACGGAAAGTCAAAGTAGAAGGCATACTGGCGGGCCAGCAGCTGCGCCAGCCAGGTGCCCGCGGCCCAGCCGATCGCAATCCCCGCCAGCGCCACCAGCGCCGCCAGCATCAGATAGTGCAGGCAGACCTCCGCATCGGAATAGCCCACCGCCTTCAGCAGGCCGATCTCGCTGCGCTCCAGCGCCACGATCCGGCCCATCACCATGCTGACCAGAAATGCCGAGATGCCAAAAAAGATCGGCGGCAGCACCATCGCGGTGCCCTTCATCTGGCTGATCTCCGCATCGACAATCGCGTGCGAGCCGTGCTGCGCCCGCCCCACGGCGCCCTGTCCGCCATAGGGCTCCAGCAGCTGATCCAGCCGCGCGATCACCTCCTCTTCCTGCACCCCGCGCGCGGTCTTCAGCGTCAGGTCATTGAAGGCGCCCGCCATGTCATAGGCGGCCTCCGCCTCCTCCCGCCGCATCCAGATGATGCCAAAGGACAGGTTATCGGGCATCAGCGCGCCCGGGCCCAGCGTATAGATGAACTCCGGCGACAGCGCGGTGCCGGTCACCGTCAGCCGCCGCTGCTGGCCGTTCAGATTGGCCCGGAAATGATCCCCCGGCTGCAGCCCGTTAGCCAGCGCGAAGGGCGCGTTCACTGCAACCTCCCCCGGCAGCTGCGGCCAGTGGCCGCTGCGCAGCACCGGCAGGTTCAGCTGCGGCGGGCCGCTCTCCGGCAGCGACAGGATGCGCCCCACCGCGCCCTTGGCCCGTCCCGGCATGTCGAGGTTGGCATAGCCGCTGACCCGCGCCTCCAGCGCCAGAACCCCCTCCACCGCGGCAATCTCCGGCAGCAGGCTGACCGGCGCGCGGCGCGCCATGGCAAAGACATCGGCAAAGCGGTTGCGCCCGTAATAGGCCTCCTGCGTGCCCTGCAGCGCCTGATACATGCCCACCGCCGTCAGCAGGATCGCCACCCCGCAGGCCAGCACCATGGCAATCGCCAGCGCCTGCACCCAGAGCCGTTTGAAATCCCGCAGCAGCTTCCGGTCCAGTGCCTGCATGGCTCACCAGCTGATGTCGGCGGGCGCCAGCCGCGTGGTGTTTTCCTGGATGCGGCTGATCCGCCCGTCCTGGAAGTAGATCACCCGGTGGGCGATCTTCTGGATGTCGGCGTTGTGGGTGATCACCACCGTTGCGGTGCCGAAATCGCGGTTGATCTGGTGCAGCGCCTCCAGCACCTGAATGCCGGTCTTGCTGTCCAGCGCGCCGGTCGGCTCGTCGCACAGCAGCACCCCGGGGCGCTTGGCAATGGCGCGGGCAATCGCCACCCGCTGCTGCTCGCCGCCCGACATCTCCGCCGGGAAGTGGTCCATCCGGTGGCCCAGCCCCACCAGCTCCAGCGCCTCGGCGGCAGGCATCGGATCGCGCGCCACATCCGTGACCAGCTGCACGTTCTCGCGCGCGGTCAGGCTGGGCACCAGATTGTAGAACTGAAAGATGAAGCCGACATGGTCGCGCCGGTAGCGGGTCAGCTCCCGGTCCCGCATCGCCGTCAGCTCCAGATCGCGGAACCAGACCCGCCCGTCCGTCACATGATCCAGCCCGCCCAGGATATTCAGCAGCGTCGACTTGCCGCTGCCGGAGGGGCCAAGCAGCACCGCCAGCTCGCCGCCGGGCAGCTCCAGATCGACACCCGCCAGCGCATGCACCTTGGCGCCGCCGGTGTCATAGACCTTGGTCACACCCTTCATGGTAAAGACGGGATCCGCCACAGCCGCCCTCCTTTCGCGGCGATACTGCCACAGGCGGCTGCGGCGCGGAAATGATCTGCCTCAACCTTTCCGGCAGGCGCCGCCGGGCCGCGCCTGCGCCGGGCGGCTTGCGCAATTCATTTCGACTCGCTATCTATTGCGGATGGACCAGACCGCCCGCATCCCCGAGCTGATCAGCCGCCTCGCCCGCCTCGACGCCGGCGAAAGCTGGGCGGCAGAGCTGAACCCGGCGCAGCGGGCCGCGCTGGACTATCTCTCCCGCGCCAACCGGTTTTCCCGCAGCCCCTCGCACGTGGCCGCCTATCTTGGCAGCACCCGCGGCACCGTCTCGCAAACGCTCAAGGCACTGGCGCAGAAGGGCTATGTGGAGGAGGAGCGCTCCGACACCGACAAGCGGGTGATCCGCTTTGCCCTGACCGCACAGGGCGAGCAGGCCACCGCCCTGCCCCGTGCCCTGGCAGACGCCGCGGCGGCCCTGCCCCCGGCGGACCGGACCGCGCTGCAGGCGGCACTGGAACAGATCCTGGGCCGCATGATTGCACAGAACGGAGGCCAGCCCTTCGGCCTTTGCCGCGCCTGCAAGCATTTCGCGCCGGACGGCCCGGGCGGCTTCTGCCGCCTGCTGGCGGAGCCGCTGTCGCCCGAAGACACCCGCAAGATCTGCCACGAACAGGTGCCCGCATGACCCCAACGCCCCCCGCGTCCCGCATCGCCGGGCTGTTCCTCGGCTCGGTCGCCGAGCGCTGGCCCGGCCGCCCGCCCTCCGCCATCGCCAAGACCCGCGCGGACGGTCTGCAGCAGATCACCGAACTGGGCTTCACCGGCGACGCCCAGGCCGATCCGCAAAACCACGGCGGCCCGGACAAGGCGATCCACCAGTATCCCTCGGACCACTATCCGCAGTGGATCGCCGAGGGCCAGATTCCGGAGGGCACCGTCCCCGCCGCCTTTGGCGAAAACATCGCGGCGCTGGGGATGACAGAGACTAATCTCTGCATCGGCGACATCCTGCGGCTGGGCACGGCGGTGGTGCAGATCAGCCAGGGCCGCCAGCCCTGCTGGAAGGTCAGCCAGCACACCGGCAACCCCAAGATGGCCTATCTGTTCCAGAAAACCGGCCGCACCGGCTGGTACTATCGCGTTCTTGAAACGGGCCAGGCCGAAGCCGGCAGCGCCATCACCCTGATCGAACGCCTGCACCCGGACTGGAGCGTCGGACGCGTCACCCGCCTCCGCCTCAGCCGCAAGGCCACACCGCAGGAAGCTGCGGCGCTGGCGCAGCTGCCCGAACTGGCCGAGGGCTGGCGCCAGGCCTTTGCCCGCATGGCAGAGGGCGACACGGCAGAGGACACCAGCGCCCGGCTGCTCGGCAGCTGATCCGCGCCCCGGCGCAAGCCGGGACGCAGCCCTGTTGCGGCAGGGTCAGCCCAGCACGGCCCCGACCGCCCGCACGGTGGCCGCAACCACCTGATCGGCCTCGGCCCGCGTCAGGCAGAACGGCGGCGCAAAGCCCAGGATATCGCCCTGCGGCATGGCCCGCGCGATCACCTTGTCCTGCTCCAGCAGCTTGGCCGAGATCTGCGGCCCGATCTTGTCGGCGGCATCAAAGAACGTGCGGCTCTCCTTATCCTTCACGAACTCCACCGCGCACAGCATCCCCTCGCCGCGCACGTCGCCCACATGGGCATGGCCCGCCAGCGCCTCTGCCATGGTGGCATTCAAATAGGCCCCCACCTCACCGGCATTGCTGACAAGGTTCAGCTCATCGATCAGCTTGAGGTTCGCAACCCCCGCCGCCGCCCCGATCGGGTGCGCCGAATAGGTCCAGCCGTGGCCGATAGGGCCGTTCTCGTCGGTGCCCTGCTCCAGCACCTTCCACACCTTGTCCGAGACGATAGAGCCACTGAGCGGCGCATAGGCCGAGGTGAGGCCCTTGGCGATGGTGATGATATCCGCCTCGATCCCGTAATGGTCCGAGCCGAACATGGAGCCGAGACGCCCGAAGCCGGTGACAACCTCATCGGCTACCAGCAGAATGTCATGCTTCCTCAGCACGGCCTGAATGGCCTCCCAGTACCCCGCAGGCGGCGGCACGATGCCGCCGGTGCCCAGCACCGGCTCGCCAATGAAGGCCGCGATGGTGTCCGCGCCCTCGCGCTCGATCAGCGCTTCCAGCTCGGCGGCGCAATGGGCCACGAACTGTTCCTCGCTCTGGTCCAGATCCGCACGGCGGTAATAGTAAGGCGCCTCGGTGTGAATGACCTGGTCCACCGGCAGATCGAACTTCTTGTGGAACAGCTCCAGCCCGGTCAGCGAGCCGGTAACCAGCCCGGACCCGTGGTAGCCGCGCCAGCGCGAGATGATCTTCTTCTTTTCAGGACGCCCCAGGATGTTGTTGTAATACCAGATCAGCTTCACGTTGGTCTCATTCGCGTCCGAGCCGCCGAGGCCGAAATAGACCTTGGACATATTCGCTGGCGCCCGGTCCAGGATCATCTTGGCCAGCGTGATCGAGGCTTCGGTGCCATGCCCGACATAGGAATGGTAATAGGCCAGCTCCCGCGCCTGATCTGCGATGGCCTCGGCAATCTCCTGGCGGCCATAGCCCGCGTTCACGCAGTAAAGCCCGGCAAAGGCATCCAGCAGCTTGTTGCCGTCGCGGTCCTCGATGAACACGCCGGAGGCGGTCCTGATGACCCGGTTCGGGCTTTCGCCGCGGACGTGCTGGGCCAGATGGGTGGAGGGGTGAAAGAAGTTCTCGCGGTCCCACTGGTCAAGCTGGTCGTTCTTCAGCATCGGATTTTCCTTCCATTTGCGTTCTGCGGCCAAGAATTTTCAAAAATTCTTGGCAAAAATCTTCGAAGATTTTTGTCTGTCACGCCCAGTCGCGGCAGACATATTTGACCTCGGTGAACTCCTCCATGCCCAGCCGCGCGCCTTCGCGGCCCAGGCCGGACTGTTTGGTGCCGCCGAACGGGATCGGCGCGCCGGTCACCTTGGTGCGGTTCACCGCCACCATGCCGTATTGCAGCGCCCGGCTCAGCCGGTAGATGCGCCGCGGATCGTGGCTGTGGACATAGGCCACCAGCCCGTATTCGCTGTCATTGGCGCGCGCCACCACCTCCTCCTCGGTGTCAAAGGGGGTGATAGGGGCAACCGGGCCAAAGGTCTCCTCCGACATGATCAGCGCCTCCGCCGGCACATCGGTCAGCACCGTCGGTTCATAGAAAAGCGGCCCCAGCGGATGCCGCCTGCCGCCGCAGGCCAGCGTTGCGCCCTTGGCCAGCGCGTCCGCCACATGCGCCTCCTGCTTCTGCACCGCCTTTTCATTCATCAGCGGGCCGAGGTCGCAATCCTCCATCCCCCGGCCGAGGGTCAGCGCCTGCGCGGCCTTGGTGAACCTGGTGCAGAACTCGGCATATACGGCCCGTTCTACAAAAATCCGGTTGGCGCCCAGGCAATCCTGCCCGGAGGTGGCGAATTTCGCCTTGATGGTTTCGCTGACAGCCTTGTCCAGATCGCAGCCCTTGAAGACGATCACCGGCGCATGGCCGCCCAGCTCCATCACCAGCCGCTTCACGGTGCCGGCGGACTGGCGGTACAACAGCCTGCCCACTTCGGTGGAGCCGGTGAAGGACAGCGCCCGCACCCGCGAGTCAGCGGTCCAGGGCTCCACCACGGTGGCGGCCTTGCCCGTCACCACGTTGAACACCCCCGGCGGAAAGCCCGCGCGCTCTGCCAGCTCCGCCAGCGCCAGCGCGCTGAACGGCGTCTCGCCCGACGGATGCGCCACCACGGTGCAGCCCGCGGCCAGCGCGGCGGCAGCCTTGCGGGTCAGCATCGCCGAGGGGAAGTTCCACGGCGTGATCAGCGCCGCCACCCCCACCGGCTCGCGCCACAGCTCGACCTCGGCGTCCGGCAGATGGCTGGTCACGCCTTCGATATTCGGGCGCTTGGCCTCCTCGGCATAGAACTCCACAAAGGCCGCGCCGTAGTCGATCTCGCCGCGCGCCTCCGACAGCGGCTTGCCCTGCTCCAGCACCATGATGCGGGCGAGGTCTTCCTTGTGTTCCAGCTGCAGCTCATACCAGCGCCGCAGAATGGCCGCGCGCTGTTGCGGCAGCAGCCCTGCCCAACCCGCAAACGCCGCCTGCGCCGCATCCACCGCGGCAGAGGAATCCTCTGCCGTCAGGCTCGCCACATGGCCCAGTTCGGTGCAATCGGCCGGGTCGCTGACCGGAAAGGTCTCGCCATTGCCCGCAGCGCGCCACTTGCCGCCGATGTAGGAAAAAGAGCGCACCAGAGCCTTGTCGGCAATGTCCGCACGGGCAGAGAGAGCGGTCTCTGTCATGATTGTCCTCCTCACGTCTTGCAGAGGAGTGTGCCTGTCCGCAGCAGAGGAAGTGACTGAAGTTCAGGCGCGCCGCAGAAGAAACCGCTGCCAGACAGGTGCTTTGGCGCGGGGTTCACCCCTGCCCCAGCAGAACATCCAGCGGCGGCGCGCCCGCGCCCTTCACCGGCTTCGTCACCACATAGGTGAAATAGCGGCTGAGGCCGATGCGGGCGTCCAGCATCTCGTCGATCAGCCGCTGATAGGCGTCGATGTCGCGGGTGACGATCTGCAAGAGGTAGTCGAACCCGCCCCCCAGCGCCCAGCAGGCGGTGACCTCGTCATAGCGCTGCATCGCCGCCTCAAACGCGCGGAAACTGGCGGCGGTGTGGTCGGCGATTTCCGCCGCGACAAACACCGTCACATGCGGCGCCAGCTTGCGCAGGTTGATGCGGGCGCCGTAGCCCTCGATCAGCCCCGCCTGCTCCAGCTTCTTTAGCCGGTCCCAGCAGGGCGTCGGCGACAGGCCGATCCGGTCGGCCAGCGCGGCCTTGGTGATGCGCCCCTCGGTCGAGAGCACGCGCAGAATGTCGAGGTCGCGCTGATCCAGTTGCATGCCGTCCGCCCTATCAGCCGCCGCAGACGCCGACAACCGCAACGCAGTCGCCGGACTTGATCAGGCCGGGGAAGTGGCGGCTGATCACCAGCCCGGCGCGCCGGGCGCGGTAGTCCACCGGCGGCTGCCCGGTGCGGTCCAGCGGCCAGACCCGGGCGATCAGATCGCCCTGCGCCACCGGCGCGCCCAAATCGGTCATGATCTCAAACAGCCCGTCGCCCTCGCTGAACAGGAAACAGTCGTCGTCCGGCATCGAGAGGCGGATGGTGTCGTCCATCTGCATCTGCCCTTGCAGGATGCCCGCATGGATCAGCACATTGCGCAGCCCCTTCTTGGCAATCGCATTGCCGCGCGCGGTGGACGATCCGCCGCCGCCCAGTTCCGTGGTGACCAGCACCTTGCCCATCTGCTCCACCGCGGTGTCATACATGCCGGCACTGTCGATCTCCAAAAGCTCCACCGAATAGGGCGCGTTGAACGCCTTCATCGCGGCAAAGCACGCCTCCTGCGTGGCCTTGTCCTCCAGGATATGCGCGGCGGCAAAGGGCACGAAGTCCAGCGTCTTGCCGCCGGAGTGGAAATCCACCGCCAGATCCGCCATCGGCAGCAGCGTGCGCTGGAAGTAGTCGGCAATCTTCTCGGTCACGGTGCCGTCCGGGCGGCCCGGGAACGCGCGGTTCAGGTTGCCCCTGTCGATGGGCGAGGTGCGGGTGCCCGCGCGGAACGCCGGATAGTTGAAGGCCGGCACGATGATCAGCCGGCCCGTCACATCCTCGGCCCGGGTGGTGGCGGCCAGTTCCTGCAGCGCAATCGGGCCTTCGTATTCATCGCCGTGGTTGGCCCCAGTCAGCAGCGCGGTCGGCCCGTCGCCGTTCTTGATCACCGTCAGCGGGATCATCACCGAACCCCAGGCCGAGTCATCGCGGCTGTAGGGCAGCTTCAGATAGCCGTGGTGGACCCCGTCCCGGTCCAGCGGGATGGTGGGGGAAATCGGATTTGGCTTCATGGATCAGTCCTTCACGAACATCTTGCGCGGCACATCGGACAGGCACTCCGGCCCGTTTGCCCCGATGCGGATGCTTTCGGTGATCTCGAACCCCCAGTCCTCCATCCAGAGACCGGTCATGAAGTGGAAGGTCATGTTTTCTTCCAGAATGGTGGTGTCGCCGGGGCGCAGCGACATGGTGCGCTCGCCCCAGTCCGGCGGATAGCTGACCCCGATGGGATAGCCGGTGCGGTTGTCCTTCTCGATGCCGTAGGTCTTCAGCACCTTGAAAAACGCCTTGGCGATGTCCTCGCAGGTGTTGCCGGCCTTGGCCACCTCCAGCCCGGCCTCCATCCCCTCCAGCACCGCCTTTTCCGCGTCCAGGAAGGTCTGCGTCGGCTTGCCCAGGAACACGGTGCGCGACAGCGGGCAGTGATAGCGGTGCACCACGCCCGCGATCTCGAAAAACGTGCCCTCGCCGGATTTCATCGGCAGGTCGTCCCAGGTCAGATGCGGCGCGGCAGCATCAGAACCGGACGGCAACAGCGGCACAATCGCCGGGTAGTCGCCGCCAAAACCCAGCTCCGCGTCATAGCGCAGGCCCGCGTCATAGATCTCCGCCACCAGATCGCATTTGCGCATGCCCGGCTCGACACGCTCGAAAATCCGCTGGTGCATCCGCCCGACGATCTGCCCGGCCTGCCGCATATAGGCCAGCTCGGCCTCGGACTTCACCGCCCGCTGCCAGTTGACCAGCGCGTTGGCATCCGCAAACCGCGCATCCGGCAGGTGCTTCTGCAGCGAGGCATAGGCGGCGGCGGTGAAATAGTAATTGTCCATCTCGACGCCAATCACGCCGCCGTTCAGCCCGCGGTCCTTCAGCTGCGCCGACAGGCAGTCCATCGGATGGCGCTCGGTCGACTGCACGTAATGGTCCGGATAGCCAATGATATTGGCCGGATCCATCCAACAGGTGCGCAAGGCGCCGTTGGCGTCCTGGCCGCGCCCGTACCAGACCGGCTCGCCGTCCATTCCGACAACAACGCATTGATGCACATAGAAGGACCAGCCGTCATAGCCGGTCAGCCAGTTCATGTTCGACGGATCGGTGACGATCAGAAGATCAAGCCCGCGGCGGGACATTTCGGCCCGGGTCTTGTCCAGTCGCGCCTGATATTCAGCGCGGGAGAAATACAGCTTGGGGTCTGCCATATGCGTGGTTCCTGGTTGGTCAGCTGGTGAAAGTGGCGCCTGCCCCCGCCGCATCAGCGCGGGAGCCTGCAAGGGTTGCGATGGCGGTGTCCTGCACACCGGTGCCGGTCAGGTCGGCAATGATCAGATCACTGGCGGACCGGCGGCCTGCGGCCTTGCCCGCGGTGATCCCGCCCAGTTCGGCAAAGCTCTGGTCCTTGGCGATCAGCCCCGCGGCGATGGCGCTGCGCAGCTCGCCCTTGACGGCGCATTGCGCCTGGCTGTCGGGCACATAAAGATCCGCTTTCGCCAGACAGGCCGGCTCCAGCTCGCACTTGTGCGCCTGGTCCGATCCCATGGCGATCACCAGCTGGCCGGGCTGCAGCCACTCTGCCTTGATGACAGGCGCGGGTGCCGGCGTGGTGGTGACGACAATATCCGCCGAGGAAACCGCCGCCGCGGCGTCAGTGGCAGCGGTGACGTCAATCCCCAGCTCGCTGCGCAGGCTGGCCGCTGCGGCCTCTGCCTTGGCGGTGTCCCGCGCCCAGATCACGGCACTGTCAACGCCGCGCACCAGCGTCATCGCCTTCAGCTGCATCCGCGCCTGCACGCCTGCGCCGATGATGCAGACGCGCCTGGCATCCTCCCGCGCCAGATGGCGCGCCGCGACCGCCCCGGCGGCGGCGGTGCGCACATCGGTCAGGTATCCATTGTCCAGCAGCAGCGCCTCCAAAAGGCCGGTCCGGCTGGAAAACACCACCATCAGCCCGGTGGTGCTGGGCAGCCCAAGCTTGGGATTATCGAAAAACCCCGGGCTCATCTTCATGGCAAAGCTCTCGACCCCCGGCACGTAGGCCGTTTTCACGCAGACCTCGCCGTTGTGATCCGGGACCAGCAGCGTCATGATCGGCGGCATCTCCACCCCGCCGCCCGCCAGCGTGGTAAAGCCCTGCTCCACACAGTCCACCGCATCGCCGTCCAGCGGAACCAGGCCGCGCAGCTCCGCCTCGGTCAGAATCCTGATGTCAGGCATTGGCACCTCCCCCGGCCTCTGCCGCCGCATCTACATCTTCACCATCAATGATCCGCTTGTGCAGATCCATGCCGATGTTCTGGCCGCTCACCAGCACCGCGCAGCGCCCCGGATGCTCAACCCTGCCCGCCAGCAGCGCCGCAATGCCGACACTGCCGGAGCCCTCGATCACCAGCCGCTCCACGAAATAGGCGTGCCGGATCGCGGCCGCGATTTCCGCCTCGGAGACCAGCACCACATCCTCCACCAGCGCCTGTGTCATCGCAAAGGTATAGGCATTGTCCAGCCCGATGCCGCCGCCCAGGGAATCCGCCAGCGTCGGCAGCTCCTCGACCTGCACCGGCTTGCCCGCCTGCAGGCTGGCGTGCATCGCCGCGCCGCGCGCCATGCTGACGCCGATCACCCGGATCGCCGGGTTCACCGCCTTCATCACCATCGCCACCCCGGAGATCAGCCCGCCGCCCGACAGCGGCACCAGCACGGTCTCCAGATCCGGCGCCTGCTCCAGCATTTCCAGCGCCACGGTGCTTTGGCCCGCGATAATATCGCGGTGGTCGAACGGTGGCAGCATGGTCATGCCCTCGGCCACCAGCCGGTCGACCTCCACCTGCGCGTCATCCTGCGAACGGCCCGTGATCCGCACCTCGGCGCCGTGAGACTTGATGCCCTCGACCTTGTTCTGCGGCACCAGTTCCGACATGCAGATGATGCAGCGCACCCCGGCCTGCGCCGCCGCATAGGCCAGCCCGCGCCCGTGATTGCCGGTGGAGACGCCAACGACCCCCGCCGCGCGCTGCTCCTCGCTCAGCGATAACACCGCATTGGTGGCGCCGCGCAGCTTGAAACTGCCGGTGATCTGGCTGCTTTCCAGCTTCAGCGAAACCGCACCGCCGCACCGCGCGCTGAGCGCAGGAGAAGGCACCATCGCCGTCTGCCGGACCCGCCCGGCGATCCGCGCCCGGGCCTGAAAGCTGTCCTGAAGGGTGATTTTCTCAGTCATTGCACCTGTCTTGCCTGATTAGAGTTCGAACAGCCGGCCATAGCCCGGCACCGCATCCGTGATCCCCGCCAGCCGCAGGCAGCGCCAGACCATCGCCTGGTTCGAGCTGACAACCGGTTTGCCCAGCCGGTCCTCGATCCGCTGCACACAACCAGCAGCCCGCAGCGCGGTGCAGGACAAAAACAGCGCCTCCGCGCCCGCATCGCAGGCGGCAATCCCGGCCTCGATGATGCTGTCCTCGGAGATCCGCGCCATCTGGCGGTCGTCGGTCAGCCCGAAACAGGCGGCACTGACCACCTCCGGCCCGTGCGCCGCAAAATACTGCGCCATCTCATCGGTGACTTCGGGGCTGTAGGGGGTCAGCAGAGACACCCGCCTGGCCTCCAGTGCCTGAAACGCATCAAACGCGGCAGAGCTGGGGGTGACGCAGGGCGTGTCCGGCTTGGCCGCGTTCAGATACCCGGCGACCGCCTCATTGCCCAGAACGATCGAGGCCGCGGTGCAGCCATAGGCCACCACATCCACCGCTTCCCCCGGCAGGATCTGCGCCGCCGCCGCGCTCAGCCGCGGGCCGGTCTGCAGCAGCGTTTCCCGGGTGGTCGGATTCTCGAATTCGATCCGGTTCACATAGACGCCAACCCGGTCCGGGTCGCAGATCCGGGCAAAGTCGCGCTCCGACGTGTGGTCGGTCGCCAGCGTCACCAGCGCGATCCTTTTGGGCACCGGGCGGGCGTCCAGCCGGGCCGCAACGCGTGAGGGCGTGGCATGGATATCAAGAGCCATTTTCGCTTTCCTAAACAACAAGAACCGGGGTTTCCGCCAGGCTCGTCACCTTGTGGGAGACACTGCCCAGCAGGACGCCCTCCAAGGAGCCAAGGCCGCGGCTGCCGATCACGATGAGGTCATGCCCGTGCTCCCCGGCAAAGCTTGTGATGGTGCGCGCCACCGGCCCGGCTTTGACAAAGGCGCGCGGGGCGTCGATGCCGCCCGCCCGCGCCAGCGCCTTGCCGCGCTCGGCCACCTCCTTGGCGTGGCTGCGCATGATCTCGTCCAAATCCTCCGGCTGATCCGGGCGCACCATATGCATCGAGGCCTCCAGCAGCGAATGGTGGCGGTAGACCGTCAGCAGCGTCAGCGCGGCGCCGCACAGCTGCGCCAGCTCCGCCGCCTTGGCCAGCGCCGCCTCAGCGCCTTGCGAGCCGTCAAACGGCACCAGAACGGATGTGAACATCGCCGCGCCCCCTACTTGGCAAACGCCAGGTCGCGCAGGAACAGCGCAATCTGCGGGAAGAAGATCAGCGCCACCGACACCCCCAGCAGCATCAGGATGAACGGCGGCGTGCCGCGCACCACCTCGGCATAGGGGCGCTTGAACACGGCAATCGCGGTGAAGATATCGCAGCCGAACGGCGGCGTGGCCGATCCGATGGCAACCTGCAGCGTGATGATGGTGCCGACCAGCACCGGATCCAGCCCCACCGATTTCACCACCGGCGCAAACACCGGCACCAGCACCAGGATCACCACGATGGGATCGACGAACATGCAGCCGATGAAGAACGCGATGGAGATCACGAACAGCACCCCGATGGCCCCCATCTCGGCAATGCCGATGGCGCCCAGGATCTGCTGCGGCACCTGCGCGAAGGAGATCACCCAGGAAAACGCCGCCCCTGCCCCCACCAGAATGAACACGATAGCAGTGACCAGGCCGGTGGACTTGGCGGTGTCATAGACATCCGCCAGCGCAATCGAGCGGAACACCAGCACTTCCAGGATCAGCGCATAAAGCACACAGGCCGCCGCCGCCTCGGTCGGGCTGAACACGCCGCCGTAGATGCCGCCGATGATGATCACCGGAAACCCCATCGGCCACAGCGCCTGCCGCATCGTCTGAAACCGCTCGCCCCAGGTGGCCTTGGGCTCTGCCGGCACGTTGTTGCGCACCGCATAGATATAGGCATAGGCGGAAAACAGCAGCAGGATCAGCAGTCCGGGCCCGATGCCCGCAATGAACAGCTCGGCAATCGAGGTGCTGGAGACCACCCCGTAGATGATCATCCCGATCGACGGCGGGATCAGGAAGGCGATGTCGCTGGCATTGACGATTAGGGCCAGCACAAAGCTGTCCTTGTACCCCGCCTGCAGCATCCGCGGGCGCAGCGGCGAGCCGATCGCCACCACCGTCGCCTGGGTCGAGCCGGAGACCGCACCGAACATGGTGCAGGCGGCTGCGGTGGAAATCGCCAGCCCGCCGCGAATGTGCCCGACATAGGCCATCACCACATTGATCAGCCGCCCGGCCGACTGGCCGCGGGTCATGATGTCGGCGGCAAAGATGAACATCGGCACCGCAATCAGCGACGCGGGCCGGATCCCCGCCAGCATCTGCTGCACCATGGTCTCGGTCCGGGCCAGATCGCCGAACAGCATCAGAAAGCCGATGAACGCGCCGGCAATCAGCGGGATCATCATCGGAAAGCCCAGCAGCAGCAGGACAATCATGGTCAGGAAAATGGTTGCAGCCATGGGTCCGTCCTCAGATCTCGATTTCTTCCGTGTCCTCGTACCCCTCCTGCACATGGGTCGAGAGGTAGATGCCGGGCGACGTCAGGTTGCGCACCGCGGTCAGCAGGTACTGGGCACCGGTCATGAAGAACCCCGCAGGCACCCAGACCAGGATCACCCAGACCGGGATCTGCAAGGCCGGCAGCACCCGCCCGCGCGACGCCTGCGAGCCGATGTATTTCACCGCGTAAAAGCACAGCAGGAACATGAAGCCCGCGGTGATCACCGAAATCACTACCACCATCACCTTGCGCAGATGCGGCGGCAGCAGGTCATAGACCGCCGACATCCGGATGTGGCGGGCATTGCGCGCCGCATAGCTGATGCCGGCAAAGGTGATCAGGATGATCAGGATCCGGTTCAGCTCCTCGGAGAAGAAAATGGAATTGCCCAGCACGAACCGCCCCACCACATTGGCCACGGTATTGGCGGCCATCAGCAGCACGCCGGCGGCCAGCAGGAACGACTCGGTGCGGCTGATGGCGCTGTCGATCACACCCAGGAAACCGGGCAGCGCGGAGTCATGTGTCTGGTGCATTCCGTCCTCCCAAGGACTGCGCCGGGCTGAGCGGGCGGCCCCCGCTCAGCAGCACGCGCCATGCAGGCGTCAGTTGGCGGTGGCCGCCAGATCCGCCTTCATCTGCTCCAGGATCGCGGCACCGCTGTCGCCGGTCATCTCGATGAACTTGGCCTCAACCTCAGCCGCCGCCTCCTTGAAGCAGCTGCGCTGCTCGTCGGTCAGCACCGTCACCTGCATCTCCGGCTTGGCCTCCATAATCTTGGCCAGCTCGGTCTCTGCCGCCTCCTGCTGGTACACCACCGTATGGTCATAGGCGGCCTGCGCCGCGTTCTGCACCAGCTGCTGATCCTCGGGGCTCAGGCCGTCATAGAAATCCTTGTTGGCCATCACCGCGGTGGTGAAGTTGTTGTGGCCGGCATAGGTGATGTAATCGGTGACCTCATAGATCTTGGTCGAGTAGAGGAAGAACGTCGGGTTCTCCTGCCCCTGGATCACATTAGTCTGCAAACCGCCGTACACCTCGCCCCACGGCAGCGGCGTCGGGGTGGCGCCAAAGGCCTTGTAGCTTTCGACCAGCAGCGGGTTGGTCATCACCCGGAACTTCACCTCGTCCAGGTCGGCGCAGGTGGTCACCGGCGTCTTGGTGGTCATCGCCACTTCGCCCTCGGGGAACATGTTCAAAAGCTCCAGCCCCTGATCGGCATAAAGCGGCTTGAACATATCGTTGATCGCCTTGCTCTCCTTGTAGAAGCGCGCCAGGTGATCCTGATCGGTCGGCAGCAGATACGGCACAAAGAACACCTGCGCCTCGGGGATCAAGGAGCCGGTGAAGCCCGGCGACTGGTCGACGAACTGCAGGATGCCGTCCTGGGTCTGCTCCATGATATCGGCGGATTCGCCCAGCGTGCCATAGGGGAACAGCTGGATCTCGTGGTCCGAATTCGCCTCGATCTCTTCCTTGAACTTCTGCGCATAGACGCCCTGCACATCGGTCATCGCCTCCTCAAAGGCGTACCGCCAGGTGTCCGCCTGCGCCGCGCTGCCCGCCAGGGCAATCCCCGCCGCTGCCAGGGCCGCGAAGCTGAATGTGACTGTCTGAGCCATGATTTCCTCCCAAGTCTCACCGGTGCCTGCGCACCGCTGCGACAGACTTGAGAGGAATTGTACTGCATGTCAATTTTTTTATTGTTACAGGACAATCAGTATGTGAAGGGCGCAACCCCCTCCGGCGGACGCCCCAGCATCCCGCCGATCAGCTCCAGCGCCTGCCGGAACCGGTCCTGATCCTGCACGCTGCCCAGCGACACCCGCACCGCGTTCTGCGTCGGGGTCTTCGGGGTCAGGAACGGCGCATCCGGGGCGACCGCTACCTTCAGCTCCTGCGCGTAGGAGACAAAGCTGGCGGTGGTCCAGCCCTCGGTCAGCGGCAGCCACAGGTGCAGCGCCGACGGATGCCCCTGCCAGCGCCAGCCCTGCAGCACGTCCTGGGCAATGGCGTAACGCTCCGCCAGCGCCCGGCGCTGCCACTGGGCCAGCTCCAGCGCGGTGCCGTCCTGCACCCAGCGGGTGGCCAGCTCGCACATCAAAGGCGTCGCCATCCAGCCGAACACGACAATCCGCCCGGTCAGCGCAGGCAGCAGATGCTCCGGTGCCGCCAGATAGCCCGCGCGCAGCCCCGACACCGTGCATTTGGTAAAGGTCGTCAGGTAAATCGACCGCTCCGGCGCCAGCGCCGAAACCGGCACCGGGCGGTCCTGCGCCACCGGGCCGAAGGCATCGTTTTCGATGATGTGCAGATCATGTTTCCGGGCAATCCCCACCAGCGCCCGGCGGCGATCCTCCGGCATCATCCCGGCGGTGGAATTCGCCAAGGACGGCAACAAAAACAGCACCTTGGGCGCATTCTCCCGGCAATACCGCTCCAGCGCGTCGGGCAGGATGCCGTCGCCGTCCGTCTCCAGCCCGGCCAGGTTCAGCCCCAGGTAGGAACAGCCCGACACCAGCAGGTGATGGGTGATCTTGTCCGACACCACCGTGTCGCCCGGCCGGGTCAGTGCCGACAGCGCCGCCGACATCCCGTGACTGGCGCCGTTGGTCATGATGATCCGCTCCGCAGGCACCTCCAGCCCGCAGACCCTCAGCCACTCCGCCCCCGCGGCGCGGTGCGCGTCATGGCCGACATTGGGGCGGCAGGACAGGTAATAACTCGGGTCCAGCGCCTCCGGCAGTTCCTTCAGCGCCTGCTGAAACCGCTCCGCGTGCTGTTGCGAAAACAGCGGCCTTGAGATCGACAGATCAAAGCCGCCGCCCTTCTCCGAACTCAGCTGGAACGGCTGGTCATTGGACGTATCCGGGTCCAGCACATAGCTGCCGCGCCCCACCTGGCCGTCAATCAGCCGCTGCCGCCGCAGGCTTTCATAGGCCTTGCTGACGGTGTGCACGCTCAGCCCCAGCTCCTCTGCCATCCTGCGGTGGGTCGGCAGCTGCGTGCCCTTGGGCAGCCGCCCGTCCGAAATGGCCTTGGCGATGGCGGCGGCCAGGCTGCTGTGCAGCGGTGTGGCCAGCGAAGCGGGATCGGGATACCAGATTGTCATGGTTCAATTGTATAGCGCCCCGCGCCGCAAACCCCAAGACAATTGCCGCAGAGCGCAGAATCACCAGCCCCGCCCGCTTCCCGCCACCCCTACCCCACAAAAAATATTTCGTAGGGTAAGAAAACCGGCTATACATACCCCACAAATAATTTTCTGTGGGGCAGCCCCGTGATCCACCACCACTCCGCCGCCGGCACCGCCGCCTGGACCGATCTTCTGCGCTCGCTCAAGGACAGCGCCGTCTCCGGCCTGCGCGGCGCGCCCAAGCTCAAGACCATCGGCCACAAGCGCTACTGGTACGACCACTACCGGATCGGCACCGAGACCGTGGACCGTTACATCGGCGAGGACACGGAGGAACTCCGCAGCCGGCTGGAACGCCAGAAACCCATCGCCGAGGCCGAGAAACAGGCCAGCCGCGAGCGTGCCCGCCTGATGCGCACCCTGCGCGCCGAGGGCTATCTGATGGCGGACGCCGGCAGCGGCCAGGTGATCTCCGCGATGGCCCGCGCCGGGGTGTTCCGGCTCGGCGGCACCCTGGTCGGCACCCAGGCCTTCCGCTGCTACGAGGGCGAGCTGGGCGTGCGCATCACCTTCGACCAGGCGGCGATGACCGACGACATCGACATCGCCAGCTTCGAGCGGCTGTCCCTTGTCTTGCAGGACAGCGTCGACGCCCCGCTGGCGGATGTCTTCTCGGAACTGAAGTTCGACCCCCTGCCCTCCACGGAAAAGGGCCAGGTCTGGCGCTGGCGGCAGACCGGCCGCCGCACCCTGGTCGAATTCCTCACCCCCTCCTTCAGCGATCAGGAGGGCCTGCGCGACCTGCCCGCCCTCGGCGTCAGCGCCCAAAGCCTGCATTTCCTCAACTACCTGATTGCCGAACCGCTGCAGGCGCCCCTGCTCTACCGCTCCGGCGTGCTGATCCAGATCCCCCGGCCCGAACGCTTTGCCATTCACAAGCTGATCGTCGCCGACCGCCGCCGCGGCGGCGCCGACGCCTTGAAATCGCGCAAGGACCGGGCTCAGGCCGCCTTCCTGATCGAGGTTCTGCACGCCGAGCGCCCCGATGATCTGGCCGAGGCGTATGAGACCGCGATGGAGCGCGGCCCGGCCTGGCGCGCCCGCATTGCCGCCAGCCTGCAGCAGATGCCCGAAACCCGCACCCTGCTGGAGACGCTGCCGTCCTGAGCCCGCGTCAGCCGGCCTGCAGCTGCCGCACCATCTCGTCCCGCATCCGGAACTTCTGCGGCTTGCCGGTGACGGTCATCGGCAGCTCCGCCACGATCCGCACATGCTGCGGGATCTTGAAATGGGCGATCTGGCCGCGGCAATGGCTGCGCACGGCCTCTTCCTCCAGGCTGGCGCCCGCCGCAGGCACCACCCAAGCGCAGACCTGCTCGCCGAACCTGTCGTCCGGCACCCCGAACACCTGCGCATCCGCGATATCCGGATGGCGGATCAGGAACTCCTCGATCTCGCGCGGATAGATGTTCTCGCCGCCGCGGATGATCATGTCCTTCACCCGCCCGGTGATGCTGCAAAACCCCTGATCGTCAAACGTGCCCAGATCGCCGGTGCGCATCCAGCCGTCCCGGATCGCCTCGCCGGTCGCGGCGGGGTCGTCCCAATAGCCCTGCATTACCGAATAGCCGCGCACCAGCAGCTCGCCCCGCTCCCCCGCGGGCACGGTGCGGCCCTCCCCGTCAACCGCCTTCACCTCCAGATGCGGATGCACCCGGCCCACGGTGGTGCAGCGTTTCTCTGCCGGATCAGAGGTAAAGCTCTGAAAGGACACCGGCGCGGTTTCGGTCATGCCATAGCAGATCGTTACCTCCTGCATATGCATGTCGCGGTTGACCCGCCGCATGATCTCGATCGGGCACGGCGCCCCCGCCATGATCCCGGTGCGCAAGGAGGACACATCGCGCGGGGTCTGGTCCAGCTCCTGCAGCATGGCGACAAACATCGTCGGCACACCGTAAAGCGCGGTCGCCCGCTCGGCGGCGGCGGCCTCCAGCACCGCGGCGGGTTCAAACGCCTCGCCGGGGAAGATCATCGCGGCCCCCTTGGACACCGCCCCCAGCACCCCCATCACCATGCCGAAACAATGGTACAGCGGCACCGGGATCAGCAGCCGGTCGGCCTCCGTCAGCTTGATCCGGCTGGTGACGAACCGGGCGTTGTTGACGATGTTGAAATGCGTCAGCGTCGCCCCCTTGGGCAGCCCGGTGGTGCCGGAGGTGAACTGGATGTTGATCGCCTCTTCCGGCGTCAGGTCCGCGCTGAGCGCGTCCAGCGCGGCGGCGTCCGCACCCGCGCCCATCCCCTGCACAGTGTCGAAAGAGAGCACACCGGGACCAGGATCCGCCGTCATCACCACGACATGGCGCAAGGCAGGCAGCCGCGCGGCCGCCAGCGGGCCGGGGGCGGCGTCAGCAAGCTCCGGCGCCAGTTCGCGGATCATGCCCAGGTAGTTGGAACTCTTGAAGCTTTCCGCCGCGATCAGCACCTTGCAGCCGGTCTTGTTCAGCGCATATTCCAGCTCCGCCAACCGGTAGGCCGGGTTGATCGTCACCAGAATGGCGCCGATCCGGGCGGTGGCGAACTGGGTCAGCACCCATTCGCAGCGGTTCGGCGACCAGATGCCGACCCGGTCGCCCTTGACGACCCCCAGCTCCAGCAGCCCCGCCGCCAGCTCATCCGCCTGCCGCGCCAGCTCCGCATAAGTCATCCGGAGGCCCGCCTCCGGGAACACCAGCGCCTCGCGGCTGCCATGCCGCTCCACCGCCTGCCGCAGCAGCGCCGGGATGGTGATATGCTGCAGCGGCGGCTCATTCGGCCCCCGCACATGCGACAGGCCGTCAATCGGGGCGGTAAGATCAGGATGCAGGTCAGTCATGGCCGTCCTCTGCTGGATAAACGGACCGGGCCGCCGCGACGGCAGCCCGGGCATGGTTCAAACGCGATCAGCCGCGGGCGACGTTAATCACCTGCATCTGGGTGTATTCCGCCAGCCCCTCGACCGATTGCTCGACACCCAGGCCGGAGCCCTTGAAGCCGGCCATCGGGATATGCGGGCCGATGTTCAGCTGCTGGTTCACCCAGATGGTCCCGGATTCGATGCGCCCGGCGATCTCGGTTGCCTTGGCAGTATCGCCCGAATGCACCGACCCGCCCAGCCCGTAATCGGAGGCATTGGCCCGCGCGATCACATCGTCGATATCGTCAAAGCGGATCACCGGCAGCACCGGGCCGAACTGCTCCTCGTCGACGATCTTCTGGCCGTCGGTCACATCGCGCACGATGGTGGGGGGCACGAAATAGCCGGGGCCGTCCTTGGGCGTCCCGCCGGCAATGATCTTGCCGCAGGCGCGGGCGTCTTCCAGGAAGCCCTTGATCTTGTCGAACTGCGCCTTGTTCTGGATCGGGCCAATCGTCGTCCCCTGCTTCATGCCGTCATCGACCACCGCCTGTTCGGCCAGCGCCGCCAGCTCGGCGCAGAACGCCTCGTAAATGTCGCTATGCACATAGGCCCGTTTCACCGCCAGGCACACTTGCCCGGCATTCAGGAACGCCCCGCCATAGACCTTTTCCGCAGCCGCCTTCACATCCACATCCGGCAGCACGATGGCCGGGTCGTTGCCGCCCATCTCCAGCGTCACCCGCTTCATCGTGTCCGCGGCACTGGCCATGATCCGCTTGCCGGTCTCGGAGGAGCCGGTAAAGCCGATCTTGGCCACATCCGGATGCGCCGTCAGCTTGGGGCCAAGGTCATTGGCGTCGGTGATGATGTTCACAAGACCCGCCGGGAAGATCCGCGCGCAGATCTCGCCCAGCTTCAGCGCCGCCACCGGAGTGGTCGGCGCGGGCTTCAGCACGATGGCATTGCCCGCCATCAGCGCAGGCCCGATCTTCCAGCAGCACAAGAGCAGCGGAAAGTTCCAGGCGATGATGCCCGCCACCACGCCCAAGGGCTTGTGCCGGGTCTCGATCCGGAACTCCGCATCGTCCTGGATCACCCGGTCCGGCAGCTCCAGCGTCGCAGTATGCGCCAGGTATCCTTGCGACCAGGCCACTTCGCCCTGCGCCTCGGGCAGCGGTTTGCCCTGCTCCAGGGTGATCAGCCGCGCCAGCTCATCCGCCTCCTCGCCGATGGCGGCGGCCAGCGCCTCGACCTTGGCGCGCCGTTCGGCCATCGGGGTTTCCGCCCAAGCTTTCTGCGCTGCCTTGGCAGCGGCCACCGCCGCGTTCATCTGTGCTTCAGAGGCATGCGGCACGCGGGCGAACACCTCCTCCGTTGCCGGGTTGATCACCTCGATCATGCGCTCCGCCGAAACCTGTTCGCCGTTGATCAGCATGCCATAATCCATTGCCGTTCTCCCTGTTTATCCGTCAGCCGGGTTTGATCGCAAAAGACAACCACGCCCCGGCGGAGGGGTCTTGGGCACCGGTGCCAAAGAGTTTGCGTCCTGCGCCAAAAATCCGCCCAGACTGCAGGTGCTTAGGAACCGGCGCGGCGAGCAGCCAAACTGCTGACGGAAGGTGCGGTTGAAGTGGGAGATATCGCCAAACCCCGCGCCATAGGCGATCTGGGCAATCGGCACCCGCGCGCCCTGCCGCGCCGCATGGCGCAGCTTGCCCGCCACCGCGGCCAGCCGGGCGCGGGTCAGGCACTCGGTGAAGGTGGTGCCGTTCTCCTGAAACTCCCGCTGCAACTGGCGCCGCGACAGCCCGGTGCGCGCGGCCAGCCTGTCCACCGTCAGCCCCGGATCGCCGCTCAGCAGCTCCAGCGTCTCGCGCACCAGCCGGAACCGGTGCCTGCGGCTGCCAAGGCTGCCCGCCCCCGGACGCGCGCCGGCGGCAAAGGCCAGCGGCACCAGGTCAAAGATATAGCCCGCGCTGTCCTCCCCGCCGGTCCCCTCCAGCAGCCCGCACAGGCTGGCGTGCAGCGGATGCGGCGGCGCGATCTTGCAGCCCGCCGCGGGCATCTCCCGGCGCCTCTCCAGCACCAGCGCCCGCGGCAGATGCGCCGACCGGAACGCGGCAGGCCGGCCGCTGACGCGCAGCTCTGCCGCGCGGGTGGAATCGAGCAGCAGCAACTCCCCCGGCTGCAGCAGCGTCTCGCGGCCCGCGTGCTGGATGCCGGTCTCGCCCTCCAGCTGGTGCAGCAGAAAGAAATGCTCCTGATCATCGCGCAGGATGCCCTTGCGGGTGCGCTCGATCCGGGCCGGCGGGCAGCGGATCTCGGCCACATCCACACCGCTGCGCCGCCGCAGGCCGAACGATCCCGCCCACACCCCGGCCTCCCGCTCCGGCGTCGCATAGTAATGGCCGCAATTGGCCCGCAGGGTGCTGTTCCAACTGTCAAAGCAGATCATGCGGCGTGCGCCCCCCCTGCCCCGATGCGCTCGCGGCCGGTGAAGGCCGGGGTTTGCAGCATCGCCTCTATCCCGTCTTCGAGGCTGGCCCGGGCCAGCAGCCCGGTGAAATGCGCCGCCGCCAGGCTGGCGCCGCGCACCGGCGCGCCGGGACTGCCCGGACAGGCGCCGAACCGCGCCCCCGGCAGGTCCAGCAGCGACCACTGGCCGGGCGTGCAGCGCGCATCGCCCTGCACCGGGAAAACCCCTGCGCAGCCCGCCGGATAAACCGGCGCGCCGCGCGCCGGGGCGGAGGCGACCAGCAGCTTGCCCGCCGCCAGCACCTCCGCCACCGCCTGCGCCAGCACCGGGCTGGCCTCCCCCTGGCCAAAGGAGCAGTGAACGATCGCCGCCTCCGACTCCGCGGCGCGGCGCAGCGCCTCCGCCACGGTGGCAAGCGAGGCGGCGAGCCGCCCCGGAAAGATGCTGAGCCCCAAAATGCGGGCCTCGGGGGCATTGGCCCGGATGGCGGCGGCCATGTGGCTGGCGTGCAGCGCCGCCGGGCTTTCGGCGGCCCGCGGGTGCAGCGCGCACAGGTCCATCCGGGCGGCAAGGCCGGGGGTTTCCGCGGCCAGCGGCCCGTCGATCAGCGCAATCAGCGGCGCGCGGGTCATGCCGCGGCCTCCGTCAGGGCGATCTCCATATCGAAATCCCCGCCCGCCGCCGCGCCGCCATGCGCCGTCAGGATGCGGGTCGCCTCGGGGAAGGCCGCGTCGATATGGGCCAGGATCCGGGCCGCAGTTGCGGGATCCACCTCCGACAGCGCCTCATCCAGGATCAGGATGTCAAAGGGGTGCAGCAGCGCCCGCAGCAGGCACAGCCGCTGCCGCTCGCCGCCCGACAGAGTCAGCCCGCTTTCGCCCAGCATGGTGTCGAGCCCCCCTGCCCCGCGGAACCGCTCCGCCAGGCCGAACAGCGCCAGCATCTCCCAGACCCGCGCTTCGGCCTCAGGCCTGGCCCAGAAGGCACGGCTCTGGAACAGGTTGTCGCGCAGGCTGGCGCGCAGGGTAAAGGGCCGCTGCCCGGCATAGGCCACCCGCTCCGGCAAACCTGCGCCGCCCAGCAGGCTCAGGTCGGCACCGCCCAGGGTCACACGCCCGGCCAGGGGCCGCGCCCGCCCGCACAGCACCGCCAGCAGGGAGGTCTTGCCCGCGCCGCTGGCCCCCCGCAGCGCCACCCTGGCGCCTTCGGGAATGGTCAGGGTCAGCGGCCCCAGCGGCGCCGCCGCCCCGCGGGAAACGGTCACGCCCTGCAGCCGCAAGGCAAACCCGGCAGGCGCAAACCCGGCCGCCCGGGCGGGGCCATCCGCCTGCATCACCGCATCCAGCCGCGCCGCCGCAACCTTGACCCGCGCCTGCGCGTGCCACAGGCCCAGCAGCGACTGCATCGGCCCGGTCATGAACCCCATATAGGCGATGAAGGCGATCAGCGACCCCAGCGGCCACTCGCCCCGGATCACCATCAGCCCGCCCGCCAGAAAAATCGCCGAGCGGGTCAGCGCCGACAGCAGCACCGGCACCGCACGGGTGAACTCGCCCCACAGGTTCTGCGCGATCAGCCTCTGGCTCAGCCCGGCATGATCCCGCAGGCTGCGCCGCTCAGCCCATGCCGTTCCGCGGGCGGCCTGCAGCGCGGGCAGGCCGAACAGCGTCTCCGACAGCCCCGCCGCATACAGCCCCTGCCTCTCGCGCACCATTGCCGCGTGGCGCTCTGTCCGGGGCCGCGCCCAGATCAGAAAGGCCAGCTCCGCAGGCGCCAGCAGCGCCGTCAGCAGCCCCAGCCGCCAGTCCAGCACCATCAGCATGGCCGAGCCGCCCAGCAGCCGGATCAGCGCCGAGGAGCCGCCCAGCACCGCGTTAAAGGCAAACTTCTGCACCTCCGCCGCGTCGCCATCCACCCGCGCCAGCAGCTCACCCGCGCGCTGGCTGGCAAACCACCCGGCAGGCTTGGCGGCCAGCCGCGACAGCAGCCGCTGCCGCATCCGCGCCAGCATCCGGACCGAGGCGCGCATATGCAGGATATTGCTCAGCGCGCCGGTGCCGGTGGCCAGCAGGCCGATTCCGAACAAAGCCAGCGACCAGATCACCAGCTGCGCCGCATCCCCCGCCATCAGCCCGCGGTCGATCACCAGCTTGCTGATATAGGGCGGCAGCAGGCCCAGGGCCGCGGCGGCAAAGCTGATCAGCAGCAGCACCGCCAGCCGCCGCCGGTGCGGCCGCAACAGCGGCAGCAGCCAGGCCGCGGTGGCGGCGGTAAAAAGCGCCGCGCCCGCCCGCGAAGGCAGGCGCGGCCAGGCCCGGGCAGCGGCAGCACCGCCCGGCTGGGGGGAGAGTTTGGCAGCAGGCCCGCTCATCCCTGCGGCACGACATGCAGGGTGGAGACAGACATATCCCCGCCCGAGGGTATGCGGATCTCGCCCACCCGCTCCAGCGTTTCGCTGTCATAGATGCCGATGTCATCATTGGTGCCCGCGACATAGACCTCAGTCCCGTCGCTCGAGACATTGATGACGTAATAGGTGTGCGGCAGGTCCACCCGCTTCACCAGCTCCTTGGTCTCCAGATTGTGCTTGGACAGCTGCGTATAGACGCCATAGAGGTGCTTGGGATCCACCGCACTGCGCACCGCCGAGAACATCAGCACCTCGAAGGAGGCGAAATCGGCGATCTCGGTTTCCCCGGTGGTGAGGTCAACAGACTGATACCCCCAGACAAAATCCGCCATCTCCTGCTGGGTTTCGTCGGTGAACACCGCCGCGGTGTACATCAGCAGCATCTCGTCGTTCTGGCTGCCGGTGGGCCAGAACGCCAGCACATCCGGCGGGCTGTAGGTGGGGCGGTCCCAGCTGGCATTGGCAATCGCCACCTCGGTCGCGCCGTTGGAGGGGTCCACCCGGTAGATCTCGTGCCCTGCGACATAGACCTGACCGTTTCGGTCGCTCGCCATCAGGGTGGACCGGCGCGGCGCCTCAAAGGTGGCGGACGGCTTGGCCTCCAGCCCGGCGCCCGCGTCATAGACGGCAAACTCCGGCTGCATCACCTCGTAGCGGTCGGTCTTCTTGCGCACCGGATTGCGCACCGTGTAGATCTGGCTGCCGTCCTTGGACACCGCCAGCGAGGCCAGCGAGCGGCGGGTCACATCGCCCTCGGACTGGGCCGCGTGAAACACCTTCTCGCAGGTTTCGATATCGACACCCACAACGTCCTGCCAGTGGTTCAGCAGCACATAGGCGATGCGGTTGTCCGGCGACATCGCAATGACGCCAGGCGTCACATTCGCCCCCAGATCACAGTCCGCTTTGACCGAGCGGTCCTGAGCGTCAAAAACATAGAGGTTCGAGGGCCGGGCCACCGTCACCAGAAGGTCGCCGGCGGCCAGCGGCAGAGCTGTGGCGCAGAGCGCGGCAGCAGCAAAAAGCGCGGATTTCATGATGCGGGTCTCCTCAGGTTTCGGCATCGGTGGGATAGGTGGCGCCAAGCGCGCGCCAGTCCTTGGCGGCATTGGGCGCGCCCTCGTCCCAGTTCGGGTGGTTGACCATGATGTCGGGCACCTGCGCGGGCCACCAGCAGGGGTCGGAGCAGCCGTAAAGATCCGCCTCCATCGGCTGGCACAGCGCGGCCAGCCCGCCAAAGGGGTCGACCTCCCAGCCCGGGTCGAATGTGGTGGCGCAGCCTGCAGTCACGGTCTGCATCGCGCGGACCTCTTCCATCTGGCCCTGGGCCGCGGCCTGCTGAACGCGTTCGGCTTTCTGATTGAGCGGTTTCATTTTCCAAACGCCCTCCTCGGCGCAACATGTTGGTGAAAATACTGCGGCGCCTGGGCGATCAGCCGGGCATAGGCGGCCACGCCAAAGTCGATCCAGTCGCGCATCAGGTCGCAGTAGTGATAGGTCGGCATCATCGGGTCGCTGAAATGGGCATAGCTCTCGTGATAGCAGCCGCCCGCGCACAGGTTGCGGATCCGGCAGGTGGCGCAGCCCTTCTCGGTGCGGTCGGAGCGCGCCTTGATGAAGCCCGACAGCTCCTGGCGCTTGATGCCCTCGTCGACGGTGCCGAACTGGTCCATTTCCGATCCGGTGAACCGGTGGCAGAGGTTCAGCGCGCCATCGTGATTGACCGCCAGCATCCCCACCCCGGCCCCGCAGGGCAGCGCCTTGGAGCGCCCCTCGTAGAGGTCATTCATCATCTGATGCATGTTGGAAAAGCCGATGTTGCGGCCCTCCAGCGCCGCCTCGACATAGAGGCGGCCCAGGGATTTCATCCCCTCGAACACCTCCAGCAGCTCGGCTCCGTTGAGGTTGAAGGCATCCATGTCGCCCGAGGTCACCGGCGAGAACCCGACCTCGGCAAAGCCGATATCGTTGATCAGGTGGTCCCAGATCTCCACGATATTGGTGATCCCCGCCGTCAGGGTGACTCGGGCGCCCACCGGCTTGGATCTGTACCGCGACAGCAGCAGCCGCGCCTTGGCGGCCACCGTGTCATAGGTGCCCTTGCCGCCCACCGTCTTGCGGTTCAGATCGTGCTGCGCCTTGGGCCCGTCGATCGAAACCGTCAGGCCAAAGCGATGTTCGTCCAGCCAGTCGATCACCGGCTCTGTCAGCAGCGTCGCATTGGTCGTCAGGCTGAAGTTCACCGCCTTGCCAAGCGCTTCAAAATGCGGCTCGGCCCAGTCCACCACCTGCCGGATCAGGGGCAGGTTCGACAACGGCTCGCCGCCGAAGAACACGATGTTGTAGCTGTCCCGGTCCGGGTTTTCCGCCAGCAGCATCTCCGCCGACTTCCGCGCCGTGTCAAAGGCCATTTTCTGGCCCTTCGACGGCACCGCCAGATCTTCCTTGTAGCAGTAGGAACAGGCCAGGTTGCAGCCGGTGTTGACGTTCAGAACGATGGTGGTCAGCGGGAAGGTCTCGATCTCGATCGGCGGCCGTTCCGGCTGCAGCGGCCGGCCGTCGTTGACGATATCCAGCCGCACCAGCCCGTCGAGCCGCGCCGCCGCATCCTTGGCCGCAAACCGCGCCTCGAACTCGTCCATCGAGAACGCCTGCGCCTGCGCCGCATAATCGAGGATATCGCGGTCCACCCCGTCCATCTCGAAGATCGAGGTGGTGGGGACGTGGAACAGAACCTCGCGCCCTTCGACCGCAACCCGGTGCGCATTGGCCGGCTGATAGTGAAAGTCTTTCATGGTCTCTCCCCCTGTCTCAGCGGATCGGCGGGTCGATGAAGCGCTGCACGGTGACAATCAGCATCGCCTCCGCCTGCTGGCCCATCGCCTCCGCCTGCACTGTCAGCTCGCCCGCATTGTTAGCGCTAAACGGGCGGTCCGGGTTGGGCCCGGCAACCGCCGGCGCAAAGATGCCGTTTGCCTGCATTTCGCCTGCAAATTCAGTGTCTTTCATGTGGGCTGCGTGCTCATGCGCGTTGGCCACGGTCCATTGCGCCTCAACCCTTCCGACGCGCACGTCGTCCTCGGTCCCGGCCTCGCCGTCAGGCCCGTTCCACATGCCAACCGCGTTGAAATAGGCAGGCACCGCTGCCGGGCCTTCCTCGCTGCCGCCGCCGACGCGGGCGATGGTGAACTCAGGCTCCACCTTCAGGCTGTCGAGCGAGGTGTAATGGGCGATCTGTCCCTCTGCCCCGCCCGCGCTGAAGGTCACAACGCCATTGCCCTCGGCCGCCAGCGTCAGCGCCGCGCCAAAGCTGTTTGGCTCTGCCTCACCGCTGGAGCTGTCCAGCCCGTCCAGCCCGGTGCCAACCACCTGCACCTGCGCCTCCCCCGCCGGAACGGCAGAGGGAACCGTGCCCAGGATGACGCTGCCAGCCCCCTCACGCACACCGCTCAGCGGCGCGCCCAGGGCATCGTTGCTGCGGTCGAACTGGCGGCCCATCAGGCTGTTGCCATCCTCCGACAGCGCCAGCACCTGGCGGTAGGCGGTGCCGCCAATGTCCAGATTGGCGCGCCATTCATAGCCGGTATAAAGGTTCATCTGCCCCGACGCCGGATGCGCGGTGCCGTTCGCCGTCACAAACTCGCCGCTGACCTGATAGGGCGAGGCATCGCCGCTGACCGTCAGCTTGCCGTAGGCTTCGCCGATGCCGGGCAGGTCGGTCATCACCACCCAATCGCCTGCCACCGGCTGCTTCTCCGCCGCCTGCCAGTCCGTCCAGGCCGCGGTCTCCAGCGGGTTCTGCTCCGCCAGGTAGCCTGCGATCTCGGTCCGGGCGATCTTGTACCACTCCCGGTCGCGGCCAAGCGCCTGATATTCGATGGTGGGGAAATGGCCGACATGGAAGTCCATGTGCAGTTCCCACTCCTCCGCGGTGCGGTTTTGCAGCAGCCCCCGCGCGCCGGTGTGGCAGCGCGCGCACATCGAGGCAAACGGTTCGTCAAAGCTCTCCTGCGCGTTCGGGTCCTTCTCCAGCGCATAGCGGAACGGCGCGGCCTCGGACGGCGCCAGGCCCTGGGTGTCCGCCAGATGCTGCACAATGGCGCGGCGGTCCTCTGCGCTGATCTCCAGCCCGTGCGCCTGCTGCATCCGGACCAGGGTCATCATCCAGCCCTCGGGCGTCTTGCGCTGTCCGCTGATCCGGCTCAGCCCGCCCTCCTCTGCCGTGTGGCAGGTGGAGCAGGTGTTTTTCAGCAGCTCCTCGCTGGCCAGCGCCGGCACCGCGCCCGCCGCTGATATCAGAAGTGCAGCCGTCAGGCCGCGGGGTCGTAGTTGCATGGATCAGTCTCCCTGTTTGCAGTGTCCCAGGGGATCTGCGCCCCCTCGGTGAAGCCTTGTGACAAAAGCCATTGATGGATCGCCCGCGCCGCCTGCGGCGGGGCCTCGGGCAGAAGTGCGCTGTGAAAGCGGTCTGCGTCCGGCAGCGGCTGGCCGTTCAGGCGGCGCAGCAGCGGCACGATCTCCTGCCCGGCGGCAAATGCCGCGCCGCCCGGGGCATCGCGGGTGATCAGCACCTCGCGCCGGGCCAGATACCCGTCCTGCACCACAACCCGTCTGGCCACATGCGGGCGGATATCCGTGTCATGCGCCGGCGCCTCGTCCGGCCAGGCGGCGCGCTGCTGCCAGAACGGCGTCTGAAACCCCGCCTCGCGGTAGAAGTCCCGCCCTACCCGCGCCTGCCTCCAGAACGTCTCTGCCACCCGGTTGCGGTAGAACGCGCGGGCCAGATCCGCCTGCCCCGCCAGCAGCGCCCGCGCCATCGGCACCGCCATCAGCGCCGAGGACACCGCCCAGAACATCCCGTGCCCCGACAACGGGTCCAGCGCCACCGCCGCATCGCCCAGCCGCGGGCAGCGCGGATCCAGATCCGGCGCCGCCAGCCGCGGCGCAATCGCATGGACAACTGGATGGCGGGGCAGCGGGGTCTCTGCCAGCACGCTCTCCCACAGCGCCGCCACCGCCGTCTTGCCGCGTGCCTGCCCCAGCGAAGACGCAGCGCCCACCGCCTGCAGCCACAGCCGGTCCCGGTCCACCGGCACCGACCAGACCCAGCCGCCGGGCCGCGCCTCGATCCGTGGTGTCTCCATATCTCCCGCCTGCGGCGGCACAAATCCGGCAACCGAAATCGTGTCCGGCCCGGCCAGCTCTGTCCGCTCCAGCTCCGCCGGCTGACGCGGCGCGCGGCGGCCGCGGGCCTCAAACAGCAGCCGGGCGGACAGGCATGTGCCATCAGCCAGCCGGATTTCACCCGCCTCCGGCCGCACGCTGGACACCGATCCATAGATAACGCTGACACCCTCGGCCCGCGCCGCCTCCAGCAGCCCGGCGTCAAAGGCGGTGCGGTCTGCCGGATGCTCGCTGTTCTGCCCGCCCTGAAACCCGCCCCAGCTGACATGGCGCTGCGCCGCCGGGCCGATCCCGGCCAGCGGCAGCCGGTGCCGCGCCAGAATCGCGGCGACGCGGGCGGACATCCCCTCATACCGCGGCCCGCGCGGCGGCAGGGTGGCCAGCGCCACGCGGAAGCCGGCCCGCGCCAGCAGGACCGCCGCCACCGACCCGGAAGGGCCGCCGCCTGCGATCGCGATATCAAAGGTGCCAATTTGAGGTGCCATTTAGCCAACGTGCCGCGAAGGCCGCCGCTTGTGGCGGACACTTCCGGACAACAACCCGACATTTCCGGACAGAATCAGCAGCGCCGGCCCGGACTGCGGCATTTTTTCTCGAAGAGCGGATTTTTGCGGTATTCTGGCGCAATCCTGAGGAACTGCGCGATGCCACACAACTATCAGCCCCGGATTTCCGCCTCCACTTTGAATGACCCGCTGCGGGCCGTTGAGTTCATGAACGGCGATGCCGCGACGATTTCCCGCAACGCCGGAATCGGGCCGCGGGACCTGGAGGGCGAGATCAGTCTGAAGAAATTCGTCGACTTCTGCGAGCATGCTTCCGAACAGCTTGGCCTGCCGGATTTCGGCTGGCGGGTCGGCTCGGTCTTCAACCTGCAAAACCTTGGCACGCTTGGGGAATATATCATGCAGGCGCCGACGCTTGGGGCCGCGCTGGCGCTGTTCCGCAATGCCTTTCCGATGGTGCAAAGCGATTCGGAACTGCGGCTGACGGTCCGCGGAGACACCGCGCGGCTGACCTACCGGATTCTCGACACCAGCATCTGGCCGCGGCAGCAGGATGCCGAACTGACTCTGTCGGTGTTCCACAGCCTGATTCGCTCTGCCACCGGCCCGGACTGGCGGCCCGACCTGCTGTCGCTGGAGCACGAATCAAGCGCCCTGCACAGCCGCAGCAGCGCCGGGCCGCGTTGCCCGGTGCAGTATTCCGCCAGCTCGAACACGCTGGTGTTTTCCGCCGGTCTGCTGGATCTGCCGCTGGCGGACAGCGAAAACCCGGCCTTCAAGACCGCCTCGCAGTCGATTGTCCGCACTGCCCGGCAAAGCGAGCGGGCGGCGCCGGTTACGGTGCGGGTGCGCCGGGAGCTGCTGATGCGGATCGGGCGGGAAAGCTTTGAGCAGACCGCCATCGCCGCGGCCCTGGGCATGTCGCGCCGCACCCTGCGGCGGCGGCTGGAGGATGAGGGGCAGAAGTTCTCCCGGCTGCTGGCGGGCTGCCGGATGGAGATTGCCAAGCGCATGCTGCTGGCCCCGGGCGCGCAGCTGCATGACATCTCGGAGCGGCTGGGCTATTCGGAAGTTTCCGCGTTTGAGCGCGCCTTCCGCCAGCGCGAGGGCGCAACCCCCAGCCAGTTCCGCAAGCAATGCTGCGCAGAAGGGGCCGGAGAGTGTGCGGCCAGCGCGGGGTCCGCTGCGAACTGACGGCCTGCCGCGGCAGAAAACAGCAGTGCGCTGGTCCGTGACGGCGGCGGCTTCGCAGCGAAACCTGCCGGGGGTCTTCGGAATGCGGCACGCCGGGATTGCACAGGAGGTTTCGCAGCGAAACCTCCCCCGGTGAAACCCGCAACCAGCGCGCCGGCCCTTGCGCGCAAAACAAAACCCCCGGCCAAAGGCCGGGGGTTTTGCTGCGAAACCGGGCTGCCGTTCCCTGCCCGCTCAGCCGTTTTCCAGCAGATGGCGCACGTTGTCCATCACCGCATCGACCAGTTCCGCCGTCACCTCCGAGCCGGAAAAGCGGATGGCATAACCGCTTGGCCCAAGCTCCCGTTCGATGGTGATGCCGCGGGCCACCCGGGTCTTGCGGGCGCGTTCGATCTTCTGCACGGCTTTGGGGCGGCCGCCGCGGCTGGGATCCTGCGGCGCGCCTTCGGCCTGGTCGATGAGCGGCAGCATGGCGTCCCATTCCTCTGCCGCCGAGCGCCCGCCGGCCTGTTCCAGCGCGGTGCGGAGATCTTCGGCGAGACCCGCGCGCAAGGCGCCCGCAAGCCGCAGGCACTGGCGTTCGTTGAGGCCGGTGGCGTAGGCCAGCATGTCGCCCAGCTCCTCGTGGATCAGGGCAAAGGAGCGGATCTTGGAGCGCTTGGCCTTGGAGGCGTTCTGGAACAGCACCGCCACCGCCTCGTCGACGGTGGCGAACACGCCGTCATGCACCGCAGACGCCGCGGCGCGGCCGCGTTCATACTGGCTGAGGCCTGCGCGGACCTCGTTCTCCTCGATCATCGCGACCATCGCTTCGGCGATGCTGCCGGGAGCGCGGATGAAGGCGGGGATGGTCTGGAACCGCTGGCCGCCGCTCAGCGCGTTGAGGCGGCGGTAGGCGGTCAGGCGGCGGTAGCCGGAGACCAGCGCGTATTTGCCCGCGTCCTCGTGGTTTGCCGGCTCGAACACCTCAATCGGCAGCCGCAGGCCGTTGACCGAGATGGAGCTCATCAGCTCCTGCATCTCGTCCTCGTCCATCACGATCCGGTCGCGGTTCAGCGCCTCGGCGGTGATGCCGGTGATCGGCAGCTCCACCGCCACCAGGCCCTTTTCCTCCGCCGCGCGCAGCCGTTCGGCGTCAGCCCGGTCGCGGGCTGCGGCCTCGCGCCCGGCCTGGGGCAGGGGGTCGGCATGGCGGGCGGCATCGGCCACCACATCGGCAATCGGCGGCCGCAGCCCGGGGCCGCGGGCCAGATCCCGGTCGATGCCTGCCTCAATCTCCTTCAGCGCCTCGGGCGAGGGGGTTTCAAGCTGTCTGCGCCTGGCCATCTGCTGTCTCCTCTTGCTGGGATTGCTGCTGCTCCATCTGCTGATCGCGCCACCAGCTGCCGATCAGCAGTTCCTTGAATTCCGCATAGGTGCGGTCGAACACCTCGCGGCCTCGGGTGTAGGTCTCGCGGTTGAAATTGCGGTAGTCGGCCTCGTAGATGCCGGAGACGCTTTCGCCGGCCTGGCCGACCAGGGCGGTGTAATCCTGCCGGTAGGCGTTCATCATGTCGCCGAAGTAGGCCTGGATCACATTGGCCAGGTCGGTCTGCTGGCTGGCGTCAAAGCGGGTGATCAGGGCGCGCACCACGTCCCATTCGAACTTCATCTCCGGCAGGCCGGCACGGCGGCGGGCGGCGTTCTCGCCATCCTCGATCGAGGCGAAGGTGGAATAGAGCATGTCGAAGAATCGGCCCGTCGAGTCGAACTCCAGGAAGGACGCGCCCAGCGGCACCATCAGGATGTCGGCGGCGGCCAGCGCGTTGATGGTGAGGTAGCCGAGGGCAGGGGGGGTATCGAGCAGGATGACGTCGTAATCGTCCAGCGCGCCGCCCTGATCCAGCGCGTTGGTCAGCGCGTCCCACAGCGCCCAGTTGCGCAGGCCCATGCGCCAGACCGGGATCTGGAATTCCGCCCAGTAGAGGTTCAGCTGGGCGCCGATGAGGTCGATGTTGGGCCAGTGGGTTTTCTGCACCACGTTTCGCAGCGAAACCTCCCGCGCCTCGGTCAGGGTCTCGTCCAGCGGGATCGGGTCGGATCCGGCGGCGGCGCGGACCTTGTTCTCGGCCTCCACCGCCTCGGCATAGTCGCGGGCGAGCAGGGGGAAGACGGTCTGCCATTCATCGGCCACCTGACCGCCCAGGATCGAGGTCATGGAGCCTTGGGAGTCCAGATCCACCACCAGCACCTTGTAGCCGTCCAGCGCCGCCGACATCGCCAGATGCGCGGCGGTCGAGGTCTTGCCGACGCCGCCCTTGAAGTTGGCGACGGCGACCACCTTGGCGGGCAGGCCCTCGGGACGGTAGGGGCGGTATTCCTTGGTGCTGATACCTTCCTCCGCGAAATGGTCGCGCAGTTTCAGCACCTCCTCCAAGGTGAACCATTTGGAGCCGCTGGCGCCCTCCCCCTGGGGCAGGTCGGGGTTCTTGTTCAGAACCCGGCGCAGGTGGGCGGGGGCGACGGGGATCAGGTAGCGGCAGACCTCCCAGGTGGAGAATTTGCGCAGCCGCTTGCGCCCGTCGGGCGCGTAGCCGCGCTTGGCCAGATCATCGCGGCCCCGGCCCGCAAAGGCGGCGGCCTTGGCGAATCTGGCGGTGTCGACCATCTCGCCCAGCTTGGCGGCTGCCGCTGCCGGATCCAGGTTGAAATAGGGCGGCAGGGGAGTGTCCGGTTTTTTTGCCATGTCTCGTGTGCCTCGGTAAAATCGCCTGTTTGGCGTGTTATCACCGGTTTTGTCGCACATCCGGGGCAGAGTGTGAATCATTATCTGGCAGCGCATCTGTTTTCCGCAGCCGTCCGTAATCAGCGGAATATATGAGTCTTTTCCCCGAAAAACACTATCGCACAAACAGGTTGAAATGTTGTGAATCTTTGATTCAGTTTAGAGTCTTTAGGGGAGATAACCGTAATTATATCAAACGGTTATATATGTTTGGGGACCCGCATCCGGGGGCAAAGGAACCCGTTTGCAGGAGCATGGGTACCTGTCTGCGGGAGCAAGGGTCCCGATTCGCGGGAGGACGGGCACCCGTGCCCCTGAGGCCCGAAATCGGCCCGTTTGAGCGCCCGGAACAGCCGTAAACCGGGGGATTTCGGCGGTATCCGGGGCCTGTAAACGCCGGTCCGGTCTTAAGGTACCCGTTTCCGGGATGGCCTTCTCCTGTAAACGGGTCCCCAAGCCGGGATTGAGCGCGGGTTCCTTTTGGGCCATAGTCAGTCCAGAGCAGAATCCCCGCAAGAGCGTCAAGCCGCCAGGGGCAAGAGGGCAGGGCGATGGATCCAGACGATATCCCGCACAGCAAGCTGACCGGGCCGTTGCGCCGGGGGTCGGTAAAGAAGAATGTCGCCGCGATCCATGTCTCGGGCAAGCTGACGCTGTTGCAGCGCAAGCTGTCGAATGTGCTGCTGCTGAATGCCTATGACGCGCTGATCTCCAAGCCCAAGCACCAGATCGACGCGCAGACGCTGTGCATGATGGTGGGTTATAACTCCAACGATATGGAAACCCTGAAGCAGTCGCTGCGCAGCCTGGCGGAGACGGTGGCGGAATGGGACATGCTGGATGAGAACGGCAAGCAGGAGTGGGGGGTGAGCTCGCTGCTGTCCTATGCCAAGCTGCAGGGCGGGGTGTGCGAATACGCCTACAGCCCGGCGCTGGCGGAGAAGCTGCACGATCCCAAGGTGTTTGCCCTGATCAACCTGAACATCCAGCGCCGGTTCACCAGCGGCCACGCGCTGGCGCTGTATGAGAACTGCTACCGCTTCGTGCGGACAGGCTCGACCGGCTGGTGGGACATTGCGCTGTTCCGCCGCCTGATGGGGGTGGAGGGCAGCGCCTATTACGAGAGCTTCAAGCACCTGAACGCCAAGATTATCAAGCCGGCGGTGGCGGAGGTGAACAAGACCTCCAACATCCTCTTGACGCCGGAGTTCAAGAAGATGGGGCGGCAGGTGGCGGAGGTGCGGTTCCTGATCAAGGAGAACCCGCAGCTGGCGATGCTGGATATTGATGATGGCGCCGGGGTGCGGCAGGGGGCGGTTTACGGCCAGCTGATGGCGCTGGGGGTCAGCGACCGGCTGGCGCGGCAGTGGATTGCCGAGCATGGCGAGGACTATGTGGCCGAGAAGGTCGGCTATCTGAAGGGGCGCAAGGGGGTGGACAGCCCGGTGCGTTACCTGAGCGCGGCGCTGCGGGATGACTATAAGGACGTGCCCGAGGCGGTGAAAGAGGTGCCGCCGGAGGTGCTGGCCGCGGCCGAGGCGCGCAAGGCGGCAGAAGCGGAGGCGGCGCGCCAGGCGGCGGCGGAGGATGCGGCCAAGGCGCAGGAGCGCGCGCGGAGGGCGCAGCGGCTGGAGCGGATCCGCGATCTGGCCGCCAGCCGCTCGCCCACCCAGCGGGATGCCGACAAGCGGCTGTTCCTGAGCCGGCTGGAAGATGAGATCGACCGCGAGGAATTCCGCAACCGCGGCTGGGGTGCGGCGCTGCTGGCCAGCCAGATGGCGGAATTCTGGGAGGAACTGATACCCGGCGCGTTCGAGGAACTGGCCGGGTAGGGCAGGGGGCCGGCGGAAACCGCTATTGTGTCAGAGCGAGGCGGCGGCGCGGCTGGCCTGGTCGTAATGGCCGGAGAGCGCGCGCAAGCTGCGGGCCAGCTCGCGCAGGTCCTTGCCCGGCAGGTCGGCGGCGGACAGCCCGTCCAGCAGGCACTGGCGGCGCACGTCGCGGTAGGCCGAGCACAGTGCTGCGCCCTCGGCGGAGGTGCGGTAGAACACTTCCTTGCCGCGCTTTTCCGAGGCCAGCAGCCCGGCTTTCAGCAGCTTGCGCAGCCCGTAGTTCACGGTGTGGCTGTCCTCGATGTTGAGCAGGAAGCAGATGTCGGACAGGCGCTTGTCCTTGCCGCGGTGATTGACGTTGTGCAGGATCAGGATTTCCAGCGGGTTCAGATCCGGCTGGCCGGCCGCCGCCATGCAGCGGGTCATCCAGCGGGAGAACGCGTTGGAGGCGATGATCAGGCCGAATTCCAGCTCCGACAGTTCCCAGCCTTCGCCTTCGGCCAGGTGGCGGGAGGAGACGATTCGGCGGGAATCCGGTTTCTTTTCGGCCATTCTTGCACCCTTCTTTGTTGATAAAACCCCGGCGTTTTATCTGCATGTGGTCATAAAACGGCAAAGTATCAAGGAGATCAAGCAGGCCGTGGTGCTGGCGGCGGCGGCGGCGGGCCAGGTGCGGGCCGGACGGTGTATATTGGCAAAACGTTGACAAATTATCAGCGTTATGGGTACGATATTGCAATATTTCGCTTTGGGAGGAAATTATCATGAAGATCACCCGTTTGCTGGGCGGCGCCGCCGTTCTGATTGCCGGTCTGTCTGTTCCGGCGCTGGCCGCGACCTGGGACATGCCGACGCCCTATCCGGACGCCACGTTCCACACCAAGAACATCGCCGAGTTCGCCAGCGACGTGGCCGAGGCGACCGAGGGCGGGCTGGAGATCAAGGTCCATTCCGCCGGTTCGCTGTTCAAGCACCCGGAAATCAGCAAGGCGGTGCGCAGCGGCCAAGTGCCCGCGGGCGAGTTCTTCCTGTCGCTTCTGGCCAATGACAACCCGGCGTTCGGTGCCGACTCGCTGCCGTTCCTGGCGACCAGCTATGAAGAGGCCGAGCGGCTGTGGGCGGCGCAGAAGGATGTGATCGGCGGGCTGCTGGACGAGCAGGGGCTGATGGCTCTGTACGCTGTGCCGTGGCCACCGCAGGGGCTGTACACCACCAAGGAAATCAACAGCGTCGAGGATCTGGCGGGCTTGAAGTTCCGCACCTACAACGCGACGCTGGAGCAGTTCGCCAACCTGGCGGGCGCGGCGCCGACGCAGGTTGAGGTGCCGGACATTCCGCAGGCCTTCAGCACCGGCCGGGTCGAGGCGATGATCACCTCGCCCTCTACCGGCGTGAATTCGAAGGCCTGGGACTTCCTGAGCCATTACACCGACATTCAGGCCTGGATCCCGAAGAACATCGTGGTGGTGAACAAGCGCGCGTTCCGCCGCCTGGATGAGGCGACCCAGACCGCCATCCTGGAGGCCGCGGCAGAGGCCGAGGCGCGCGGCTGGGAGATGAGCCGGGCCGAAACCAGCAGCCAGATCGAGGTGCTGAAGGAAAACGGCATCACCGTGGTTGAGCCGTCGCAGCAGCTGATGGAAGGCCTGCGCGCGATTGGCGCCGAGATGCTGGAGAATTGGAAGGGCGAGGCCGGGGAGGCCGGCGCCACCCTGCTGAACGCCTACCAGCAGTAATTGCAACATGGCCGGACGCCGGGGGCGGCGTCCGGTCTCCTGGGGAGGAGGGGCGGCGATGCGGCCTGTGCTTGATTTCATCTACCGTGCGGCCGGGGGCCTGGCAGCACTGTTTATCGTGGCCATCGTGGCGCTGGTTTTTGCGCAGGTGTGCCTGAACCTCGCGGACAAGATCGCGGCGGCGCTGACCGGAACCGGGGTGGGGCTGACGATCCCGTCTTATGCGGATTTCACCGGCTTTTTCCTGGCCGCCTCGACCTTTCTGGCGCTGGCCTATGCGCTGCGGGCGGGGGGCCATATCCGGGTGACGCTGGTGACCAACCGCTTGCCCGCCGCCGCCCACCGCGCGGCGGAGCTGGGGGTGATCCTGCTGGCGCTGGCGATGAGCGGCTTTGCCACCTGGTACATGGGGCTGCTGCTGCTGGAATCGCTGGAGTTCGGCGACCGCAGCGCGGGTATGGTGTCGGTGCCGCTGTGGCTGCCGCAGGCGCCGGTGGCGCTTGGCCTTGCGATCCTCACCCTGGCGCTGGCGGACGAGCTGATCTCCGTGCTGCGCGGCGCGCTGCCCTCCTGGGAGGGCAAGGGCGAAAATCTTCTGAGCGAATAGGGGATCACCATGTCGGTTGCCGCGCTTTCCATCATTCTTCTGGTCCTTCTGTTTCTGTTCCTGGGCGCTGGCCTGTGGGTGGCCTTTGCCCTGCTGGGCGTGGGCATCGCCGCGATGGCGCTGTTCACCGAGGCGCCGCTGGGGCTGGTGATGGCCACCACCATGTGGGGCCACAGCAATTCCTGGGCCTTGGCGGCGCTGCCGCTGTTCATCTGGATGGGTGAGATCCTGTTCCGCTCGCGCCTGTCGGAGGACATGTTCACCGGGCTGTCGCCCTGGATGAACCGGCTGCCGGGGCAGCTGTTGCATGTGAACGTCTTTGCCTGCGGGATCTTTGCCGCGGTGTCAGGGTCGTCTGCCGCCACGGCGGCCACCATCGGCAAGCTGTCGATCCCCGAACTGTCGCGCCGCGGCTATCCCGAGAAGCTGGTGATCGGCACCCTGGCGGGCTCTGCCACGCTGGGGCTGCTGATCCCGCCGTCGATCATCCTGATCGTCTATGGCGTGGCGACCGAGCAATCCATTGCCCGGCTGTTTGTTGCGGGCGTGCTGCCCGGCGTGCTGCTGGTTGGGCTGTTCGTGGGCTATGTGGTGGTCTGGGCGCTGCTGAACCGCAGCCAGCTGCCGACCGAGGACATTGCCGCCACCTTCCGCGAGAAGCTGAAGCGCGCCCGCAGGCTGGTGCCGGTGGTGCTGCTGATCGGCGGGGTGATCGGCTCGATCTATGCGGGCATCGCCTCGCCCACCGATGCGGCGGCCGTGGGGGTGGTGCTGGCGCTGCTGTTGTCGTGGCAGTCCGGCTCGCTCACCCGGCAGAGCTTTACCGAGGGGCTGATGGGGGCGACCATCACCTCCTGCATGATCGCCTTTATCCTGGCGGGGGCGTCGTTCCTGACGGTGGCGATGGGCTTCACCGGCATTCCGCGCATCCTGGCGGAGTGGATCGGCTCGCTGAACCTGTCGACCTTCACGCTGCTGGCGGCGCTGACAATCTTTTTTGTGATCATGGGCTGCTTCCTCGACGGGATTTCGGTGGTGGTTCTGACGGCTTCGGTGATCATGCCGATGGTGCTGGAGGCGGGGATTGACCCGCTGTGGTTCGGCATCTTCCTGGTGATCGTGGTGGAGATGTCGCAGATCACGCCGCCGGTCGGGTTCAACCTGTTTGTGCTGCAGTCGCTGACCGGGCGGGACATTCTGACCGTGGCCAAGGCGGCGCTGCCGTTCTTCTTTCTGATGGTCCTGGCGCTGGTGCTGATCGTGCTGTTCCCGTCCATCGTGACCTTCCTGCCGGAGCAGATGTGATGGCTGAGGAGCGCGCAGCACCGCCTGCCCCCGACATTCGCACGGTGGGGGTGGATGGGATGCTGGTGAGCTTTGGCAGCCGCCTGAGCGAGCCGGCCAACCGCGCCGCCCTGGCGTTCCGCGCAGCGCTGGCGGCGGAAAGCTGGGACGGGGTTGAGGAGGTCTCGACCTCGCTGGTGTCGGCCTATGTGCGGTTTGATTTGCGGCATCTGGACCATGCGGGCTTGCGGGCGCGGCTGGAATCGCTGCTGGCGCAGCGCGACTGGTATGCCGCCGCGCTGCCCGGCCAGCGCCGCCTGTGGCGCATTCCGGCGGTGTTCGGCACCGAGCTGGCGCCGCAGCTGCCGCAGGCGGCAGCGGCTGCGGGCATGACCGAGGCGGAGGCGGTGGCCTCGCTGTCGGCGGCGCGGGTGCGGGTGCAGACCATCGGTTTTGCCCCCGGCCAGCCCTATCTGGGCGAGCTGCCGGAGGCCTGGGACATTCCGCGCCAGAGCCAGCTGACCACCCGCATTCCCGAGGGCGCGCTGGCGGTGGCGATCCGGCAGCTGGTGCTGTTTTCGGTGGCGACGCCCACCGGCTGGATGCACGCGGGCCAGACCGCAGTGCGCCTGTTCCGCCCCGACGCGGAGGAGCCGTTCCTGCTGCGCCCCGGCGATGAGGTGCAATTCAGCGCGATAACGCCGGAGGAGCTGCAGGGGTTGCGGCGCGATCCGCTGGGCGGCGCCAGGGCGGAGGATCTGTCATGAGCGGCTCGCTGACCATTTTGCGCGCAGGACCCGGGATGACGGTTCAGGACCTTGGCCGCCCGGGCTGGCTGGAATACGGGGTGTCGCGCGGCGGTGCTGCCGACCGGCTGGCGCTGGCCGAGGGCGCGGCGCTGCTGGGGCAGGGGGCGGATCTGGCGGCGGTCGAGATGGCCGGCCTGGGCGGCGAGTTCCAGGCGGGCAGCGATCTGCGCATTGCCCTGACCGGCGCGCCGATGCGGGCCAGCATCGACGGCACCGCCGCGGCCTGGAACGCCAGCCACCTGCTGCCCGCGGGGGCGCGGCTGACGATCGGCGCGGCACGCAGCGGCAGCTATGGCTATCTGCACGTCGGCGGCGGCTTTCACACGCCGGTGCATCTGGGCGCGCGCTCGGCGCATCTGGCGGCGGGCATTGGTGCTGCGCTGGCACAGGGCGGCGTGCTGGAGACCGGCCCGGACGGCGGCCAGGGCACCGGGCTGGGGCTGGCGCCGGACGACCGGTTCGAGGGCGGCACCGTGCGGGTTGTGGCGAGCCTGCAGACGGCGCTGTTCCCGCAAGCCGAGCTGGAGCGGTTCGAAGGCACCGCCTTCCGCCGCGGGGCGCGCGGCAACCGGATGGGCGTGCCGCTGGAGAGCGATGGCGAAGGCTTCCGCCCCGACGGCGCGCGCACGGTGGTGTCGGAGGTGATCGTGCCCGGCGACATCCAAGTGACCGGCGACGGCACGCCTTATGTGCTGCTGTCAGAATGCCAGACCACCGGCGGCTATCCCCGGATCGGCACGGTGCTTCCTTGCGACCTGCCCTTGCTGGCGCAGTCGGCGGCAGGGGCGGAGCTGCGCTTCCGTTTCATCCCGCTGGAGGAGGCGGTCGGGCTGGAACGGGCAGAAGCAGAGCGGCGCGAGGGCCTGCGCGGCCGGTGTCATCCCCTGATCCGCGACCCGCGCAGCATGTCCAACCTGCTGTCCTATCAGCTCATCAGCGGCGCGATTGCCGGTGAAGAAGATGTCTTGTGAGGAGATGACATGACCCGAACTGTCGATCTGAATGCCGATATGGGCGAAAGCTTTGGCGCCTGGTCGCTGGGCGATGATGCCGGGCTGCTGGATATCGTGACCTCGGCCAATATCGCCTGCGGTTATCATGCGGGCGATCCGGACGTGATGGCGGCGACGATGAAACACGCGGTGGCCAAGGGCACCGGCATCGGCGCGCATCCCGGTTTTCCCGACCTGCAGGGCTTTGGCCGCCGCTGGATGTCGGTGCCGCATGAGACGCTGGGCAACATGGTGCGCTACCAGCTGGGCGCGGCGCAGGCGATGGCGCGCGCGGCGGGCGGCGCGGTGCGGCATCTGAAGCTGCACGGGGCGCTGGCCAATATGGCCTCGGAAGATCTGGCGATGGCGCGGGCCTGCTATCAGGCGGCCTTGTCGGTGGACCCGGAGATCATCGTGATGGTGCTGGCGGGCACCGCGCAGCAGCAGGCGGCGCAGGAGCTGGGCTGCAAGACCGCTTGCGAGATCTTTGCCGACCGCGCCTATAACGATGATGCGACGCTGGTGGACCGCAGCCTGCCCGGCGCGGTGATCCATGATCCGGCAGAGGCCGGGCGGCGGATGGTCGAGATGGTGCGCGAGGGCGCCATCATCACCGCCAGCGGCAAGCGCATCCCGGCGCGGATCGACACCATCTGCCTGCATGGCGACACCCCGGCCGCGGTGGCGATTGCCGCCGATGTGCGCCGCGCGCTGCAGGACAGCGGCGTCGGGCTGGCGCAGTTCAGCGGCGCGGTGCTGTAAAAGCGCGGGGCGGGGGCAGATCGCCCCCGCGTTTTTCAGGCCTCAGCTGCGCGCCATCGCGGCAAAGGCGCCGCGGCCGGCCCGCTTGCCTGCGGTGAGGCCGTTCACTTTTTCGACGATGGCGGCGGCGTCGATGCCGTGGTGGCGGTAGAGGTCGCCGATGGTGCCGGTCTGGCCGAAATGCTCCACCCCCATCGGGATGGTCTGATGGCCTGCGACCGAGCCCAGCCAGGACAGCGTGGCGGGGTGGCCGTCGATCACGGTGATCAGCTTGCAGTGCGGCGGCAGCGCACCCATCAGGGTTTCCGCATGGGACTGCGCCGCGGCGTTGCCGCGCGAGCGCGCCCGCTGGGCGGCGGTCCAGCCGGAGTTCAGCCGGTCGGCAGAGGTCACTGCCAGCACGCCGATGTCGCGGCGTTCTTCGGCAATCATGCCTGCGGCCTTGATCGCCTCGGGCGCGACGGCACCCTGGTAGGCAATCACCACCTCGCAGTTCGGCCCCGGCGGGCGCAGCCAGTAGGCGCCGTCTATGGTGCCCTGGCGGAAGGCGTCATCGGCCCGCTTGCCGGGCTGTTCCAGCGGGTTGGTGGTGAGGCGCAGATAGACCGAGCCGCCGGTCTCGTCGCGCAGCCAGGTGCGTTCGTCCGGATCGCCCTCGCCGTCGCGCTGCACATAATCGAAGGCCCATTGCATGATCACCGCCAGCTCATCCGCGAAGGCGGGTTCAAAGGCGGCCAGACCGTCCTGGGACATGCCGATCAGCGGCGTGCCGATGGATTGGTGCGCGCCGCCCTCGGGGGCCAGGGTGACGCCCGAGGGCGTGCCCGCGAGGATGAAGCGCGCGTCCTGATAGCAGGCGTAGTTCAGCGCATCGAGGCCGCGGCTGACGAAGGGGTCGTAGACGGTGCCGATGGGAATGAGCCGCTTGCCGAACAGCGAATGCGACAGGCCCGCCGCGCCCAGGAGCAGCATCAGGTTCATCTCGGCAATGCCCAGCTCGATGTGCTGGCCCTCCGGCGTGAATTCCCATTTCGCGGTGGAGGGGATGCGGTGTTCGATGAAGGCATCGGCCTGGGCGGTGCGGGAGAACAGCTTGCGCCGGTTCACCCAGGGCCCGAGATTGGTGGTGCCGGTCACGTCCGGCGAGGTGGTGACGATGCGGTCCGCCAGGTCGCTGCTGCCCTTGGAGAGATCGTCGAGGATCTTGCCGAAGGCCATCTGGGTCGAAATCTCGCGTCCGGCGGGGGCGGCGATTTCGGGCACCGGAAGGCGGGCGTCGGCATAGCGGCGGGTGCCTTGGGCAAAGAAGGGCACTTCGGAGAGGAACTGGCGCAGGCCTTCCGGGTCCTGGACGGTGGCGAGGGGATCCCATTCCTGCCCCTCGGGCACGCCCATATGGGCCTGCCACTGGGCAAACTGGGCGGAATTCATCAGGCCGCCGTGGTTGTCCTTGTGGCCCGCAATCGGGGTGCCCCAGCCCTTGACCGTATAGGCCAGGAAGCAGACCGGGCGGTCGTGGGTGATGGCGTCGAAGGTTTCGGCCATCGTCTCCACGCAGTTGCCGCCGAGGTTTTCCATCAGCGCTGCCAACTCGGCATCGCTGCGGCGTTCGATCAGGGCGGTGACGTCGCCCTGATCGCCAAGGTCGTCAAGCAGGCGCTGGCGCCAGACCGCGCCGCCCATGAAGGTGAGGGCGGAATAGTCTTGGTTCGGGCAGGCGTCGATCCAGCCGCGCAGCTTGTCGCCGCCGGGTTCGGCAAAGGCGGCGCGCTGCAGGACGCCGTATTTCACCCGCACCACGTCCCAGCCGAAGGCGTCGAAGATCTTCTCGATCCGCTCGAACAGGCCCTCGCGGACGATGCCGTCGAGCGACTGGCGGTTGTAGTCGATGATCCACCAGCAATTGCGCAGATCGTTTTTCCAGCCCTCCTGCAGGGCTTCGTAGATGTTGCCCTCGTCCAGTTCGGCGTCACCCACAAGGGCCACCATGCGGCCCATCGGGGCGTCTGCGCCCCAGCTTTTGGCGGTGATGTAATCCTGGATCAGCGAGGCGAAGGAGGTGATCGCCACCCCCAGCCCGACCGAGCCGGTGGAGAAATCCACGTCGCAGGTGTCCTTGGTGCGGCTGGGGTAGCTTTGCACCCCGCCGAAGCCGCGGAAGTTCTCCATCTTTTCCCGGGTCTGGTTGCCCATCAGGTACTGCAGGGCGTGAAAGACCGGGGCGGCGTGGGGTTTCACCGCCACCCGGTCCTCGGGCCGCAGGGCGGAGAAATAGAGCGCCGTCATGATCGAGACCATCGAGGCCGAGGACGCCTGATGCCCGCCCACCTTGATCCCGTCCGCCTTGGGGCGGATGTGGTTGGCGTGGTGGACCATCCAGTGCGACAGCCACAGCAGCCGCTGTTCGATGGTCTTGAGGTGGGCAGGATCGGGGCGCATGGCGGTCTCCTTGAAGGGCGGGTTACTCGGCGGCCTGAAGGGCGGCGGGGGCCAGGGCCTGCTCCAGGTCGGCGATGATGTCTTCGGCGTCTTCCAGCCCGACCGACAGGCGGATGAGGCCGTCGCTGATGCCGTGCTCGGCGCGCTCCTCGGGCGTGTAGGTGGAATGCGTCATCGACGCCGGGTGCTGGATCAGGGTTTCGGCGTCGCCCAGCGACACCGCGCGCTGGATCATCTCCAGCCGGTTCATGAAGGCAATGCCGCCGGCCAGGCCGCCCTTGGCTTCGAAGGCGATCATGGCGCCGGGCTGGTCCATCTGGCGTTCCGCGATAGCGCGCTGTTCAAAGCTGTCGAGGCCCGGGAAATACACCGCGCCGACGGCGGGGTGCGCCTCGAGGTAGGCGGCGACGGTGCGGGCGGTGGCGCAGTGGCGGTCCATCCGCAGGTTCAGGGTCTTGATGCCGCGCAGGATCAGCATCGCGTTGAAGGGCGCCATCACCGCGCCGGTCATGTCCTTCATGCCAACCAGGCGGATCTCGGCGATCTGCTCGGCGGTGCCCGCGACCAGGCCGGCCACCACATCGCCGTGGCCGCCCAGGTACTTGGTGGCGGAGTGCAGAACGATGTCGGCGCCGTGTTCGATCGGGCGGGTCAGGTAGGGGGTGGCATAGGTGTTGTCGACCACCACCGTGGCGCCCGCCGCATGGGCGATCTCGGCGCTGGCGGCGATGTCGACCAGCCGCATGTTGGGGTTGGCCGGAGTCTCGAAATAGACCACGCGGGTTTTCTCCGACACCGCGGCGCGCAGGTTTTCCGGGTCGGTCATGTCGACATGGGTGATGGTGACGCCCCATTTCGCCAGGCCGTGGCGCATGAAGGCGAAGGTGCAGCCATAAAGCGTCTTGTCGACGATGACCTCGTCGCCGGGCGACAGCAGCGTCCATAGAACCGCGGTGATCGCGCCCATGCCGCTGGACAGGGCCAGGCCCGCCTCGGCACCTTCCAGCACCGCGATGCGCTGTTCCAGCAGGTCGCAGGTTGGGTTGGAGATACGGCTGTAGATATGGCCCTGACGCTCGCCCGCGAACATCTCGCCGCCGGCTTCGGCGGTCTCAAACGTGAAGGTCGATGTCAGGTGCAGCGGCGGGGTCAGCGCCCCGTCGTGGTCCTGCGGGTTGTAGGCGTGGTGAATGGCGCGGGTGGCAAATCCTGCGGAACGTTTCATGTCGGGCTCCTGATCTCTGTTGCTGCCATATTGCGCCTGTCCGGAAGGTGATGGATTGCCAATTATGCCAGCCAGAGAGTAGAATTTGGCATAATCTGCCAATCGGGGGCCGCATGGACAGCAAAGACAGACAGATCATCCGCGCCTTGCAGCGCGACGGGCGGATGACCAACCAGGATCTGGCCGAGGCGGTGAACCTGTCGCCCTCGCCCTGCCTGCGCCGGGTGCGGAACCTGGAGGCGAGCGGGGTGATCCGCGGCTACAGCGCCGATGTGGACGCCACGGCCTATGGCCTGGCGATCACCGTCTTTGTGCGGATCCGGCTGGAGCGGCACAATGAAACCGACGTTCAGTCCTTTGAAGGCCGGGTGCGGCGGATGGACGAGGTGCTGGAGTGCCATGTGCTGACCGGGGCGATGGATTACCAGCTGCGGGTGCTGGTGCCGGACCTGGAAGCCTATGAAAGCTTCATCCGCAACCGCATCCACCCGATCGGCGGCATCGCCTCGATCGACACCAGTTTCGTGTACGGCACGGTCAAGAAAACAGCCGTGTTCCCGCCCGCCTCCTGACCGGCAGGGGCAGGCGCCGGCCCGCTGCCCGGTTTGGCATGCCAAACGGCCCCGTCTTGTGGTATCATGGCAGCTTGGGGGCATGCGGGCCGGACGATCCGGCATCGTGCCCGAAAACGGCTCGCCTTTTACCCCAAGGGAGAGTCAGAATGCCAAGATTTATCGTGACCGGTTGTTATACCGCCTCTGCCATGAAGGCTATGGTTGAACGCCCCAGCGACCGCGAGGCTGCGTCCCGTGCTTTGGTCGAAGCGGCGGGCGGCACCCAGGAAAGCTTTTTCCTGACCACGGGGGACAGCGATTTTGCCATCCATGTGAACATTGACGATGTGTCGGCCCTGCTGGCGGGCTTGCTGGCGGTGGGCGCCAGCGGTGCGGTCAGCAACCTCAGGACCGTGCGGGCCTTTACCGCGGACGAATTCCTCGAGATGCAGAAGAAGGCCAGCGGCATTGCCGGCGCCTACAAGGCGCCTGGGGCGTAAGCGCCGCCTGCGCCGCGTTTCTGCGATGATCTGACAGCTCCGCCGTGCGGAAGCCGCCCGCCAGCGGCGCGCGGCGGAGGTCTCTGTGTGTCTGCCCGGCTGCTGGAGTGGTGCGGGCTGAAAAGTAGCGAGTCGAAATAATACTTGAAAAAGATAGCGACTCGAAACTACAAGAGGGCATCGCGAAGGGCATAACGGAGACATTGCAATGCGGATTTCACTTATTTCGGGCGCGGCGCTGATGCTGGCGGCTAGCGCAGCTTTGGCAGATGAGGGCCACGGCCGCGCGGCGGATCAGGACGGCGCTGTGCTGTCGGCGGCATCGGCGGACGGGACGCGGGCGGCCTTTGATATTCTGGCAGCACATGCGCACCGCAAGGGCAACCTGGTGACCTTTCACATGACCACCAATGGCGACGCGGGCGCCGAGGTGCCGGAGGCAACGGGCGCCGTGGGCGGGGCAGGGGTGCTGTCCTATGTCTGGCCGACCTCGCTGGACCCGTCGGTGGTTGGGTTCGAGGGCGGCACCGGCATTCTGGCGCTGGCGGCGACCAGCCACCCGGATTTCGACGACACGCCCCTGTTCGACGAGAACCAGGACGGCGATCCGGCTAATGACGGGGTGGTCTGGCACAGCCATTGGGTGGTGCTGACGCCAACTGAGGCCTGCGGCCCCGGGGCGCTGGCGGTGCGCGACATTCCGGAAGGCGAGACGCCGCAGCTGCCTGCGACCTGGCCCGGGTTCCCGGTGTTCCTCGACAGCCCAGGATTCTCGCCCGTGTTCGACGGGCCGGAGATCGCGGTGACAGCGGCCTTCGGCCGGGAGGTGGCGCTGGAGGGCGCGGCCTATGACGGAGTCACCGCGGCGCTGCGGGTGAATGCCAATATCCACGCGCCGCTGCTGTGTGTCACCGATGTGTTCGATGTGGCCTCCGGCGATCTGAGCCTGCCGGGCAAGCTGTGACCCCTGCCGCCCCGGCGGCCCCTTTGGCCGGCGCGCCGGGGCGGCGCCTGTGACCGAGCGGAGACAAGGAGACAGACATGCCCGCACCCGAACTTGATACCGTGCAGTGGTTCAACAGCCCCGGTCCCGTCACCCTGCAGTCGCTGCGGGGCCGGGTGGTGGTGATCGAGGCGTTTCAGATGCTGTGCCCGGGCTGTGTGCGCCACGGGCTGCCGCTGGCGCAGAAGGTGCGGGCGGCTTTTCCGCAGGACCGGGTGGCGGTGCTGGGGCTGCACACGGTGTTTGAGCATCACGCGGCGATGACGCCGGTGTCGCTGGCGGCGTTTCTGCAGGAATACCGGATCACCTTTCCGGTAGGGGTGGACCGGCCCGGCGGCGGGCCGATGCCGCGCACGATGGAGGCCTATGGGATGCGCGGCACCCCGAGCCTGCTGCTGATCGGCAGGGACGGGGAGCTGCGGGCGCATCACTTCGGCGAGGTTTCGGAGCTGCGGCTGGGGGCGGAAATTGCCGCGCTGATGGCGGAGGACGCGCCGGCGGCGGCGGGCGCCGCGCCGGACGGGGCCGGACCCGCGGCCGGCTGCGGCCCGGCGGGGTGCACCGTCTGAGCCGTGCCGGGCAGAAGAGGTCAGGAGAACAGGGCGGTCCAGGTCTCGATCAGGCCGGGGACGGCCCCGGGCGGCAGCGCCAGAAGCAGAAGCTCATCCTCATGCGCGGCGGCCAGGATGCGCAGATCAGGTGAGACCGGCAGCAGCAGGCAGTCGGGCCTGTGGGCGGGCATTCTGGCCGATCCCGGGCGGGCGGCGCTGGCGGCAAAGGCGCTGCGGACCGCCTGCAGCTGTTGCAGCAGGGGGGGCGGGCCGCCGCTGTCCGGCGCCTGCGCACCGGCAGGGCAATGGATCCATGCCAGGGCCTGCGCTGCGGCGGCGCTGCGCAGCGTGCCAAGCGGGCTGCGGCTGGCGGCGGCGAGCGCCTCCTGCAGCTGGGCGGCGGTGCAGCTGCCTGCGCCCTGCGGCGCTGCGCAGGGGCGGCGGCGGAAAGTGATGCCGGCGCCTGCGGCCTGCGCCTCCAGCCGGCGCAGCCGGGCGGCAAACAGCCGGGCGGCGGCGGCGGGGTCCTCCGGCGCGGCGCCCGCCTCCGCCGTGCCGCCCAGGCTGAGGCCTGCGAGCCTGCGGTGGGCGGCGGTGAGAACGGCGGCGGGGGCCTGGCCGATGCACAGGGTGATTTCGCGCGGCAGCACGGTTTCCCCGATTTCGCGCAGCAGGGCGGGCAGCAGCGGTTCCTGCCCCGCGGCGGCGCGCTGAGCCTGAGCAGTCAGCGCCTGCACCGGCTGCGCCAGCTGCCGCAGCGCCTGGAGCAGGGCGTCCGGGGCGGGCTTTGCGCCGGGGAGCTGGCGGGCAGGGCTGGTCATCCTGCGCCCCCGCCGAGACCGGCCAGCAGCGCCCGCGCAGGCGCGGCGAGGCGGGCGGCGGTGTCCGCGTCGCTGCAGGCGCACAGCAGCGCGTCGCCGGAGCCATCGGGCGCGCGGATGCAGAGGCGGGCCTCGCCCGGGACCAGCATCAGGATGTCATCGGCGGGCGGGCACGCTGCCTCCGGCCCGGCCTGCGCCGCGGCGTCGAGCATCAGGAAGCCGCGGCGGGCCTGCTGGCACAGCGCGTCGAGGTATTCCTGCGGGTGGCTGGCGGCGCTGCTGCTGCGCAGAACGATGCTGGCGCCCAGATCGCCGAAGGCCGCCAGGCGGCAGCCGTCCGCGCTCTGGCGCAGGGTGTCGAGCTGGCGGGCAAGCGTCACCTTGGGTCTCCTTCGTGGCGCGGGCACTCCGGGGCGGCAGCGGCTGGCATGGCGGTGTCAGTCTCCGGCGGGCTGGGTTTCAGGGCGGGCGCGGCCCGGGCGCTGGCTGCGCTTGGCCGGCGGCGCGACGCGGCGCGGCATCACCCGGCTGGCGGGAGCGGCACTGGCGGCGGCCTCGCGTTTGCTGCCGAAATCCAGCACTTCGGCGCGCGGACCTCCGCCCGCTTGCGGTGCGATTTGCGGGGCAGACTGGGGCTGGGCCGGGGCTGCGGCCTGGGCCGGGCGGCGGCCGGGCTCTGCCCAGTTCAGCAGCAGATCCACCAGATATTCGGCAAAGCGGTCGGCGCCGCTGGTCTTCCACGCCTCCATGTCGTCGCCCGCGGTCAGCGCCTGGCTGAGCGACAGCGGGAAGATGGCGTTGAAGGCATCGCCGGTTTCCTTTTGCACGCGGCGCAGCACGCGGTCGCGGTCGCGGGGATTGCGGAGCTTGTCGAAGTGGGTGATCAGCAGGGTGCTGGGGCCGCTGAGACGGCTGGAGATCTCCTCCCACGCGGCGGCTTCGGACTGGCGCCAGGCCTGGGTGGCATGGGTGCACCAGATCACGCTGTCGACCTCGGGCAGCAGCGCCTGCCAGACGCTGGCGGGCATGTTCGGGTCGGAGATGCCGGGCATGTCGATCAGGTCGCACAGCTCCAGCGCCTCGGCGGGCAGGGTCAGGCGGATCAGCGCGGTGCTTTCCAGCGGTGCCGCGGCGATGTCCTCCAGCGGCACCTCGGTTTCGCTGCCGTCGGTGCCGGTGAGGCTGGCGCCCTCCGGCCCATGCGACAGCCAGACCGGCGGCAGCCGGGTGGCGGTGACGCGGGTGGGCAGCGGGGCGCGGCCGGCCAGCAGGTTGGTCAGGGTGCTTTTGCCGGCGCTGAATTCCCCCATCAGCGCCAGGCGGGGCTTGCGCGCCGGGGCCGCGTCCGGAGCGAGGGGGGCAGGAATGGCGGTGTGCTGGGTCATGCGGTGAAGCTCCTGAGGGTTTCCAAGGCGGTGGCGGTCTGGGTCTGGCGGCGGCGGGCCTCATCGCCGGCAAACAGCGCCTGCATGTCGCCGCCGCCGCGGCGGCAGTCGGCGATTTCCAGCAGGATGTCGCGCTGATCGTCGAAGAAGCCCTGCAGCCGGGCGAGGATGGCGGCGCGGGCGTCCGCGGTCTGCACGGTCTTGAGCTGGGTCATGAAGTCCTCTGTCTCGCCTGCGATCAGGCTGCGGAACTGTTTGGCAAAGGCCTTGTAGCCGCGGGTGCGGCGCCACCAGGAGGCCCACCAGCTATCGTTGAAATCCAGTGCGATGGACTGCGCCAGCGCCACCGGCGAGGCGGGCTGGGGCACCTCGGGCACCGCAAGCTGGATGCCCTCGACCGCCGGGCCGAAGCCGTCGTAAAGCAGCTCTGCCACATCCTGCACCGCGGCCTCGTAGCGGGTCTGCGCGGCGGATTGCAGGCGGCTGGCCATCACCGAATAGGCCGAGCGCAGCAGCATCCGCAGCCCGGCCGGGTCGTATTCCCAATGGCAGTCCTCGCCCCATTTCTCCAGATGGTCGATCAGCGCGTGGGTGGCGCGGTCGGTAAAGGTGGCATGCGCCCGGTCGGCGCGGTCGCGGAAGGCGTCGAGCACCTGGCCCGCCTCTGCCTCCAGCGCCTCAAGGTGGGTCTGGCACAGATCCTCAAAGGCGGTGCGGACGTCGTGCAGGTTGGCGCCGCCGCCGCTGCCCTCGCCCTGCACCATGACCGCGTTGGCGGCCTGCTGGCCGGTGGCGGCCGTGGTGGCGGAGGCGGCAATGCGCGTCAGCAGCGGGGTGCCGAGGTCGGCGGCGATGCGTTCGCAGACCGCGCGGTTCAGGGCCGGGATGCCCGACAGCTCCCACACCATGTTCTGGGCGGTGGCCTTGGCGTGGGACGCGTTGACCGACGCCTCGGCCCAGCTGAGCAGCGCGGCGGAACTGGCGGGATCCATATCCTCCAGCCCGCCGGTCAGCACCTTGTTGGCCCAATAGGCGCTGCCGAACAGGATGGTGGCCTCCTGCGGGCCGTGGTGCGCTTGCAGGGTCTGGCGGATGCTGGCCTCGATCTCGGCCACCTGGTTTGCGGGGTCGGCCAGCTCGTCGATGCGGTTGACGAAGATCACCACCTCGCGCGATTTGAGGTTGGAGATCATCCGGATCAGCCCCATGTCAACCGAGGTGAGCGCCTGGCCCGCCGACAGCACCACAACGCAGATGCGGCTGTCGCGGATCGCCTGGATGGTGATCTGCTCGCGCATCATGAAGGTGTCGTTTACGCCCGGCGTGTCGCGCAGGCAGAGGCGGTGCGGCACGCTCTGGCAGTTCAGGTACAGATCGGCGGCGCGGGTGATGTCGGCAAAGCGGCCCTGTTCGTCCACGGCGCCCGGTTCCTCGCCGCCGAAGTCGTCGCCGAGGCAGATGTAGCGTTCGATCAGGTTCTTGTCGAAATAGCCGTAGTCGTGCTTCTGCCCCATCAGGAGCTCGAACTTGCGGCCCAGCCGCTGGCGGGAGCGTTCGCGCATCTCCTCGATCTGGGCGCGGATCTTCTGCAGCTCGCTGCCGGCGCCGGCACGGCCGGCCATTTCGCCGATGCGGCCGCCCTTGGTGGTCAGCCGGTCCCATTCGTCCTCGGTCATGAACTGGAAGCTGGCCTTGTTTTCGGTGCGGGTCCCGTCCGGTTCCAGGTGCAATGAGGTGACAACCGAGGTCCAGGGATTGACGTCGGAGGGCAGCAGGTCGGCCCAGCCCGCCATGGCGTTCACCAGAGAGGTCTTGCCGGACTTCACCTGCCCCAGCAGGGTGACGCTGGGCTCGAACGCGGCGAGTTCCGCCTGCAGCCGGGCGAGGCTGCGCCGGACCCGCTCGCCCGACACCTCGGCAAGGGCGGCCAGCGCGGTATCCAGCCGCTGCGCCTTGCGGGCAAACGCCGCCAGCGGCTCCAGCCCGGCGTTCAGGTTGGTCGGCCGCGCGGAGGCGCGGATGTCGGTGGCACTCTCGATCTGGGCTTCCATGTTCATGGCTGAATCTGCTGTTCCTGCATTGGCGTGTTCTTGGGCGCGTTTCCGGGCGCGGGCGCTACCCGGGGGGGACTTCGGCCAGCTCCTTCTTCAGTTGGAAAAGCAGCGTCACCGCGTCGATGGCCGCGTCTTCGTCCTGTTCCAGCTGGCACAGCATCAACAGCTCCTCGCCGTCCTGGGCGGCGTCGCGGGCGGCGCTGACCGCGGCGCTGCCGGGCAGGGTCTCCAGCGAGGCGGTCAGGCTGCGGATCAGGTCCATGCAGTGCGCCAGGACAGGGCCTGCCTGCGGGCCGCCGGCCGCTTCGGCCTGGGCCAGCATGTCCTCGGCGCCGCTTTGCAGCTGGTCCAGCGCCGCGGCCAAGCTGGCGGCGGGGGCTGGCGGTGCTGCGGCGGGGCTGGCCGCGGGCGGCGGCGGAGCGTCTGCCGGGAGGGGGCCGCCAAACTGGCGGATCAGCAGTTCCGCCTGATCCGCATCCGAGGCGCGGCCCAGGCCGATCTGGCGCTGCACGTCTTCGGCCAGCTGCCTGCCGCCGCTGGAGCGCCACAGATCCTCTGCCGGGGCGCCGGCGTTCTGCGCCGTGAGGCCCTGGATGGCGGCCACCGGATAGACGCCGAGAAACTCCTCTGCGGCGACCGGCTCCAGCGACTGGATCAGGCCGGGAAGGATGCCGCGCATGATCTGGCGGTCGGCCATGGTGAGCACCAGAAAGCTGTGATCCTTGGTGCTGTCCGGCATCGCCGACCACAGGGCCTGCTCGGCCTCGGGGAAGGTTTCGCTGCACCACAGGATGATGTCCGCCATGGCGGCGGCCTGCTGCAGCGTGTCCTGCTGGCGGCCGGGCGGGCCTGCCAGCGGGATTTCGCAAAAGCTGTGGGCGCGCAGCCGCAGGTCGGGCAGGTGTTGGCGCACCCGCAGCGCATCCGGCGGCACGGCGGAGTCTGCCAGGCAGCCGGCCTGCTGCCGGCGCGTGCCCGCAGGGGTGTCGAACACCACCTGCTCCTCGGGCCCGTAGCAGATCTCGACCGGCAGGCCCGCGGCGGTCTTGCCGATCACCACCCGGCCCAGAAGCATGTCGATCAGCGCCGATTTGCCGGTGCCCGGGGCGCCGGTGACAGCCACCCGGACCGGCTGCCGCAGCCGTTGCAGCAACTGGCTGCCCCAGCCGGTGACGTCCGGCGGCAGCAGCCCGGTGCTGAGCGTGTGCTCCAGCTGGCCGGCAAGCGGGGTTATGTCTCGCTGGGGAAGGCTCACACCGGTGCATCCGTCTTGGTTTGGCTGGCGGCGGGCGCGCCGCGCCATGTCGCGGAGGCCAGCAGGGTCACGACGCGGCGTCCGGCGCGGGGGCGCGGTGCCGGAGTTTGCGGCGGCGGTGCGGGCTGTGCCGGGGCCGGAGCCGGGGCCGGTTCAGGGTGCCCGGCGCGCGGGTCGAAGGGTTTGATGACGCAAAGCGCGGCATTGTCCTGTTCGGGCGCGTTCAGCGCCTCCAGCCGCTGCATCAGCACCGCGCCGATGCGGGCGCTGGGGCTCAGGCGTTCGGCGGCCAGCACGGCGGCGATTTCGGCTTCGGGCAGGAATTGCAGCCCGTCGCTGGCGGCCAGCACGATATCGCCCGCCTGCAGGCGCACCGGGGCGCTGCGGCAGTCGAGGCGGGGGATGCCCGCGCCGGTCAGCACCGAGGTGACGCAGTGGCGGTCCGGGTGGCTGGCGGCCTCGGCGGCGTCCATCCGGCCCTCGGCCACCAGGCCATCCAATTCAGACGCCATCGAGTGATCGGCGTTGAGCCGGATCAGGCGGCCCTCGCGGAACAGGTAGAGCGGCGAGTCCCCGGCCGAGATCCAATAGAGCCGGTCGCAAAACAGCACCGGCGCCAGCAGGGTGGCGCCCATGCCGCGGGCCTGGGGCTGATGGCTGGCATATTCGCCAAGACAGGCGTCGGCGCCATTGGCGGCCTGCTGCAGCACCGCGCCGATGGCCTGTTCCAGCGCCGCCGGGTCGCCAGCCTGCAGTTTCAGCTCGCTGAACACCTCGGTAACCACGATCCGGCTGGCGATGTCGCCGGCCGCATGGCCGCCCATGCCGTCGGCCAGCACCGCAAAGCCGGTGCCGGTGCCGGCCGGGAAATCGGCGGCGACCGCATCCTCCTGACGCTCGCGGCGGCCCTGGCTGATGGCCGTCGCGGCGTCGTATTCGATCTCAGCGGAATGCAGCATCTGCGGCATCGCTGTGTTGCGGCTGGTCCCAGCCGAAGTCCGCGCCGCACAGCGGCACGAAGCGCAGGCTGGTTTCGCCGATCCGGATCACGTCGCCCGCCGACAGCGCCTCGGTGCTGAGCACGGGGCGGCCGTTGCGGCGCACCAGGTTGGCCTTGCCGCCGTGGCCGATGAAGAAGGACTTCTGCTCCGGATCATAAGCGATGGCGGCGTGGTTGTCGCGGGAGATGCTGTTGTCGCCGAAGTCGAGCCGCACGGTCTGGTCCGCGCCGCGGCCGATCACAGTGACGCCGCTGAACAGGGTGAAGGCGGCGCCGCGGCCCGGCCCCTGCACGATGGCGAGCCAGCCGACGGGAAACTGGGTGTAGCCGGGCGCCGCGGCCTCTGCGCTGCGGGCGAAGGGGTCGCTGGCGGCGGCCTGCGCCGGGCTGAACCCCAGGAGGCGGGTCTTGACCCGGCCCGCGCGGCTGGCGCCGCGGCCCATCGAGGGCGCGGGCACGTCAATCGGCGCGTCGGCCGGGGCGGCGGCGGGTGCGCAGACGGCGGCCTGCGGCGCCTCCGCCGGGGGCGCTTCCCATGCGGGCTGCGCTGCCGGGGCCGCGGCAGCCTGAGGGGCCGGGGGTTCCGCCGCGATGAAGGCGGGTTCCGGCTGCACTGCGGGCTGCACTTCCGGCTGCGGGTCCAGCTCAGGAGCGGGTGCTGCGGCGGTTTCGGTGCGGTCTCCCATGGCGTCCGGGGTCCGTCCGGCGGTGTGGCTGCGCGTGAAGATCCGGTAGGGTCTGGCGGTGTCCGCGTCCGGCTCCGGCTGCTGCAGGCGGCTGAAATCCGGATCCGCCGCGACGGCCTCTGCCGTGTCGTCGTTTGCGTGTTCCGGCTGGGCAAAGAAATCCTCTTCCGGCGCTTCCGCGGGATCCGCCTCTGCGGTGTCATGCTCCGGGGCGGCGAAGAAGGCGGCGGTGTCCGGGCGGTCCGGTGCCGCGGTCCGGGTCTGCTCGCGGGCGAAGAAGGCGGCAATCGCATCTTCTTCCGGTTCGGGCCCGCTCAAACCGGCGAAATCATCGTCCGGTTCACCGTCCAGGTCTGCCGCGGGCACGTCCGGCGGGTCGCGGAAAGCCTCTGTCAGAGCCGCGGCGGCGTCAGGGCTGGCGGGGGGCGGACCGGGTTCCGGGTCCAGCCGGAAGCTGCTGCCGAGGCTGAAGGGCGCGCGGCTGCCGGTGTCCTCTGCGGGCGGCTGCACCGGTTCCGCGGCTGGGGCGGCGGCGCCGTCCAGGCGGACTCGTTCCCGCTTTTCGCCAATGATATCCTTGATGAACTTCATACCCATTCCCTTCAGTTCTTAACCGTTTGCGGGCTGTTGGCGGGACGCCCGAAGATCCTGCGCAAGCGGCCGGCGAATGTCGGCTTGTCCCGGCGCAGGCCCAGTGCCGGGTCCGACGGATCTGCCAGCGGTACCGGGGCCGCGCCCGGCGGCTGCTGCGCGGAAGGGGCGATTTTCTTGCGCCAGGAGATCGCATCCTCTTCTTCCAGCCAGGCCTCCAGGTCGGTGACCGGCTCGCCGAAGATGTTGACCAGCGGGCGGCGCGGTCCGGAGGGCGGGGCGGCAGGCGGGGTCTGCGCCTGGCGGGCGGAGCGGGGCAGGCCGGGTTTGAGGCTGTCATTGGTCTTGGCGACCAGCTCGGAGATTGCCGCGGCCAGCCGGCTGCCGTCGTCGGCGCAGGCGGCTGCCGCCGCGGGGGCCGCCGGCCCGGTTTGCGGGTCTGCGGCCTGCTGCGGCGCGTCTTCCTCCGCCAGGGCGGCGGCCCAGCCGCTGGCGCTTTGGAACCGTTCCGCCGGAAGCACCGACATTGCCATGTCCACGGTCGCCAGCAGCGCCGGGTCCGCGGCCCAGGGCCCGCCCAGCAGCGGGCGGCAGGGGTCCGGAGAGCCCGCCAGCAGCGCCGCCAGCCGCTTTTGGCTGGCCGCGGGCGGAGCGCCGGTGATCAGGTAATAGAGCGTGGCGCCAAGCGCGTAGAGGTCGCAGGCCGGGCGCTGGGGCAGATCGGGGCTGTAAAGCTCATGGGCAGAATAGCCGTCCTTGACCGCCAGCAGCATCGGCAGCGCGGTGCTGTCATCGGGGGTGCTGCCGCAGGCGGCGCCGAAGTCGATCAGCGTCACGGTGCCGTCCTTGCCCAGCAGGATGTTGTCCGGTGAGATATCGCGGTGCAGGACGCCCAGCCGGTGCAGGCAGTCCAGCGCCTCCAGCGACTGATCGAGGATCCGGCGCAGCACCGGCCCGGTCAGCCGCTCCGGCTGCTCCTCGCGCACGGTGAGCAGGTCCAGCCCGTCGATGAACTCCATCGCGATATAGGCGGTCTGGTTTTCCTTGAACACCTGGTGGACACCGACGATGGCGGGATGCCGGGCGCGCGCCAGCAGATGCGCCTCGCGCAGGAAGGCGCGCAGCACGTTGCGGCAGGATCTGGCATGTTCGGGGGCGCTGGGTTCCACATCGGTGCCGCTGCGGCGGCAGAGTCCCGCCGGATAGCATTCCTTGATCACGACGCGGCGTTCCAGGCTGTCGCGGGCCAGATAGGTGATGCCGAAGCCGCCGCTGAGCAGAGGCCGCTCGATCTGGTACTGGCCCTGCAGCAGCTTGAAGCCGCAGGGCAGTTCGCAGGCCGGCGCCGGATCGGCGGAAAAGATGTCATGCGGCACAGCGTCAGGTCCTCGTGGCGGCGTGGGGCCCGGGCAGAGGGCGCGGGCTGGCCTTCACGCTGGAAGCCAATTGCGGAATGTTCGCGGCAGCTTCCGGGCAATTGCGGCAGGCTTGCCCGATTTTCGCCGCATTTTCCCGGAAAGGGCTGTAAACACAGGGTTAAGAGCCTGCCGGCGACTTGCGTTGAAGTTAGTTAAACTGGGCGCCTATACGGCAGGCAGCCCGGCAGCAGCGGGGCCAGGCCTGAAGCCGGCCGGCCAAGTGCCCCGCGGTAAGGGCCGCCCCAGCGCGGCTTGCGCAGGGGCAAGGCGCCTAAAGCGTTGCAAAACTTTGCTTTTCCCCGTCTTTTATCGCGGCGGAAGCCCATTGATTCGGTTTTGGCGAACGCTATAGTGCTGCTGACTAGGGGGAACGGTTCCGTGGCTAAGGCCCAATATGAGAACTTGCGTGCCCGGCTGCGCGGGGACACGCGGCACTGCCATGCCGCGCTGGATGATCAGGTAACCCGGCTGGATCAGCAGGGCACGGAGGGCTATGCGCGTTTTCTGCTGCTGCAGTGGCGGCTGTTTGCGGCGCTGGAGCCGGTGAGCCAGAGCGCCGCCTGCGCGCCGGTGATCCGTGATCTGACGCAGCGGGCGGGCGCGGATCTGGAGCAGCTGGGCCGCCTGGCGCCTGTGCCGCGGCTGCCGCTGGACCCGCATCCGCTGGCGGTGGATTACGTGGTGTCCGGCTCGCGCTTGGGTGCGAAGGTGCTGCGCAAGCGCTGGCTGGACCGCGGCCTGCCGGAGACCGCCTATGCGGGCAGCTATTTGTCGGCGCCGCCCTATATGGACTACTGGCGCGGCTATGTGGCCCGGGCCGAAGCGCTTCCGGCCGGCGGCGCGGCGGCGGACCGGATTGTCACAGATGCTACCGGCCTGTTCGAATTTTGCTTAGAATGCATTGATGCTGAGTCTGCCGAGGGGAGGGCGGTTCATGCCTGACGAAACTTCCAGTGCCGCCGAGGCGCAGGTGGATCTGACGACCTGCGATCAGGAGCCGATCCATATTATCGGCCATGTGCAGAGCTTTGGCTGCCTGATTGCGGTTTCTGCGGACTGGATCATCGCCCATGCCTCTGCCAATTGCGCCGAGGTTCTGGGACTGGATGAGTCGGATCTGGCGGGGCGGCCGGTGATGGATATTCTCAGCCCGCAGGCGTTGCACGATCTGCGCACCCGGATGCAGATGCTGCGGATGCAGCAGAGCGCGGTGCGGGTGTTCGGCTATGACCTGCGCGGCGACGGGCAGAAGTTTGACGTCTCGATCCACCAGTCCGGGCGGCTGTTCGTTCTGGAGTTCGAGCGCCGGGCAGCGGATGCGCGCGATGTGCATGATCCGGGGCTGGTGCAGGCACTGATCGGCCGGGTGCAGCGCCACGGGGCGCTGGACGCGATGGCGAAGGAGGCCGCAAGGGGCCTCAAAGCGCTGAGCGGCTATGGCCGGGTCATGGTCTACAAGTTCGAGGAAGACGGCAGCGGCACCGTCATCGCGGAGGCCCGCGATTCGGACCTGGAGCCGTTTCTGGGCCTGCGCTATCCGGCCAGCGATATCCCCAAGCAGGCCCGGGCGCTGTATGTGCGCAACATGCTGCGGATCATTCCCGACGTCACGGCGCCGGTCCACCCGGTGCTGCCGGAAACCGATCCCAATGGCGAACCGCTGGACCTGTCGCTGGCGGTGACCCGGGCGGTGTCTCCGATCCATATGGAATATCTCAGGAACATGGGGGTTGCGGCCTCGATGTCGGTGTCTATCCTGCGCAATGGCCAGCTTTGGGGTCTGTTCGCCTGCCATCACCCCAAGCCGCAGTACCTCAGCTATGAAATGCGCACTTCGGTGGAGCTGTTTGCGCAGCTGTTCAACTATGAGCTGGCGCAAATGGAAATGGCCGATGAGCTGGGCGACATCGACCGTTCCAGGGAGCTGCATGACAGCCTGATGCCGCAGCTGTCCAATGGCTCCAACCTGTTTGCGGCTTTTGAAGACCTGTGCAGCGGCATCGGCGAGGTCATCCCCTTTGACGGGGCCGCGATTTATTCGGACGGGCAGTACAAATCGACCGGATCCGCTCCGGTGGAAGAGGAGTTCCTGGGGCTGGTGCGGTTCCTGAACACCACGCCGCCCGCGCAGGTCTATAGCAACAGCAACCTGATCAAGCGCTATCCGGCCACTGACGGGTTTGCGGACCGGGTGGCCGGGCTGCTGGCGATCCCGGTGTCGCGCAAGCCGCGGGATTATTTTGTGCTGTTCCGGCGCGAGGTGATCAAATCGGTGACCTGGGCCGGCAACCCCGAAAAACCCGCCGAACCGGGGCCGAATGGCCTGCGGCTGACGCCGCGCAAGAGTTTCGAGGCCTGGCAGGAGGTGGCGCGCGGCCATTGCCAGCCGTGGAAGCAGCGCGAGCAGCGCACTGCCGAGGCCCTGCGCACAACCCTGATCGAAGTGGTTCTGAAGCTGTCGGATGAGAACAACGCCGCCCGCAAGCGGGCGCAGGACCAGCAGGAGCTGCTGATTGCGGAGCTGAACCACCGGGTGCGCAACATCCTGAACCTGATCCGCGGGCTGGTGTCGCAGGGCAAGGAGTCGGTGAAATCCGCCGATGCCTTTGGCGAGGTGCTGGACGCGCGCATTCACGCGCTGGCGCGGGCGCATGACCAGCTGACCGGCTCGGAATGGGACTGGAGCCCGCTGACGGTGCTGATCGGGACGGAAACCGAGGCGTTTCTGTCGGGCAAGGCCAGCCGGGTGTCGATTGACGGCGAAGCGCTGGAGCTGTCGCCCGCGGCGTTTACCTGCATGGCGCTGGTCATTCATGAGCTGGTGACGAACTCGGTCAAATACGGCGCGCTCAGCGACTCGTCCGGGCGGGTGGAAATCCGCACCGCGCTGAACGGCGATGGCACCGCCGCGCTGAGCTGGCGCGAATGCGATGGCCCGCCGGTCCAGGCACCGCGGCGCAGGGGCTTCGGCACCACGCTGATCGAGCAATCGGTGCCGTTTGAGCTGCGGGGCGAAGCGAACGTGAGATACCAGCTCACCGGGCTGGAGGCGGACTTTGTGCTGCCCGCCCGCCATGTGCGCAAGGCGGAAAAGCCTGCGGCCCCGGCGCCGAAGACCGGCGCGCGGCAGGCGTCGGTCGTGCCGCGCCTGTCCGGCAATGCGCTGGTGCTGGAAGACAACATGATCATCGCCATGGATGCGGCGGACATGCTGTCTCAGCTGGGCGCCGAAAAGGTGGAGACCTGCAGCGGGGTCGAGACCGCGCTGAACCTGCTGGAGCGGGGCGGCACACAGTTTGTGCTGGCGGACATGAACCTGGGGCCGGAAAACTCGCTGCCGGTGGTGGAGAGGTGCCGCGAGCTGGGCATCGCGGTGGTGCTGGCCACGGGGTACGGCGCAACGGATGACATCACCAAGCGCTTCCCGGGGCTGAAAATCCTGAAAAAGCCCTACACGGTGGAGCAGCTGAGTGCGGTTCTGGAGACGATGGCCTTCGCCGGCAACGCGGGCTGATTGCCGCCGCCGGGCAGCGGCCCCGCTGAACGGATCAGGGCTGAACGGAATAGGCCCGCCGGTGTTGTCCGGCGGGCCTGATCGTTTGCGGCTTGCCGCGCTGGCTGCGGGTCAGGCCGCGTTTCAGGCCACGTCGCTGAAGTTGATCACCCGGTGAATGCCGACGTCCGGTTCGCTCACGTCGTCGCGCATTGCGGCGTTCAGCATCTTCAGCCCGACCAGGATCGGGTTGGAATCCGACGCCCAGATCGCAGCCTCGCGCGGGGTCAGCTGCAGCAGGGTGACCTTGGGATCCTCGCGGCCCTTCTCGAACCAGGCCGCCACCGGCGGGCTCCACAGGCTGTCGAGCTTTTCCTCGCTCTGATAGACCACCAGCGGGCCTTTGACCGAGGCGTGGTAATCGCCCTTTTGCGACTGGTAGCAGAAGGTGGCCTCCGCCCCCAGTCCGACCGCAGCCACCAGATCGGTGTCGGCGGAGGTGATGAACCAGATTTCGCCGCTGTCAGGGTCGGAAAAATGGCTCATCGGCTGCGGGTGCTGGCTGCTGCCGTCGACCGACAGCATGCCGGTGCGGGTGTCCTCAAGGCGTTTCCACAGCTGGGCGGCGGCGTCGGCGTCACTGTCAGGTCTGCGGGCCATGTCAGAGGCTCTCCAGCATACGGTCGACAGTCTCGCGGATATCGTCCTTGGTCTTGCCCAGGCGCTGCTGCAGCAGCCCTTCCAGCTTCTGGCGCTCGCCCTTGGTTTCTTCCAGCTCGTTTTCGGTCAGTTCGCCGTAGGTTTCCCGCAGGCGGCCCTTCAGCTCGGTCCATTTGCCGGTGATGCGGTCGTCGTCCATGTCGTGTCCTCCTTGGGAAAGTGCAGGGGTCCGCCGCGCTGCGGCGGCAACACTAGGAGAACGCGGTGGCGGCTGCGAAGTTCCGTGATTGCGCGGTATCTCTGCCGTGCAGCCATCAGGCGAAACGGCTGGCCCCGTCCCGGACAGGGCTCCGGCGGCAGACAGGCCTGCTGCCGCCGGGCAAAAGGCGGCTATTCGCCCAGAAGCTGCATTGCCGCGTCCAGATGCGGGGTTGCGAACGGGCGGCTCAGCATCGGCAGCGACCGCAGCTCCGGCTCGGTGGTGTCGCCGTTGATCAGGATGAGGCGCCATTCCTTGGCCATGGCCGACTGCAGCCAGTCGCGGGCGGCGGGAACGCTGAGCGGAAACCCGAAGAACACAAGGTGCGGCGGCTGTGCGGCATAGTCCAGCGCTGCGGCAAGCCCGTCGAGGCGGGTCTCGGTGCTCACCGCCGGGTACCCCCGCCGCAGCAGGTAGTCGCTGATGTCCGCGGCCTCCAGGGCGTTGGGGGTCAGGATCAGAACGGGCGTTTGCGCGCCGGCGGCTGTAGTGCTCATTGGTCTTCCTCAGTTTTTTGAATGTGAGGAATGGCACCGACGTAGGGTCAGGCGCATTAAACTGTGACATATCAGCGGGATAAAATTTAAACAGGCGGCGGAGGTTCGCCCGGATCCGGTGCGGTTACGCTCTTGCGCTGGCGGTCTGCTGCGGCAAAGACTGGTTGGGCCCCGGTTGCAACTTGCGGGGCAGGTTTTTCATCAGGAGGATGCGGAATTGAGCCGCGACATGACATGTTTAACCGCGCGTGCAGGGCGCTGGCCCGGGGCGCGCCGGGCGCTGCTGGCGGGTTTGCATTTATTAATCCTGCTGGCGGCGCTGTGCCTTGGCGGCACCGGTGCCCAGGCGCAGACCACAGCGGATCCGGTGCAGACCGACGGCCGGATCGAGGTCGGCGACGCGGCGGTGCGCGACAGCGAAATCCTGAACCGGATCGAGAAGCTGCTGGCGGAAATCGAGGGCTACGGGGCGGTGACTGTGTCGGTGTCCGAAGGGGTGGTCCGCATCACCGGCGAGGTGATCGACAACGCCGCCCAGGACCGGCTGACGCAGATCATCAACCGGGTCGCCGGGGTGGTGGCGATCGAGAACGAGACCGAGATCAGCGGCACCCTGGAGGAGCGGCTGGCCCCGGCGATGGAGCGGATTGCGGCCCGGACCCGCAACCTGCTGGCAAACGGTCCGATCTTTCTGGTGGCGCTGGCCGCCTTTGCGGCGGTGGCGGCGGGCGGCTGGCTGCTGACCACCCGGATCGGCATCTGGACATGGCTGGCGCCCAATGCCTTTATCGCCGATGTTTACAGGGCGGTGGCGCGGATCCTGTTCATCCTGACCGGGCTGGTGCTGGCGCTCGACATTATGAATGCCACCGCGCTGATTGGTGCGGTGCTGGGCGCGGCGGGGGTGGTCGGCCTGGCGCTTGGCTTTGCGGTGCGCGACACGGTGGAGAATTTCATCGCCTCGATCCTGCTCAGCCTGCGGCAGCCGTTCCGGCCCAATGATTTTGTCGATATCCAGGGCGATCAGGGCACCGTGGCGCGGCTGACCTCGCGCGCGACGATCCTGATTTCGCCAGAGGGCAACCACATCCGCATTCCCAATGCCACGGTGTTCAAGGGCCGTATCGTGAATTTCACCCGCGACCCGCGGCGGCGCTTCGGCTTTGACCTTGGGGTGGATGCGGATGCGGATCTGGCGGCAGCGCTGTCGACCGCCGTTGCCGCGCTGGACGCGCAACCCTTTGTGCTGGATGATCCCGAAGTCGGCGCCTGGATCAGCGAGGTGGGGGATTCTAACGTGATCCTGACCTTCACCGGCTGGGTGGACCAGACCCGGGTGGATTTCGCCAAGGCGCGCGGCGAGGCGATCCGGGCCGCCAAGATGGCGCTGGAGGCAGCGGGCTTTGGCCTGCCGGAGCCGATCTACAGGGTCCGGCTGGACAGCGCCGCAGAGGCGGCGCCAGCCCCGGCCAAGGATACCGCCGCAAAACAGGCGCCGCGGGAGGCCGTCAGCGCGGACTTGCCGGAGGCCGCCGACCCCGAACGGACGGAACTGGCGGCTGCCGGCGCCGCGCGGCGGGAGCGCGAGGGACTGGATGGCGGCGAAAACCTGCTGGATGCGCAGCAACAGGCAGAGTGACAGGGCCGCGAGGCGGCGCTGCCGCGCAAACGGAAACGGCCCGGCTGTGAACAGCCGGGCCGGGACATGCCGTATGCGTAAAGATCAGATTTTTGCAGCCGAGGAGCGCGGTCCTGCGACAAGCCAGGCGATGAAGCCCAGCACCGGCAAGATAAGGATGACGAGCACCCAGACGATCTTGGCGGCGGTTGAGGCCCCGGACCCCAGAACCTGAATGATTGCGTAGATGTCGGCAGCAAGGACCAGAAGGCCAATCAGTCCATATTCCATTGTGTATCCCCTAATGATGCTCTGATGGCCTAACGCGTGCAGCCGGCGATTGTTCCAAATTTATTCTACAGGGCTGGTTTGCAGGGGCTTTTGCGGTCCCAGCGGCGGTGCCAGGCAGTCTGGCCCTGACCGCCCGCATTCCGCGGGGGCCGTGCAGCCCGATGCAGGCCGCACCAGAGCGCAAAAAAAAGCGCAGCGGCGTGCGCTGCGCTTTTTTTCCGTCCTGTAAAGCGCGGATTAGCCGTCTTCCTTGGCGTCTTCTTCCGGGCTCTGAATGTCGACGGTCGGAACGGTCACGGTCACGTCCTTGGTACCGGTCTCGATGTCGCCGACTTCGGCTTCGAACTCGGGCAGCTGGCCGCCCTCAACTTTGACATCGACGTCAGGCAGGCGGGTTTCTTCGGTCTGGTCGATGTCGACCATGTAAACAGCAAAAACCAGCACAAGAATGCCGGCGATGGCGGCGAAGATATAGGAAGGTTTCATCGTACTGTCCTTTCGGGTTTCGTCAGCCGGTCAACGCGCCGGAGTCCGCAAAGGTTCCCGCGCCAAGTGCCGCAGTTGCAGGTTTCCGCAGGGGCAGCCCGGGTTAAGGCATTGGAGTCAAAAGAAACAAAATTACGCCGTGCCGCAGCATTTTCGGGACTTTTCCGGGGCCGGGGCCGCGATCACAGGCTGAGACTGGCTTCGATTTCCGCCTGCATATGCCCGATTGCGGCGCACAGCCGCGCCGTGAAGGCCTCGGACGTCAGGGACGGGGTGGCGTAGCCGGGGGTGAGAATCGAGACGCTGGAACTGATTCGCGGCGTGAACCGGCGAATCGCCAGCCCTGCGGTTGTCTGGCGCTGCTGCAAACAGCCATAGGCGGTGATCATGTCGCAGATCATGTAACACATGCCCGCCGCAACAAACTGCAGGCCGGGGGCCCAGGTGCGCAGCTCCAGCCGCTTGCGGAACCGGCAGCCGCTGCGCTGAAACGCGGCCTCGGTCCGGACCGTCATGGGGTGCTTTTCAAACAGCACCGCCATCGGCGCCCCGTCCAGATCCTGCGGCGTGATCTGTTCGGCCGAGGCCAGCGGATCGCTTTCCGGGACGATGCAGACGCTTTCCAGGTCGAAGTCCGTCTGCTTGATGGACGGGCGCGGCTCCGGGGTTTCGGCAAAGCCGATGTCGAACTGCTGCGAGGCGATCAAATCCTCGATCACATCCGAGGACCGCATGATCAGCGAGACCTCCAGATCATCCTTGCCTTGCAGAAAATCCGTTAAAATCCTTGGCATGAACAGCCCGGCCGCCGCCGGGTGGCAGGCGACCCGCAGCTTGCCGGCCTCATGGCTGCGGATCTTGCTCACCGTGCGCTCGATCCGCTCGATGCGTTCCAGCACGGCCTCGCATTCCTCCAGAAAGAAACGGGCCTCCGGGGTTGGGATCAGCTTGCCCTGCTCGCGGACAAACAGGCTGAAGCCCAGTTCCCCCTCCAGCGTTGAAATCATGGTGCTGACAGCGGGCTGGGTGCGCCCGACGGTGCGCGCGGCCTGGGAAATGGAGCCGCTGCGCATGACCTCGCGGAAGGTGAAGATTTGGCGGATCGAGAAGTTCATGGCATGGGTATCAAGGAAATTGATGGAGTCAGAGATATTTTCAAATTGATCTTATGCCCTTTGTCCAGCCAAATCCGCCAAACCCGGTGAGGGGACACCGGAAGGAGGACCGATGGACACATTCACAAAATACTTGCTGACGGGGCTGATCTGTCTGGTGGCCCTGGGCCAGTTTGTACAGGTGGTCACCCGGTACCTGCTGCAGATCCCGGTGATGGGGCTGGAGGAGACCATGCTCTACCCGACCATCTGGCTGTATATCCTGGGCGCCGTGAACGCCTCGCGCGAGGACACCCACATCCGCGCCAACGTGCTGGAAATCGCCATCAAGACAGAGCGCGGCCACACCGTTCTGGCGATCATCGGCGAAATCATCAGCCTGACCGTCGGCCTGTGGCTGCTGAGCTGGGCCTGGGAATACACCCAGTACGCCTGGCGGGTCTGGAAAGAGAGCCCGACGCTCTACCTGCCGACATTCTATTCCGAAGTGGCGCTCGTGGCCGGGCTGGGGCTGATGATGCTCTACACCGCGGTGCACCTGCTTCGCCATATCAACGCCCTGCGCGCGGGAGCCGCAAAATGATTGAAATCGCACTCCTTGCCATTGCCGTTCTGGTGCTGACGCTGACCCTGGGCGTGCCGCTGCCCTACTGCTTTGGCGCCGCCCTGATGATCATGTATTTCCTGGGCGATGTGACCATGAAGGGCATGATGCTGTGGGGCTCCCAGCAGCTGGGCAACCCGGTGCTGCTGGCCATTCCGCTGTTCGTGCTGGCAGGCACTATTATGTCAGCCAGCGGTATCGCTGCCTCGCTACTGAACTTCGTCAATGCCTTCATCGGTCATATCCGCGGCGGCCTGGGCGTTGTGGCGGCGGTCAGCTGCGCCATCATCGGCGCGATCTCCGGCTCCGGCCTGACCGGCATCGCCGCCATCGGCCCGCTGCTGATCCCAGAGATGGAAAAGCGCGGCTACCCGCGGGAATACGCCACCGCGCTGATTGCCAACTCCTCGATCCTGGGCCTGCTGATCCCGCCGTCGGTCACCATGATCGTCTACGGCTGGGTGACCGATACCTCGATCCTCGCCTGCTTCCTGGCGACCCTGGGGCCGGGCCTGCTGATCATGTTCAACTTCTCGGCCATGAACCTGTGGATGAGCCGCAAGTTCGACCTGGTTCTGGATGACACGCCCAGCTTCTCGGAGCTGGCGGGCGATGTGGCGAAGAAGGGCTTCACCGCCACCCCGGCACTGCTGATGCCGGTGATCATCCTGGGCGGCATCTATGGCGGCATCATGACCCCGACCGAAGCCGCGGCACTGTCGGTGATCTATGCGCTGCCGGTCGGCTTTTTCATCTACAAGGGGCTGAAGTGGAACAGCTTCCTGGAGGCCGGTAAGGAAGCCGCAACCGCGGTGGGCGCGATCATGGTGATGATCCTGTTCTCGATGATCCTGAGCCAGATGTTCGTCTATGAGGCGATCCCGCAGAAGATGGTCAGCGCGATCTTCGAGATCACCGAAAACAAGGTGCTGCTGCTGATCTTCATCAACATCCTGCTGTTCCTGGTCGGCATGGTCGTGAACGACGTCACCGCCATCATCCTGATTGCGCCGCTGTTGCTGCCGCTGATGCAGGCGATCGGGGTCACCCCGGTGCAGTTCGCCGCGATCATGGGCGTCAACACCGCGATGGGCGGCGTCACTCCGCCATACGCCTCGATCCTCTACCTTGGCGCGCGGATCGGCAATGTGAAGGTCACCAAAGTGATCCCGCCCGCGATGATCCTGATCCTGACAGGCTATGTGCCGGTGGTCTTCCTGACCTCGCTGTGGCCCGACCTGTCGCTCTTTCTGCCGCGTTTCTTCGGCTACTGAACACACCTGACACCTTAAGGAGGAGACTACCCATGAAACACTTTCTGACCGGCACCGCTGCTGCTGCCCTGATGTCGCTGGCGGGCCTCGCCCAGGCTGCCGACCTCAAGATGAGCCACGTGCGCCCGCAGGACACCACCATCGACAAGGAGCTGCGCGCCTTTGCAGCCCAGGTGGATGAGGCCACCGGCGGCGATGTCTCGATCAACATCTTCCCGGCGTCTGCGCTCGGCGATTACACCACCGTGCAGGAACGCGTCAGCGTCGGCGCCATCGACATGGCGACCCAGCCTGCGGCGGCCGCGGCGGACCGCCGGATGCAGATCAGCTCCTTCCCCTACCTGGCCAACACCTGGGCCGAGGCCCGCGCGATCTACGGCCCCGACGGCCCGGTCCGCAACGTGATGGCAGATCTTTATGCCAAGCAGGACATCACCATGCTGGCGGCCTACCCGGTGTATTTCGGCGGCATCGCGCTGAACACCGATGCGGTCAGCCCGGGTGACCCGTCGCAGTCCAACGGCATCAAGGTGCGGGTGCCCGGCATCAAGAGCTTTCAGCTGACCGGCGAGGCCCTGGGCTACATCCCGTCGCCGATCCCGTTTTCCGAAGCCTTCACCGCGATCCAGACCGGTGTGGTTGACGGCGTGATCGGCTCCGGCGCCGAAGGCTACTATGCCTCGTTCCGCGATGTGACCAAGACCTATGTGCCCGCCAACACCCATTTCGAGGTCTGGTACATGATCATTTCCAACGGCTCGCTGGCTGAGCTGGACGCCGAAGATCAGGAGGCGCTGAAAGCCGCCGCGGCAGACTTCGAAGCGCAGCGCTGGACCGTTGCCGAAAAAGAGCAGGGCGATTGGGAGCAGCGTCTGGCCGATGACCTGGGCGCCAAAGTGGTCGAGCTGAGCGACGACGAACTGGCGGCGATGGCTGCCAAGGTGCGCAACGATGTCTGGCCGGTGGTTCTGGAGGACGTCGGCGCCGAGTGGGGCCAGGGCATTCTTGACCAGATCGGCAAGTAATCCCGCATGACAGACCGGGGCGGCTGCGCGCCGCCCCGCAACCGCAGCCAACCCCGGAGATACGGCAGGATGGAAGCAGATTATGCAGTGATCGGCGGCGGCGTTGTCGGCCTGTCCGTGGCCTGGGGGCTGCTCAGGCGCGGCAAGCGCGTCACGGTTCTGGACGGCGATGACGGATCGTTCCGCGCCAGCCGCGGCAACTTCGGCTTGGTCTGGGTCCAGTCCAAGGGCATGAAACAGCCGCGCTATGCCAGCTGGAGCCAGCAGTCCGCCGCGGCTTGGGCCGGATTTGCCGCCGAGCTGGAAGACGGCACCGGCCGCTCCGTCGGGCTGCAGCAGAACGGCGGCTATGACCTGCATTTCTCCGAGGAAACGCTTTATGCCACCGTCGCGCAGTATGATGCGCTGAAGGACAAGCTGGGCGGCAACTACCCCTACGAGGTGCTGGGCCGCAACGCGCTCAGCCGCGAGGAGCCGCATATCGGCCCCAAGGTGGCGGGCGCGATCCTGCATCACCAGGACGGTCACGCAAACCCGCTGCGCCTGCTGGTCTCGCTGGCCGAGGACGTGCGGCGGCTGGGCGGCACGGTCCTGAACGGCAAGACCGTCACCGAGGTTTCCAAACCGGATGCTTTCAAGGTCCAGTGCAGCGACGGCACCACGGTCACGGCGGCCAAGGTTGTGCTCTCCGCCGGTTTGGGCGCGATGGAGCTTGGCCCCAAGCTGGGCTTCAAGGCGCCGGTGCGGCCGCAGCGCGGCCAGGTGCTGATTACCGAGAAGCTGCCGAAGATGATCAACCGCCCCTCGCTGATTGCCCGCCAGGTGGATGAGGGCGGCATTCAGATCGGCGCCACCAATGAGGAGGTCGGGCTGGACGACAGCGTCACGCAGCCGGGCCTGTCGGGTTTGGCCGCCGAGGCCATCGCCGCCTACCCGGCGCTGGCCCGCGCGCAGCTGGTGCGCAGCTGGGGCGCGCTGCGCATCCTGTCGCCCGACGGGCTGCCGATCTACCAGGAAAGCCCGGACCTGCCGGGCGCCTATCTCGTCACCTGCCACAGCGGCATCACCCTGGCCGCGGCCCATGCGCTGTTCCTGCCCGACTGGCTGGAAGGCACCGAGGCCGCCCCTGATCTGGAGGTGTTCAGTGAAGACCGATTCCCCGTTTCTTGAGCTGGCAGACGATGCCCCCCGCGTGCGGGTCTGGTTCGACGGCCAGCCGCTGGACCTGCCCGCAGGCGCCAATCTGGCCGCCGCGCTGCTGGCCGCCGGTGTGCAGGTGTTCCGCCACACGGCCGTATCCGGCGCGCCGCGGGCACCGTTCTGCATGATGGGCGCCTGTTACGAATGCCTGGTGGAGATTGGCGGCCGCGTGCAGCAGGCCTGCATGCTGGAAGTGGAAGAGGGCATGAAAATTGCCCGCCCGTTTGAAGCGGAGGCTGGCGATGAAACGCTGTGACCTGGCCATCATCGGCGCGGGCCCGGCCGGCATGGCCGCCGCTGCCGAGGCAGCCCGGCAGGGCTTGAGCGTCACCCTGCTGGATGAACAGAACCGCCCCGGCGGGCAGATCTACCGCGAGGTGGACCGCGCCGGCGGACCGCGCGGCGCCATTCTGGGGCAGGAGTATCTGCACGGGGCAACCCTGACGGCGGGCCTTGGGCAGGCGGGCATTACGCATTTGTCAGGTGCAATTGTCTGGGCCATCGAGGAGGGATTCCGCATCTCCTTTATCCGCGGTGGCCGCGGGGAGCAGCTGGAGGCCGCGCGGGTGATCCTGGCCACCGGCGCGCTGGAGCGCCCCATGCCGCTCCCCGGCTGGACCCTGCCCGGCGTGATGACCGCAGGCGCCGCGCAGATCCTGCTGAAGCAATCCGGCGTGCTGCCGCGCCGCGCCGTGCTCGCCGGGTGCGGGCCGCTGCTCTATCTGATTGCGGCGCAGATGGTGCGGGCGGGCACGCCGCCGCTGGCGCTGGTGGAGACCCAGACTGCGGCCAGCCCGCTGGTCGCAAGCCGCCACTTGCCCGGCGCGCTGCGCGGCTGGCGTTATCTGGCCAAGGGCCTGAAGATGCTGGCGGAGATCAAGCGCGCCCGCGTGCCGCGCTATACCGGCGCAACGGACATCGCGGTGGCAGGCAGCACCGGGGCCGAGGCGGTGACTTTCCGCAGCAAGGGACAGGCGCACCGCATCGCGTGCGATACCGTGCTGCTGCATCACGGTGTGGTGCCGAACACCCAGGCCGCGCGCTCGATCAATGTGCCGCATGTCTGGTCCGAAGCGCAGCAGTGCTTTGTGCCCGAAACCGGCCCCTGGGGCGAGACCGGCAAGGACGGTGTCCTGATCGCCGGGGACGGCGCAGGCATCAGCGGCGCCATGGCGGCAGAGTATGCAGGCCGCATTGCGGCGCTGAAAGCGGCGGAGGAGCTGGGCCGGATCACCGCGCAGGAGCGCGACCGCCTCGCCGCGCCGCTGATCAGCCGCCGCAGCCGGGAAACCGCCGTGCGGCCCTTCCTGGATGCGGCCTATCCGCCCTATGCCAGCGCCCTGCGGCCCGCCGACAGCACCATCGTCTGCCGCTGCGAGGAGGTCACCGCGGGCGACATCCGCAGCTATGCCAAGCTCGGCTGTCTTGGCCCGAACCAGGCCAAGGCCTTCGGGCGCGCAGGCATGGGGCCGTGCCAGGGCCGCTATTGCGGGCTGACCGTGACTGCGCTGCTGGCCGAGGCCAACGGGCAGACCCCGGATGAGACGGGGTACTACCGCATCCGGCCGCCGATAAAACCCGTGACACTGGGCGAACTGGCAGCGATGGAAGACCCCTCCGCCACTGCCGCTGAATAGGAGAAGAAGATGATCGAACGGATCGAAACCGGCCCCCGCATGAGCAAGATCGTGAAGCACAACGGCGTGGCCTATCTGTGCGGCCAGGTCGGGGACGGCGCCGATGTGGCCGAACAGACCCGCGACTGCCTGTCCCGCGTCGAGGCGCTGCTGGAGAAGGCCGGCTCCTCGCCGCAGCAGATCCTGCAGGCGATTGTCTGGCTGGCCGACATGAAGGATTTTGCCGAGATGAACGCGGTCTGGGATGCCTGGGTGCCGCAAGGCCATGCCCCGGCGCGGGCCTGCGGCGAGGCCAGGCTTGCGCGGCCGGATCTGAAGGTGGAAATCATCGTCACCGCCGCCTGCTGACACGGCGCTCTAGCACAAACACCAAACCCGGCCCTTGCGTCTGACAGGGGCCGGGCACTTTACCGGCACCTCGCGCGTTGTATACCTGAAGCAGCAACGAGGTCCGATATGTTCAAGCACGCACTGCACCGCACCGCCCTTCATGCCGAAAATCTGCTGGACAGGCTGCTGCCCCGCAAGGTGCGCAGCGGCGCGGATCTGGTGATCGACCCTTACATCGGCTACGCCACGCCGGAGGCCCTGATCGTGCGCGGCCGGGTGCTGACACAGCTGCGCCACAGCGCGCCTCGCGCAGGCCAGGGGGTTTTGCGCAATGTGCGGCAGATGATTTCGCTGTTCCTGACGGATGAGGCGGCCGGGATTACGGTCTGCCACGGCGATGCCACCGCAGTCAGCGATGAAGAGGGGTATTATCAGCTGCCGCTGCCGCCGGGCCGGGCGCCGGGCTGGCATGAGATCCCGGTTGCTGTCGCGGACAGCAAAGCGCAGACCGTCTGCCCGGTGCTGATCCCGCGTCCGGATGCCCGGTTTCTGGTCATTTCCGATATTGATGACACGGTCCTGCAGACCTCCGCCTATTCGCTGGTGCGCAACCTCTGGACCACCTTCAGCGGCAATGCGCTGACACGGCATGTGTTCCCCGACTCGGCGGCCCTGCTGCGCAAGCTGTCGCAACAGGGCCGCAACCCGGTGTTCTATGTCAGCTCCTCCCCCTGGAACATGCACGCGTTTCTGGACCAGGTGTTCCGCCAGGCGGATATGGTCCGCGGCCCGATGTTCCTGCGCGACCTCGGGCTGAGCGAGACCCAGTTCATCTCCGCGGGCCATGGCAGCCACAAGGGGCAAAGCATCGATCTGCTGCTGAATGCGCACCCGGAGCTGCCTGCAATCCTGATGGGCGACACCGGCCAAAAAGATGCGTCTATCTACGGAGCGGCGGTGCGCCGCCATCCGGGCCGCATCGCCGCGGTGCTGCTGCGGGTGCCAGCAGACGGGCTGAGCGCGGACGACGAGCGCGATCTGGCAAAGCTGAGGGAAACCGGCATCACCGTGGTTGCCGCCCCCAGTTTCGACGGAGCAGCGCAGCAGCTGGAGACGATAACCGCGGGCGTGTGACGGCGGCCCGGAGGCGGGTCGCGCGGCGCTCAGACGCTCAGGTTTTCAGCCTGCCGTTCCTCTTCTCTTTTGCTTCTTCCACCTCAGGCCGGATCTGTGCCCAGGTCAGCAGGGTGAACACTGCGGTGCCGCCGATCACATTGCCTGCCAGCACCGGCAGGAAGAAGCGGAACACGGCTGGAGCCAGGGACAGCTCGCCCTGCACCATCAGAAAGGCCATCTCGACAGAGCCTGCGATGATATGGGTGAAATCCCCCAAGGCGATCAGCCAGGTGATGAGGATGATCAGCGGCAGCGCCGAGCCGTTGGCCTGGGGCAGCATCCACACCAGCGCCGCAATCAGCACGCCCGCAGGTATACCGCGCACCAGCCCTTCGGCCCACGGCATTCCGGTCGCGTGATGGCTCAGCGCCAGCATCGCGTCTGCCATCGGACCGGACATCACCGGTGTGAAGGCCAAAAAGGCGGCAGCGATGAAGGCGCCGGTGACGTTTGCTGCCAGCACCACCGCCCACAGCCGCCCCGTGCGCCCGAACGATTTCCACGTCGGGCACAAGGTCACCGGCACCACGGTGGTGATGGTGTTTTCCGTGAACAGCTGCATCCGGCCCAGAATGACCAGCACAAACCCCAGACTGTAGCCCAGATTTTCAACGATAAACCGCCAGTCCCCGTCCGGCAGGCTGGAGCGCAGGATCGCCTCGCCCCAGACCGAGAAGGAAATCAGCAGACCGGCGGCCAGACCGGACCACCACAACGCCCGCATCGGGCGCCGCAGCTCCTCTTCGCCTTCCAGCCTGATGGTCTCGAAAATCAGCTTGGCGGACAGGCCGGTGGCCTCCTCCACTGCGTCGCGTTCCTTTTGCTCTTCTGCAAGCAGGTGCTTGTCAGTGGGGGTCATTACTCGGTCTCCTGCGTGTTCGGAAAGCCCGCGCGGCGGGGCCGGGGAGGGGGCCCGCCATGCCGCAAAGGCCGCAAATGGCCCGCTGGGGTGCGCACTCTGTCCCTGATTCAACGCCCGAAACAGCGGAATGTTCCCGGCTTGGCCCAGTTTTACGGCGGGTGCGCGAGACTGCACGCACGGTCCCGGCGGGCATAAGGTCTGCGGGCCTCACGCTGTGATGTGCCGGGTGATGCGGGTGCTCTGCGGCCACAGCCCGGTGCGCCGGGCGGCCCAGACCGCCCCGGCAACCGCGCCGAGGTTGGCGGCAACGGCCGCCGCCAGGATGCCGCCGTAGCCGAAAGTCCAGACCCCAAGCCAGGCCAGCGGCACATAGATCAGCGTGATCCGCCCCAGGCTCAGCCCCATCGAGTGCAGCGCCTTGGAGCGGGCGTTCATCGCCGCGTTTGCGGTCACCAGGATGCCATAGCCGAACAGGCTCCAGCCGACGACCTGCAGGTAACGGCGTGTGTAATCCGCCGCCTCCGCGTCCTCGGCGATGGCAGCGGCGATCCAGCCGCCGCACAGGCTCAGCACCGCGCCTAGGGCAAGGCCGTACACCAGGCAGAACGCCCAGGCCTGCACCACCGCGGATTGCGCCCGGGTTTCCTTGCCCGCGCCCCAGTTCTGGCCGACCACCGGCCCGATCCCGGCAGACAGCGCCAGCAGCACCACGATCGCCAGCGACTGCACCCGCGTTGCGGCGCCGAACCCGGCGACCGCGGCGTCGCCCAGCGTGGCCACCGCAGCGGTGACCAGCGCCATGCCCGCCGGGTTGATCGCATTGGAAAACGCGGCTGGCGCGCCAACCTGGGTGATTTCCCGCAGGCTGCGCCACAGGTCCTGCCAGATCCGTCCGCACAGCTGCAGATATCCCGCATGCACGGCAAAGGCGATGGCGCCGGCCGCTGCCGCCAGCCGCCCGGCCAGCGTCGCCAGCGCCGCGCCGCCGGTTTCCATCGCCGGCACCGGCCCCCAGCCAAAGATGAACAGCGGGTTGAGCGCGATGTTCACAGCCGCCGCCAGGATCATGAACAGCGAGGCATGGACCGCATTGCCATGCGCGCGGAACAGTGCGTTGACCAGCATCATCAGCACCAAAAACGGAAATGACAGCGCCCAAAGCGGGACATAGGCGGAAATCTCCGCCATCACCTTGCCGCGCGCGCCCATCAGGGAAAAGATCTGCCCGTGCAGGGCGTAAAAGGCCAGCGCCACCAGCACCGACAACAGCAGGCCCAGCCCGGCCGCATGCAGCGACATCCGCGCTACCGCGCTGTCCTCATCCTCGCGGCCCAGGGCCTGCGATACGGCGGCGTTTGCGCCGGCCGACAGCCCGATTGCCAGCGAGGCCAGTGCCGTTGTGACCGGATAGATGAACCCAACCGCCGCCAGCGGCGCGCCGCCCAGCTGGCCCAGGAAATACGCATCGGCTAATCCGATCGACAAAACGGCCAGAATGCCCAGCGACATCGGCGCCGAAACCCGCGCCAGCGCCCGCCAGACCGGCCCTTCGGTCAGATCAGACCGCGCCATACGTGTACCTCCCGCTGCGGATGGGTGTTGCAGACCCAACGCCGCAAACGGGCGCGGCGTTCCCGGCCACCGGTAAAAGAGGTGAATGAACCAGCCGTCCCCGCCCTGCGGGGCAATCAATTACCATAACACTGATTATGGCCCCTGAAGGCAGCCCGCACGGGCAGGCCTTGCGGATCAGCGGTTGACCGTAACGGCGGCGCAGCCCTTCAGGGCCGCCGCGTCGTCGAGGATGACATACACCGGCGCCTCTATCCCGGTATCGAGGGCGAAAGGCTGGCGGAAGGCCTCCGCAAACACCTGCCGCGCCGGGGAGGCCAGCAGGCTGCGCGCCACCGCACCCGCGAAATAGATCCCCTGCGCGGGCAGAAACGCCAGCACCAAGTTGCGCGCCAGCAGCGACAGCAACTCCGCATAAAAGCCCTGAAACGCCTGCGTGCCGGCGGTATCCTCCGGGAACTGCGCCCGCACCGCCGCATACCCGCGGCCGGAGAACAGATGCTCCACCGTGCGGAACGCCCCGGCGTCGCCGGTCCGGCTGCTCAGATGCTCCGCCACGTCCAGCGGCAGGCTGACGTGGCCGTATTCCACGTTCAGGCATTGCACCCGCCCGCCCGCGTGCAGCACCGGCGACAGGTTGAAGCCGGTGCCGATGCCCGCCACCAGCCGCTGGCCGTCTCCGCCTGCATCATCCGCGGGCGCGATCACCGTATCCAGGCAGTCTGCCCCCAGATGCGGGCACGCCTGCCCCAGCGCTGCGAGGTCATTGAGCAGATGCACGCGCGCGCCATTCAGATGCCGCGACAGCGCCGCGGCGTCGAAATGCCAGTCCCGGTTGGTGAGCCGCGCGGTGGTGCCGGTGACCGGCCCGGCAATGGCAATCACCACCTCCGCCACACCGCCGGGCGCGGCGTTTTGCAGGTACTGGTCCATCACCTCCGCAAAGCCCGAATGGGCATCGTTGCGAAAGCTTTGCACCGTGTCCGCCAGCAGGACGCCGTCCCGCGCCAGCCCCAGCCGCGTATTTGTGCCGCCGGCGTCCGCGGCAAGCCGCAGCCGGGTCAATTCAGCCGCTCGCCGGTGGCGGGCGAGAAATAGGACACCTTGGACAGATCAAAGGCCAGATCCAGCATCTGCCCCGGCTGCGCCCGGGTTTCCGCATGGAGCCGCGCTGTCACCTGCTTGCCGCCCAGCTGCGAGACCACATAGGTGTCAGCGCCCGCAGGCTCCACCATGTCGATGAGGCAGGCGGCCTCCTGCACACCCTCGCCCGCGCGGAAGCCCGCCTCGGCGATGTCTTCGGGCCGCACGCCCAGGATCACGTCCTGCGGCAGGCCGGTGGCGCGGCTGTCTTTCAGCACGATCGGGGCGCTGCCGCCGCAGTCCATCTCGATCCGTGTGCCCTGCCCGTTCGGCTGCGCGCGGGCCGGGATCAGGTTCATCGCCGGGCTGCCCATGAAATCGGCCACGAACAGGTTGGCGGGCTTGTTGTAGATCTCTGCGGGCGTGCCGATCTGCTGCACCACGCCGCCTTTCATGACCACGATCTTGGTCGCCAGCGTCATTGCCTCGATCTGGTCGTGGGTGACATAGACCATGGTGGCGCCGAGGTTGTGGTGCAGCTTCTTGATCTCGGTCCGCATCTCCACGCGCAGCTTGGCGTCGAGGTTCGACAGCGGCTCGTCGAACAGGAACAGCTTGGGATCGCGCACTAGCGCCCGGCCCATCGCCACCCGCTGCCGCTGCCCGCCAGAGAGCTGACCGGGACGGCGGTCCAGCAGTGCTTCGATCTGCAGCTGCGCCGCCACTTCCTTCAGCTTGCGCGCCTGGGTGGCCGCATCGGCGCCGCGCACCTTCATGCCAAAGGTGATGTTCTTGGCCACTGTCATCGTCGGGTAGAGCGCATAGGACTGGAACACCATCGCGATGTCGCGGTCCTTGGGGCTGACTTGGGTCATGTCGCGCCCGCCGATTTCGATGCGCCCGCCGGAGATCGGCTCCAGCCCGGCGATGCAATTGAGCAGCGTGGACTTGCCGCAGCCGGAGGGGCCGACCAGCACCAGGAAGTCGCCTGGCTCGATACTGACATTGATGTCCTTCAGGATCTCGGTCGCGCCGTAGTTCTTGCGCAGGTTGGTGATGTCCAGAATAGGTGCCATGGATTTACCCCTTTACGGATCCGGCGGTCAGGCCGCGGATGAAGTATTTGCCGGCAACGGCATAGACCAGCAGCGTCGGCAGCGCGGCGATGATCGCGGCGGCCATGTCGACGTTGTATTCCTTCACGCCGGTGGTCGAGTTGACGATGTTGTTGAGCGCCACAGTCACCGGCTGGGTGCCTGCCTGGCTGAAGGAGACGCCGAACAGGAAGTCGTTCCAGATCTGGGTGAACTGCCAGATCACGGTCACGACGATGATCGGCAGCGACAGCGGCAGGAAGATCGACCAGAAGATCCGGAAGAACCCCGCGCCGTCCACCTTGGCCGCCTTCACCAGATCCTGCGGGATGGTGACATAGAAGTTGCGGAAGAACAGCGTGGTGAAGCCGATGCCATAGATCACATGGACAAAGATCAGCCCCGGAATGCTGCCCGCCAGCCCCATCAGCCCCAGCATCCGCGCCATTGGCAGCAGCACCACCTGGAACGGGATGAAGCAACCGAACAGCATCAAGGAGAAGATCAGGTTGGCTCCCTTGAACCGCCATTGCGCGATGACATAGCCATTGGCCGCCCCTAGCATGGTGGAGATCGCCACCGCAGGCACCGCGATCACCACCGAGTTCCAGAAGAACGGGCGCAGGCCCTCGCATTGGATGCCGGTGCAAGCCTCCGACCAGGCGGTGCGCCAGGCGTCGAAAGTGACCTCGCGCGGGAAGGCGATCAGGCTGCCGGTGCGGATTTCCTCCAGGCTTTTCAGCGAGGTGGTGATCATCACAAAGAGCGGCATCAGGTAGAACAGGGCAAACAGGCCCAGGAGGGTGAACAGCAGCCAGCGCAGGGCGATACGGCTCCAGTTCTGCGCAGGCGCGCGGGCGGGGGCAAGCGTCGCATCAGTCATGTTTGGCCCTCAGCTCGGAGTAGAGGTAGGGAACGATGATCGCAAAAACCACAGCCATCATCACCATGGCGGAGCTTGCCGCCTGGCCGATGTCGCCGCGGGAGAAGGCCATCGTGTACATATAGGTGGCGGGCAGGTCGGTGGCATAGCCGGGGCCGCCGCCGGTCAGCGCAATCACCAGGTCGAAGCTCTTGATCGCCAGATGCGCCAGCACGATGAAGGCAGACAGGAAGATCGGCGCCATCGAGGGGATGATGATCGCGGTATAGATCCGCCAGGCCGGGATGCCATCGACCTGCGCGGCCTTGATAATCTCGCCATCGACCCCGCGCAGGCCCGCAAGAAACAGCGCCATCACGAACCCGGACGCCTGCCAGACACCGGCGATTACCACCGCATAAATCGCCTTGTCCGGGTTGATCACCCAGTCGAAGGTGAAGCTCTCAAACCCCCAGCCGCGCACCATGGCCTCGATGCCCAGACCCGGGTTCATGATCCACTTCCAAGCGGTGCCGGTCACGATCAGCGACAGCGCCATCGGATACAGGTAGATGGTGCGCAGAACGCCCTCGGTGCGGATCTTCTGGTCCAGCAAGATCGCCAGCATCAGGCCCAGCAGCATCGAGATCAGGATGAACAGGGTGCCGAACACAAACAGGTTCGACATCGCGGTGTCCCAGCGCGGCGCATTGAACAGGCGCTCGTATTGGATCAGTCCTTCAATCTCGTATTTCGGCAGCAGGCGGGAGCGGGTCAGCGACACCCAGGCGGTCCAGATGATGAAGCCGTAGACAAACACCAGCACCGCGGCGAAGGACGGTGCCAGCACCATCTTCGGTATATGACGTTCTAGCCATTGGGACATTGTAACGGCCCTTGCATAAGCGGCCCCGCACCCCGAAGGACGCGAGGCCCGGGGGAGGATCACATGGAGTTGGCGACAGCGTCGGCCAGCATCTGCACGGCCTCGTCCGAGGACATGTCGGAGTTGAAATGCGCGGTCACCACGTCGGTGATGGCGCCGGCTTGCGCGCCGCGCAGCGCCATGCCGTGGGCATAGCTCGGCAGCAGAGAGCCGTTTTCGGCGCTTTCGCCCATATCCTTGGCCGACAGATGTGCGCAGGAGTCAAATGCGTCCAGTTTCACATCGACCCGCGCCGGGATCGAACCCTTGTTGAGGTTGAACACCTCCTGGAACTTCGGCCCGACGATCAGCTTGGCCAACAGGTCCTGCCCGGCCTGCTTGTCCTCGCCGTCGACCTCGAACATGGCGAAGCTGTCGACGTTATAAAGGAACCCGTCGCCCGGCACCGAAGCGCAGAGGAAATCCTTGCCCGGCTCCTTGCCCGCGGCCAGGAATTCGCCCTTGGCCCAGTCGCCCATGATCTGGAACGCGGCCTCGCCGTTCATCACCATGGCGGTGGCCAGGTTCCAGTCGCGGCCCGGGAAGTTGGCGTCTACATAGCCGCGCATCTTGCGCATCTGGTCAAACACCGCGACCATCTTGCTGGACTTCAGCGTCTCCATGTCCAAGTCGACAAAGGCCTTGCGGAAATCCTCCGGCCCCAGAATGCCCAAGGCGACAGCCTCGAACACGGTGGCGTCCTGCCAGGCCTGGCCGCCATGCGCCAGCGGGGTGACGCCCGCCGCCAGCAGCTTGTCCGCGGCGGCGTTGAACTCCTCCCAGGTCGTTGGCATCTCGATACCGCTGGCCTCCAGAACCGCCGCATTGGCCCAGATCCAGTCGACCCGGTGGACGTTCACCGGCGCGGCGCACCATTTGCCCTCGCATTTCATATGCTCGGCGATGGAGCCGGGCAGCACATCCGCCCAGCCCTCAGCCTCCGCGACAGAGGAGATATCGGCCAGCACGCCTTCCTCGTACCATTCCTGGATCGCCGGGCCTTTCAGCTGCACCGCGGTCGGCGCGTTGCCGGAGAGCACCCGGGCGCGCAGCGCGGTCATCGCCGCATCGCCGCCGCCGCCGGCCACCGGCATGTCGGTCCAGGTGCCGCCGTTATCGGCAAACTCCTGTTGCAAGACGGCCGCCGATTTGGCCTCGCCGCCGGATGTCCACCAGTGCAGAACTTCGGCCTGCGGTCCGGCCACTGCCGGGGCCGCGCAGGCCAGTGCCACGGCCGAGACGGCCGCAAAAGCGGTGCGTTTCATCGCTTATTCCTCCCTTATGTGCAGGCCGCTCCCCGCAGCCTTCCCCATCAGCTTGCAAAACCGCGGGGCCGCTTTTCAATCGCTCAGCACAGCCTGGGGCGCGGGCCGCAGCAGTTTTTCCGCCGGGCTGTTACCTGTTGTTACGCAGCAATTGATTTTGTTGCATGATGTTACAGACAAACGGGCGGGACAGCCACAACCGGCGGTCTTCGGGGAGGATACGGACAGATGGCGATTCCGCGGCTTCTAGTGGTGGATGACGATACTGAGACGCGCATGATGCTGACCCAGTACCTGCGCCAGAACGGCTTTATCGCCCTGCCCTGCGCCAGCGAGGCGGACATCCGCGCCCAGATCGGCGCGGGCCGGATCGACCTGATCCTGCTCGACGTGATGCTGGGCGACGAAAACGGGGTGGAGATCTGCACCCGCCTGCGCGCCGGGCAGGATGTTCCGATCATCCTGGTGTCGGCCCTGTCCGCCGACCACCAGCGGATGGCGGGATATGAATCCGGCGCCGACGACTACATCGCCAAGCCGTTCAACCCTGACCTGCTGCTGGCCCGCGTCCGCGCCGTGCTGCAGCGCGCGCGCCGCTCCTCCTCGCTGATCTACCGGCGCAGCGTGGCGACCTTCCGCTTTGCCGGCTGGACCTATGACGCCAAGCGGGACGAGGTGATCTCGCCTGCGGGCGTGCAGGTGGCGCTGTCGCGGCGCGAGACCGGCTTGCTCAAGGTGTTTCTGGCCAACCCGCACATCCCGCTCACGCGCGAGGAGATCGCCGCGGCGCTGGATGTGACCGGCGAGGGCGGCAGCGATGAGGGATCGGGCCGCGCCATCGACGTGCTGGTGGGCCGCCTGCGCTCCAAGATCGAACAGACCCCCAAGGAGCCGAAACTGCTGCGCACCGAGCGCGGCACCGGCTATGTCCTTGCGGTGGATGTCGAAACCGGCGGGGACTGACGCCGGTGGCGCTGCGGCTCAGAACACGGGGGCTGATCCTGCTGGCGCTGGCCTTTGCCGCGGGGCTGGCGGCAGCCTGGGCCTGGGCCCGCTCCAGCGCCAGCTGGCAGGCGCACCAGACCCGCGCCGCGATTGCGGGCATTGCCTTGGACGGCACCCTGCGCCGCGGCGCCGCGCCGCCTGAAGGGGTGGTTGTCACCCCGGTGGACCCGGCGCAGGCTGCGTTTCTGGCCAGCGGCGATTACCTGCGGCTGGACGGTATCCCGAAACCGGCTTTCTTCACCTATGTCTCTCTCCTCGACAGCGGCCCCGATCCCCTGTCGGGCGAGGTTCTGGCGTTGGTCATCGCCTCCCCGGACCTGCGCTATCCGGTGGCGGAACTGCCGCCCGCGGGCGGCCAGTCCGCGGCAGAGAAACTGGGCGCTGCCACCCGGCTGCTGGCTGCCTATTGCAGCGAACCGGTGATCTTTGCCCGCGCAGGCTATGGCCCGTGGCAGCGGGTGGACGGCACCGCGGTCTGGGGCTGCTCCGCCGCGCCCCGCGACCTGCGCCTGCCGGCGGTGCTGCTGTCGCTGCTGGCCCTGGCGGTGCTGGCGACGCTGGTGATGGACACCTCGGCCCATTTCGACCGCTTCGCCCGCGCCCTGCGCGACCGCCGCCGCCTGGGCGGGCCGGACGCCTATGCGCTGCAGGGCCCGGGAGAGCTGCAGGAGATCGTGACGGCGGTGAACAGCTACCTTGAGACCGAGCGCGAACAGCTTGCCAGCCGGGCTGCGGTACTGTCCGGGGTCAGCCACGACCTTGGCACCCCCGCCACCCGCCTGCGGCTGCGCGCGGCGCTGATCCAGGACGCGGAGCTGCGGCAGAAGTTCGAGACCGACCTGGACGCCATGACCGGCATGATCGAAAGCGTGCTGACCTACACCCGGGCCGAGATGAGCGCCGAAACCCCGCGCCGCCTCTCCCTCACCTCGCTGGTGGAGGCGGTCGCAGCCGATTACCAGGACTTCGGCAAGCCGGTCGAACTGCTGCGCCCCGCGCCGCAGGTGGCGGCAGGCGGGCGGTCGGTCTTTACCTCCGCCGCCGGCCGCAGCGCGATGCCGCCGGACCAGCCGATGCTGGTGGTGGCGCGCCCGGTGTCCTTGCAGCGGGCGGTCACGAACCTGATCGACAATGCGCTGAAATACGGCCGCCGCGCCGCCATCGGCCTCAGCGCCACCGCCGATCACGCCATTATCACGGTCGAGGACGAAGGCTCCGGCATGACCGCCGCCGAAATCACGGAGGTGATCGCCCCGTTCCGCCGCGGCGATAACACGCGGGCCATCGACGGCTTCGGGCTGGGGCTGACGATTGCGGCCACCGTTGCCGAACAGCACGGCGGGCGGCTCTACTTCGAGGACGGCCGCCGCGGCCTGCGCGCCTGCCTTGAGATCTGCCGCAACTGACCGCGCCCGGACGCATTGATCAGGATCATGGGCATCCGCCGCAGGGACTGGTTTAATGGTCGAAGCGGCACATCCGGCGTCTGCCGCGCTGACCGGAGAGGAGGCCCGCCATGCACCGCAGAACGTTGCTCTTTGCAATCAGCAGCAGCACCAGCGACACCGCCATCACCGCCGCCGCCGAGGCCGCCCGCGAACAGCAGGCGCATCTGGCCTGCCTGCTGCTCAGGACGCTGCCCGGCATGCCCCATTTCGCCTATGGCGCCTCTGCCTACGGCGTGATGGCGGTGCCGGATGAATGGCTGGAAACCCTGCAAAGCTGCCGCACCGCCCAGGCCGCCCGCGCGGCAGAGGTGGAGGCGCTGCTGTCGCGCAGCAACACCGCGGGCGACGTGCAGTATGCGACCGGCAGCGACGCGGACATCCGGCTGCTGGCCGCCCGCCGGGCGCTTTCCTGCGACATTGCCGAGGCCGCGGACGGCCTGCGCGAGGATCCGGAGGTGTTCCGCGATGCGGTGCACGGCATCCTGTTCGGCGCGCCGGTGCCGCTGATGGTGAACGGCAGCCCCCTGGCCCCGCGCAAACGCATCTTCCTGGCCTGGAACAGCAGCCTGTCCGCCGCCCGCGCGGCCCATGCCGCCCTGCCCTATTTCAAGGTCGCGGAAGAGGTGGTGATCGGCTGCTTCGACCCGGACATGAGCGACACGCGCGACGGCGAGGACCCCGGCGCGGACATGGCCGCCTGGCTCAGCCACCACGGCTGCACCGTCACCCTGTCGCAATTTCCCAGCGGCGGCCGCGATACCGGCTCCGCCATTCAGGACCGCGCGCGCGAGGCCGGCGCGGATCTGGCGGTGATGGGCGCCTACGGCCATTCCCGCCTGCGCCAGGCGGTGTTCGGCGGCACCACCCGCAGCCTGCTGGAGCAGACCGCCCTGCCGGTCCTGTTTGCCCATTGACCCGCAGCCGCCGCCCAGCCGCAAGGGAGCAGCCGATGACGGACCCCGCCGCGTTCAATGCCTATAAACCCGCTGAAATCGCCGCACTGGTGGAAACCGCCGGCGTTGCCAAGGCGCGGCTGCCGCTGCCGCAGATGTTTGTGCTGGCGATGCTGGCGGGCGCCTTCATCGGCTTTGGCGCCGCCGCCTATACCACTGCGATGACCGGCGCGGACAGCGCGTCAGGCCCGGTGCGGGTGCTGGGCGGCGCGGTGTTCTCGCTGGGCCTCATTCTGGTGGTGGTGGGCGGCGCCGAGCTGTTCACCGGCAACGTGCTGATGGTGATCGCCGCGGTGGACCGCAAGATCCGGCTCAGGCGGCTGTGGCGCAGCTGGGCCATCGTCTATGCCGGCAACCTTGCAGGCGCCGCAGGCCTCGCCGCCGCCTTTGCCTTCACCGGCCTGCTGGACGGCCCGGCGGGCGCCACCGCCGCCCGTATCGCCGAGGCGAAATCCGCCCTTTCCCCGGTGGAGGCCTTTCTGCGCGGCGCCCTGTGCAACGGGCTGGTGTGCCTGGCGGTCTGGCTCTCCTTCGCGGCCCGCACGGCGGCGGGCAAGATCCTTGCGGTGCTCTGGCCGATCACCGCCTTTGTGCTCCTGGGGCTGGAGCATTCGGTGGCCAACATGTTCTTCTTCCCGCAGGGCTGGGCCGCCGGTGCCGATGTTTCCCTCCATGCCGCTGCGGCCAATCTGTTCTGGGTGACGCTGGGCAATATCGCGGGCGGCGCCGGCGGGGTCGCCTTTGCCTACTGGTTCGCCTATCTGGGCCGCACCGCCCCGGCGGCCGGCAAGGCGCAGCGCAAGCGGTGACGCCCGCTCAGCGGGCCGCGGCCCCGTCGCTTGCGGCCTCCGCCAGATAGGCCACCCGCCTTTCCGCCCGCTTGTCGTCGACCATGCCGCAAACCGTCCAGCGGACCGGCCTGATGCCGCAGAACTTCAGGATGTTGCGTTCGAAACTGCGCAGCGAATGGGCAAAGTAGAACCAGCGGTAGAAAGCGGACGGCATCCCCATGGTGACGATGATCCGCGCGCTCTTCCCCTTCAGCTTGGGGTGCCAGCCCTTATCTCCGACGGTAAAGGCGAACTGCTCGCGGAACACCTGTTCCAGCCAGGCCTTCAGCAGCGCGGGCATGGTGCCCAGCCACAGCGGATAGACAAACACCAGGTGATCCGCTGCTGCCACCGCCTGCTGGCCGCGGGCAACATAGTCCGGCAGTTCTTCCGCTTGCCATTCTGCGCGGCTGCGCAGGCAGGTAACGCCGCTGGCGGCCACCTCGATGACCTCCACTTCATGGCCCGCGTCCCTGGCGCCCTTGGCATAGCTCTGCGCCAGCGCGTGGCAGAAATGCGCCTGGCTGCTGTCCGGGTGGCCCTGAATGATCAGTATCCGTGTCATGTGTTCTCCCCCTTGCCGCCCATCCGCCGCACCTCCTGCAGCAAGGCTATGTATCCGGTAAGGTCCGTCAGGGTGATCACCCCCAGCAGGCGGCCCTTGTCGGTGACCAGAAACTTGCGCCGCCCGGTCTCCGAGATCTTCCGCATCAGCGCATCGGCCTGCATCTGAGGCGCGACCGAGTTGCTGCCGTCGGGCGGCTGATAGACCTCCTCCACCGGAGTCTGCGCCCACCGCTCCTGCGGCACCCGCGCTAGGTCCTGGGTGTCGGTGCAGCCCAGCAGCACGCCCTGCTGCACCACCGGCACAAAGCTCTTGCGCTCGGGCAGCAGCACTTGGTTCGCCAGCGCCTGCAGGCTGATCTCCGGGCCCACGGTCACCGGATCGCGGGTCATCAGGTCGGCCACGGTCTTGCCCTTGAAGGCGGCGGTTTGCAGCTGATGGGCATAGGTGCCCTTGGCCGCCGACAGCACAAAGACCCCGATCAGCACCTGCCACAGCGCCGCCACCGGATTGCCGGAGAACAACCCAAGCAGCCCGTAGAGAATAAGCGCATAGGCAAAATAGCTGCTGATCCGGGTGGCGGTCCGGGTCGCCGCCAGCAGGTCGCGGCTGCGGCTCCACAGCCAGGCCCGCAGGATGCGGCCGCCGTCCAGCGGAAAGGCCGGCACCAGGTTGAACACCGCCAGCACCAGGTTGATCAGCGCCAGATAGCCCAGCACCGGGTTCAGCGCCCCGCCCGGCACCAGCGCCCAGCCGATCTGCGCCAGCAGCCAGAAGCCAAAGGCCAGCGCAAAGCTCATCAGCGGCCCGGCGATGGCAATCCAGAATTCGCTGACGGCGGTCTTGGGTTCCGAGCCCAGCTCTGCCACGCCGCCGAAGATGAACAGGGTGATGCCCTTGATCTCCACCCCGAACCGCCGCGCCACCACGGAATGCGACATCTCGTGCAGGATCAGCGAGGCAAAGAAGCCGAGCATCGCCAGAACCGCCAGCAGCAGGTAAACCGCCTGCCCCGCCCCGGGATAGGACATCGGAAAGAACTGCGTGGCCAGGCTCCAGGTGATCAGCGCCGCGATCAGCAGCCAGCTGGGGTCGACCTTGATGTCAAACCCCTGCAGCCGCGCGATCCTGACTGCGTTTGAGAACATGAAACTCCCCCCTCCTGCCGCAATTAATAGCGCTGCCGCGCCGATCCCCCATTGATCCGGCTCAACCCCGGAACAGGCTGCCCGCGCCATAGGCCAGCGCCGCCGCGCAGGAGCCGATCAGCAGCGTTTCCAGCCCCGAAATCCACCAGGGCGACAGCGACCAGATGCTTTTGCTGGCGCCGATGGCAAAAAACACCAGCCCCGTCGCCGCCGAGGCCAGCAGGAACGGGTCCGGCAGTCCCAGGATGAACGGCAGCAGCGGCACGATCCCGGCCAGCATGAAGGCCAGAAACGTGGTCAGCGCCGCCGCCACCGGGTTGGGCTCCGCAGGCCCCAGCCCGTATTCGCTGGCCAGCATCAGCGAAATCCACTTCTCGGGCTTGGCCGCCACCGCCTTCACCGCGCCCTCCAGCACCCCGCCGCTCAGGCCCAGCTCCTGCAGAATCTGGCGCAGCTCCTCGCGCTCGCCCTCCGGATAGTCGCGGATATGGCTTTGCTCCACCCGGTACAGCCGCCGCCGGTCGTCCAGATCCGCCTTGGTCCCCAGGTAATTGGCGGCGGCCATCGAAAAGCCGTCCGCCAGCACATTGGCAATCCCCAGCGCGATGATCACTGACGAGTTAAACCCCGCCCCCTCGACCCCCGCCGCAATGGCAAAGGTCGTCACCGCGCCGTCGATGCCGCCGTAAACCGCATCCCGCAGCCGCCCCTCCTTCCTGCTGCCTTGCAGGCGGCGGGCGATCTCTTCCCTGCTGTGCCCGTGTTCCGCTTTCATGGCCCCATGATCCGCCAAGCGGGCCCCCGCCGCCTTGAGCGAGGTCAAGCCGTTGCCGCTGTGCGGCGCCGCATAGTTTTCCATCAAGGCTCCGCCAAGCCTTTGATTTTGTGCCAGCGGAGAACTCACGCTCGCACCAGTCTTTCCTGTTGCGACCCATAGGTTTTCCATCGACGGAAGCAGACTTTCATGTCCCGGGCAGCGAAAGCCTGGACCTGTCGCGGAATTCCTCGGTCGGCCGTGATGCCATCTGTGTTCGCCTTTGCGACACGATACGTGGTCAAAGGAGCGGCACAATCCCGCGACAGGTCCAATTCTGAAATCACGAACTCGCGCAGCACCGGCCAAAGTGAAAATTCGCTGCGAACTGCTTCAAAGGCGGCGAACTGCGCATTTTGCCTGCGGCAATCCATAGGAAGGGCGGAAAGCGGCTCTCTGTTTGCGGGATCGTCAAGTGCGGGTTCTATTGCCGTTCGGGGTCCTGGTTCTCTACGAAGTCGGTGTTTCCGCTTCCTGA
>MRWG01000197.1_pt1 | contig 100766 bp, 85 predicted proteins | sample 1013341 | NCBI WGS metagenome assembly MRWG01 (sample SAMN06117577, study PRJNA244670) | biofilm metagenome | biome: Water; feature: Cathode Biofilm; material: Biofilm; isolation source: microbial consortium enriched at the cathode of a solar microbial fuel cell | place: USA: District of Columbia ...
CATCATGTTAGTAATCAGTAATTTGATGAGAACCTGAAACAAGTTCAGGTTGACGAAAGTTTTGTTTATGATAAAATACGGACAATCAAAAAAAAATTAAAAAAAACGCAATCTTAAACCAAGGGCTTTCCTTTGAGGCGCTTTTCAATCTTTCGCTTTTTTTCCGTAAGACTCTTCATGGTCTCCATTAGCTTGGAGTCTTTGGTCTTCTTATAAATTTCGTTGATGGAAAGGATAAGTTTCTTGGCTTCTCTCGACGCTTCAACCCTATCACTGGTAGACATATGGCTCAGTGACCTGTTCTCGAACTCTTCGGCTTTGGACAATAGATCTTGTGTCATTTTTATTTTAAAATTAATCTGAATTGGCTAAATATAAGAGTTAGATCCATACTTTATGCTTATAGAGCGATTCGATTTTCATATTTATGAAAACATTAAGAATGTACACGTTAAAAACAACCTTCTAAGGGTTTTGACAGTCTAAATTTTTAAACGGTTTCCATTCCAGTCAATCAAAAAATGAATTGAGTAAAGCTTGGAAAACCAACCGATGTAATTTTATATCATAAACTGAAAATATTGAATTGAAATGGCAATCATAGGGAGCATCATAAAAGGTTTTATTGAAGCAAGGGATACGTTGAGTTTGGGCAGCAACCCAGTTCAAGAGCAACAAAAGGAACTACAGAACCTACTCTCCCAGGCCAAAAACACCCAATTTGGAAAACACTTTGATTTTGAGTCCATTTTGGCATCTGAAGATATAACGAAGGCCTTTGCTAAATCCGTTCCCTATTTCGATTACAACAAAATTTCCAAGGAATGGTGGAAAAAGGTGATCGAAGGCGAACAGAACGTGACTTGGCCGGGCACCCCTGATTTTTTTGCCCTCAGTTCCGGGACTACGGGAAAGAAATCCAAGCGGATACCCGTGACCAAGGATATGCTGTCGTCCATAAAAAGTGCGGGGATCAAACAGATCTATGCGCTCAGTAATTTTGATTTGCCATCTGATTTTTTTGAAAAGGAAATCATGATGTTGGGCAGCTCCACCGATTTGGAACAGCACAATGGCCGCAAAGAAGGTGAAATCAGTGGGATAAGTGCGAGCAACATTCCCTTTTGGTTCAAAAAATATTACAAACCGGGTGATGAGATTGCCCAAATTGACGATTGGGACAATCGGGTATTGAAAATAGCCAAAGAAGCCAAAAATTGGGATATCGGGGCCTTGAGCGGAATCCCCTCCTGGATGGAATTGATGCTCAAAAAAGTAATCGATTATAATGATGTTGAGCATATTCATGAAATTTGGCCCAATCTACAGGTCTATACTTCGGGCGGGGTGGCCTTTGACCCTTACGAGAAAAGTTTCAATGCGCTTTTGGGCAAACCCATACAGGTCATTGATACGTATTTGGCATCGGAGGGATTTTTGGCTTTTCAGGATAGACCAAACACTACGGCCATGAAATTGATTACTGATAATGGGGTCTATTTTGAGTTTGTTCCTTTTAAACCCGAATATGTCAATCAAGATGGATCGCTTACCAATGATGCGCCATCCATCACCTTAGATCAAGTGAAGGAAGGGGAGGATTATGTATTGATCATTTCCACAGTTTCCGGAGCTTGGCGGTATATCATAGGTGACACCATTGAATTCACCGATGTAAAACGGGCCGAAATAAAGATTACGGGAAGAACAAAGTTCTTTTTGAACACCGTGGGATCTCAACTCTCCGTGAACAAACTGAACGATGCGGTAAAGCATTTGGAAGAAGAACTCGATATTAAAATTCCGGAATATACCCTATGCGCGAAACGTTTTGATGACGGCTTTTACCACACTTGGTATTTGGGGTCGGACAGTCTGGTTGATTCAGAAAAAACGGCAGAGGTGCTGGATGCATACCTCAAAAGTGCCAATAAAAACTACAAAGTGGCCCGAAGCAAAGCTTTGGAAGGGGTAAAAGTGCATTTTGTCTCCCAGAATGCCTTTGCCGAGTGGAGCGGGGCCAACAAAAAGAAAGGTGGGCAGGTGAAAATGGAACGGGTTATGGGTGAAGAGAAATTTGCCGAATGGGAAGATTTTGTCTCCCAAAAGATTTCGTAGGATTCAATTTTGGGCCATTTCCTTTTTTTCTTTCACCATTTCCATGATCTCATCGGGTGAAAGATAATATTCTTTGATGCGCTCTTTGTAAAGTGGGTCGATGTCAGCGTGGTCCAAAATGAATCTCTTGGTTTTTATGATGTAATCCGCCATGCCCCGTAAAACGGCAAAAGAATCGGCGGCGCGCTCGGCTTTTTTCACATACTCCTTTAAAAATGCATACCTGAATCCAAATGCGACCAGATTAAGGCCGCTTCGGTTTTGGTAGTCCATCACATGGCCCAGTTCGTGGCCGATCCAACCAATAAGCACGTCTTTGGGAACACTGGTGGTGCTATACTCTTCGCCGGTAATTTTGAATTTTTCACTGATCAATATCCGGTAACTTCTGTTTTCTTTGGATTTGAACAGCCCCTTGAAGGTGGGTTGGGCCTGCATCACGGATTTTTCAATGTTCTTTTTAAACTTGAACTCTATGGGAATGTTCTTGAGTTCGGGAAAGTGCTCCAGAGCTACTTCAACCTCGGATTTTATATTTTTTGGAATGACTTTTTTGGGTTTGGACAAAATAATATCGATAATAATTAGGAACAATACCAGTATTGCAATACGCTTGATAATCTTCTTCAAAATGAAAAGGGATTAAAAAAGGGCAAATGAATTTTGCCCTCTTACTTCTATACTATTTCTACTAAAACTGGTATCGGAGCCCTAAGGCAATATCAAGATCCAGATCATCAGAATAATCATCATTAAACCCAAGTTCTGGTCTCATATCCAAAGAGATGAGCAGGGGGATTTCAAAATCATATTCTATCCCCAGATCTCCGGCAACAAGGGCAAAAACACCATCGTTGTTGCCTGCGTCAAAGGAACCAATACCTGCACCGGCACCAACATACCAGTTAAACCCACCATCTATGGGCATTACCCACTGGTAGAGTCCCACCAATTTAAAGGCATCTACATTGTTTGAATCTCTCCAACCAAGGTCAAATTCCAACCGATTGTTCTCATGTAGATATCGCTGATAAGAAATCTCACCTCCAAAGCCGTCATTATCCCCAATACGTATACCCAAAGCATTTTTGGAAATGCTCTGCGCACTTAGGCTAACTGTTGCCAGTACAAAAAGAATACTTAAAATAGTTCTCATAATTACATTGTTTTGTTGCAAAGTTAGGGGGTGTTCTATTTTGGGTTGCCCCAAAAAAAATAATGTTTGCCGTAAAAAAGTTACGGTAAAGGCTATAAAAGTGGCTTAAAAAACTTGGAAAGGCCTTCCATGAACTTTTTCCATCGGGGCCGGTTCTTGAATTCTTCCAAGGAAAGCTGCTCTGCTTTTTCGCAAAGGGCATTGAATTCCGCTTTCATTTCTTGGTTGATGCCTTGGTCATAGATGAGGATATTGGCTTCATAATTGAGTTCAAAACTTCTAATGTCGAAATTACCGGAGCCAATGGAGACCAGGTCGTCATCAACAAGTAGAATTTTGGCATGGGAGAAATCTTCGCGCAGGTAAATTTTAATGCCAACGCCCAAGAGTTCCTCAAATTGGGAGAACATGGCGAACATGGCTGCATTGGAATCTGATTTTTTGGGCACCAACAACCGTATTTCAACGCCTTCAAGGGCAATGATCTTTAGGGTTTGAAAAAAGGCTTCACCCGGCAGAAAATAAGGGTTTGCAATACAAATGGATTTTTGGGCCTGATTGATCATCCCAATATATTGCTGCATAATGGTGGGATGGCTGGAATCTGGGCCCCCGGCCACCACTTGGGCATGTACATCCCCACTTTTTGACTGTTCAAAAAGGTAATCCTCTATTCTAAACTCCTCTTTATTACTGGCAAAAAAATAATCCTTGAGAAAAACCTGGTGAAGATCGTTTACAATGGGCCCTTCCAGTTTTAAGTGGGTGTCCTTCCATTTTCCGAGTTCGCCTTTATGCTTGATATATTTATCCGAAATGTTTACCCCACCCGTAAAGGCCACTTTGTTGTCGATGACCACAATTTTCCGGTGGTTTCTAAAGTTGAGGTAGAACAACAGGTTTTTTAAACGGATGGGCATTATGGGGTGAATTTTAACCCCGATTTCCTGAAATCGTTTTTTAGGTCTGCCCCTTAGCGTATAGCTTCCAAAGGAATCATAAATGATCCGTACTTCCACACCTTCGGAAATTTTCTTTTGGAACAGCTCCAACATTCTCTCAAAAAGTTTGCCCCGTTCCAAAATGTAGTATTGCACATGGATGAACTTTTTGGCCTCCTCCATGGCGTTGAACAGGGTGTTGAAGGTTTCGCCCCCGTCTTGCAGCACCGTTATGGCATTGCCACGGGTGGCCGAGGTATTGGAATTGGCATTGATGAGTAGGTTCAATCGCTTTTTGCGTATATCCGAATCAAAATTGGCCTTGAATTGGTTTGAAGTTGGGGCATTTCCGTAGGAAAACCGTTTCCGTTGTTCAAATTCCTTGGTGTTGAAAAATTTGAACTTGCGCCGATTTACACCAAAAAGATAGTAGAGTATTACCCCAACAAAGGGCAGGACAATAATGGTAAGCACCCAACCTATGGACCTAGAGGGACGCCTTCCGTGGTAAATGATAGAACCAATGGACCAAAGCGAAAGGACAGTGTGGACAATTATAAGTATGGTCTTCAAAACAGGAGGTTCAGCAATTAATTGAATTCTAAACTACTGCGCAAAATCTAAAACGCCACGTTTTTGTACATAAAAAAACTCTGGACAACAATCCAGAGTTTCTGTTTTCAGCCTTAAGCAAAGGGGCTATTGGTCATCCGTGGCATCTTCAATCTCATCCCCAACGTCATCGGCGGCATCTTCAATGTCTTCTCCTACTTCTTCCACGCCTTCCTTAACGTCCTCTACGGCTTCTTCGGCCTTACTTTCCTTGGTTTCCCTGCAACTGGTTACACTTGTGCCAACGGCAAAGGCAATCAGTAGCATAAATAAACTTATCGATTTTTTCATTGTTCTCTATTTTTAGTTAATAATTAGTATGAATTCCTTAAAGTCGCTTTCTTCCTGTGATCAGTGATATTATGAATAACACAATAAAAATGAAGAAAAGGATTTTGGCTATACTGGCCGCACCGGCGGCAATTCCTCCAAAACCGAATATTCCGGCAATGATGGCCAAAATTATAAAGGTGACTGTCCAACGTAACATATTCTATAGTTTTTGGTTGCTGTCTGACTAACTCTTAATCAGTACATTACAAAAGTGCATGAATCTGGGTCATATCCTTGCTTCAATCAAGTTTTATATTGACCCATAAGCGACAAACCAAGTAAAAACAAGGTGTTGGGCTTTAAATAATATACGTATTTGGACCCTAAATGGACTATTTCCCTAAAAAATCGGGATGTAAAATGGAGCCACTGGGAATAACATTCTTAAGGAACTCCTTGGCCATAAGAGTGGCCTTGAGCTTAACTTCTGGGGGGCTATTGACAACTTCCTTTAAGGTATTGTCGTCAAAATCATCGGTCAGCCACGATTTTGCATGGCTTTTTGGAATTATGATTGGGGCCTGGTTGCTGATGTCGTGGTAACTGGAGACAAAAGCGTTGGTCTTGGCCGTGATCAGGGCGCAACATTGAAAACCATCTTCCAGCACATTGTATACCCCGGCCAAATAAAAAGGTTTTCCTGTTTGAAGGGTCACGTAATAGGTATATGTTTTTCCATTTTTGAGAAGGTGGGTGTAGAAACCCGAAACGATGATCAAGCATCTGCGCTTCACAAAGGATTCCCTCATCCACTCCACTTTTTCCAAATCCTGAAGCTGCACGTTCAAGGTATTGGCATTGTTTTGGAAAATGTACCAATCTTCTTTGAAATCCTGGGGCATCAGACCCCATATGGCAAAAGAGATCTTGCGTTTGTCCTGCATGGTAACAACACATACATTGGTTTCTTTAAAGCCATCAATAATGGCACTGGGGGTATATAAATGGGGGTATTTAAAGTGTACTCCAAACTCCTCTTCAATCTGTGCCCGGTCTACCGCATTGGAAAGTTTGTATATCATAGCATCAAATAATATGGGTATAAGTAATGCTAAAAACAAAGACTTGGTTGACTCAAAAAAAGTTATTTGTAGTGCGTTTAAAATAAATTGTTCAGTTTTTTTGGGAATTGTAGGGCATATACTACCCAAAGGTTAAACACTTTTGGGGTTTGGATGCAAAATGCCAAATAACGGATTCAATCTACTTTGCCATTGAACAATCCGGGACAAAGGTTATCTTTATCGGATTATGCTTATTTACAAATAGGGCCGTAGCGGTCTAGATCAGTTGCTTTTTGTATGATTACGATTAACGTGGATGCCAAGGATACGGCAGGAACAGTGGAACAGATAAAGGGTACCATTGGTGGTGAGATCACTGAAAGGTGGGGGCAGTATACATTAACGGTTTCCAATGATAGGGCAGAAGGCAGTATTCGCTTTACCTCTTTTGATTGGGGGGTAAGTTTGTTGGAATATGAGATTACTTTTTTTGATGAGGTGACCATGATCATGGATGCTTCCCAATATAACCCCATTAACTTTTACTATTGTCTGGAAGGCTATTGCGGCCACAAGTTCGGCTATCAGGGCATGAATGAGCTTAAAATTTTGGAGCAATTCCAATCTGTGATCATCACGAGTAGGGACGGCGGGTTCAACCAGGGCTATTTTCCAAAAGACGTGAAACTCTCCATCAGTGTCATTCAAGTGGAGCGAAAACCATTTTTGCGAAAACGGCTCAACCAAGGGGAGAACCTGAACAAAGAACTCTACCATGTTTTTTTGGACACCGACCATGAAAAAGTGTTTGCCTACTTTGGTTCCTATAACCTTAAAATGGCGGACAAGATGTCGGCATTGAAAAAGATAAAGGCCAAGGGCATGATCCGTATCATGCAGATTGAAGGGCTGGTCTACCAAATCCTGTCCATGCACATGATGCAGCACAACAAAGAAATGGCCAATAAGCGTCCGCAAAGCTCTTTGTTGAAGCGGGAGATGAAAATTATCCGGAATTATGCGAAAAAGATAGAAAAGAACATTTCCAAAGATTTCTCCCTGGAAGATATAGCCGCAGAAACGGGGCTTACACAGGCCAAACTACAGGAAGGGTTTAAATTGCTCTACAACAAAACGGTTACGGAATACATTCGCCATGCCAGATTGGAAGTGGCCCGGGACTTGATCAACACCACAGAAATGAACATCTCCGAAGTGGTCTATTCCATTGGCTTTACCAGCAGAAGCTATTTCTCCAAAATATTCAAGGAAAAGTATGGCATCAGCCCCAGTGAGTTTAAAAGCAGCAAAAAGGATGCACAGGTCTCGGGTTGAACCAAGACCGAACATCAAAAATTTTAGGTAAAATCCTTTGCTTCATTACCTTGATCAAATGGGGAGCAATGATTTTTTGGGACTCTTTTTTTAAAAAATGCCCTGTTATAGATAGGAGACGGAACTTTTATAACCTAAACCACCAACCATGCGCTTACGTTTTTTTGGAATTTTTGTGACCACTGCCACATGGACCGCTCTCATGATGACTTCATGTACCGAGGATAAGCAAACCCTGTTTGTGTTGAAGCCCTCATCCGAAACCGGAATCACCTTTAACAATTTTATTGAAGAGACCGAAACGTTTAACATCCTCACCGAAGAACTTATTTACAATGGGGCCGGGGTGGCCGTGGGCGATTTCAATTCAGATGGGAAACCCGATGTGTTTTTTTCCGGTTCCAAAGTGGGCAACAAATTATACCTCAACCAAGGGAATTTCAAATTCAATGATGTTTCAGCCGAAGCTGGCGTGGAAGCCACTGAAAAATGGAGCACAGGAGCCGTAATTGTGGATATCAACAATGATGGCCTGCTCGACCTTTATGTTTGTGCATCGGTTAAACCGAGTGAAAAGCAAAGGGAGAATATGCTTTTTGTCAATCAAGGGATAAATGACAAAGGTGTGCCCACTTTTAAGGAAATGGCAGGGGAATACGGGATAGCGGACACGGGAAATTGTACCGCAGCCACCTTTTTTGATTATGATCTGGATGGGGATTTGGATCTCTACATTCTCAATAACGTCATCATAGATGACATGGGAAATGCAATCCCGACCAACTACCGCCCCCGGGTGATGGACGGCAGTGCCTTGAGCAATGACCGGTTCTATCGGAACAATGGCGATGGCTCTTTCTCCGATGTTACCATGGAGGCGGGCATCACCATAGAAGGTTTCGGATTGGGTGTGGCGGTGAGTGATGTCAATATGGATGGATGGCCCGATGTGTACATCAGCAATGATTACATGACCAACGACATTCTCTATATCAACCAAAAAGATGGCACCTTTCGCAATGACATTGAACAGCATGTAAAGCATCAGAGTCGGTTTTCCATGGGGTCGGATATATCAGACTTCAACAATGATGGATTTCTCGACATTTTCACTTTGGATATGCTCGGGGACAGCAATCTACGAATGAAGACCACCATTGGCGAGCACAATTACATTTATTATGTGCTCAACAAACGTTGGGACTATGAGTACCAATACATCCGGAACATGTTGCACTTGGGCAACGGTCCCGATGCGCCGTACAGCGAAATCGGTCTCATGGCCGGAATCTACAAAACAGATTGGAGCTGGTCGCCCTTGGTGGTGGATTTGGACAACGATGGAAATCGGGATTTGCTGGTCACCAATGGGTTTCCCCGAGATATTACCGATCGGGATTTTGGCGACTTTCGGCTTAACGTAGGGCCTTTTACCACCCCTTCCCAAATTTTGGATTCCATTCCCGTGGTGAAGATCGCAAACTACGCCTACCGAAATAATGGTGACCTTACCTTTGAGGATGTGGGGGAAAAATGGGGGCTCAGTATTCCCTCGTTTTCCAATGGTGCTGTGTATGCCGATTTGGATGGTGATGGTGATTTGGATTACGTAGTAAGCAACATCAACGATGAAGCCTTTGTTTTTGAAAACACCCTGGATTCCGGGGAGGGCAACCATTTTCTCAGGATTCAATTGCAGGGCCCTGTGGAAAATCCCTTGGGAATTGGTGCCAAAATAGTGGTGAGGTTTCCCGATGATGGCATTCAATATGCAGAAAATTATGTGACACGGGGATACATGTCTTCGGTGGAGCCTGTGCTGCATTTCGGTTTGGGAAGTCATGATAAAGTTAAATCGGTTGAGGTGCTTTGGCCCGATGGAAAGATGGAAAAGCTGTCAAATGTGGCAGTGGACAAAGTGCACACCATTGACTATGAAAACGCCAAAGTTTTGGGGGGAGAACGTCCAAAATTCCCATTTTCACCACCAAAAACGCAGACCCTGCTCACCAAGAAAACAGATACGGATGGACTTGATTTTGTTCATCAAGAGCAAGATGTGATCGACTACAATTTGCAGCGCACCCTTCCGCATAAACTTACGCAAAACGGTCCCTGTCTTGCCGTGGGGGACATCGATGGCAATGGCATGGAAGATTTTGTGATAGGAAGTTCAACAGGCTACTCGCCAATGGTATTTTTTCAAAAATCCGATGGCAGTTTTGAGCAAAGGAAACTTTTCAGTGAAGCGCAAGATTGGGCCTACGAAGAGGAAGGCATGGCGCTTTTCGATTTGGAAAATGACGGGGATTTGGACCTGTACATGGTTTCCGGAAGCAACGAATTTATGCCCGTGGGCAACAAACATACCGATAGGCTCTTTGTGAATGATGGCAAAGGAAATTTTACCTTGGCACCAGAACTTTTGCCCGAGGTCAATGCCAGTGGCTCCGCAGTGGTGTCTGCGGATTTTGACGGAGATGGCTACACCGACCTTTTTGTGGGAGGAAGAACACCAATGGGAACCTATCCCTATCCCGATAAAAGCTTTTTGTTGAAAAATGAAAAGGGAAAATTGGTGGATGTCACCGAACAATGGGCCCCCGGGCTGTCAAAAGTAGGCATGGTGACCGATGCTTTTTGGAACGATGTGGATTTGGATGGCCGAATGGATTTGATTGTGGTTGGCGAATATATGCCCATTACCATTTTTAAAAATAACATGAACAGCTTTACACCCCTTCTTGAAACTGGATTGGAAGACGAATTGGGCTGGTGGGAAAGCATTGCCGGGGCCGATTTTGATGGCGATGGCGATACCGATTTCATAGTGGGAAACATTGGGGCGAATAATTTCTACAAACCCAGCAAGGTATATCCCGTGACCGTTTTGGCAAAGGATTTTGATGGAAATGGCAGCATGGACCCCATTGTTTTTGCCTATTTCAAGAACAATGAGGGCGAATTGGAATCCTTTCCCGTTAATTTTTGGGGCGATCTGTTCCAACAAAGCCCCATTTTCCGTGGTAAGTTTAACTTTTACAAAGAATACGCAATGGCCACCCAAGACGATATTTTTACCGAAGCCGAGCGGGAAGGTGCCCTAAAACTAATTGGAAATCAGGATAAGAGCAGTTATATTGAAAATTTGGGAAATGGTAAATTCAAGCTCCATCCACTCCCCAGTGAAGCCCAACTGGCGCCCGTCAATGATATTCTGATCACCGATGTGGACCAAGACAGCCATCTGGATGTGCTGTTGATTGGCAATGATTATGGGAACGAAACCTTTATCGGACGTTTGGATGCGCTGAACGGGTTGCTGCTGCAAGGCGATGGAAAAGGGAATTTTACGGCAATGCCCACCCATAAAAGTGGGTTCAATGCCAGTGGCGATGCCAAGGCCATGGGGCAAATCAAGACCAAAGAGGGCAAAAGCGTATATGTGGTGACCCAAAACCGGGATTCTTTATTGGTTTTTGAATAGTATCGTAACATTTAATGGGCTTGCCCACAAAGTGGCGTGCAATGGTGTTCCAATTTGAGGATATTTTGGTACACATGGGTCACCTCCACCCGAAGGGTGGGGTCCGGGGCGTCTATCCGAAAAGAGAGCCGCAGTTTTTCGTTATCCACGAACAGCCCGCCTTGGTCCAACGGGCGGGGCAAAGCAAGCATTTCGCCATCGTGGAATTCCCCAGCATTGGGTATATGAAACTGAAAGGAGAAGCAAAACACCAGATTGTCCAGCACCGTTAGCTCCGCTAGACCCTGTTGTGGCAATTTTTGAAGGATGATACGGCTCTGGGGCCGTTGCACTCGGTTAAGGAACTGCCCGTTTTGGTGGTTGCGGATGGCAAGCATGGCAAAAGTGATCTGCAAGGGGGCAGGGGAGCTTTGGTGGAGGTGGTTGGTAAATGTGGATGAAATGGGACGTGGTGGCATAGTAGATTGTTGGATTTTGATGGATGTAAAGTAAACAAAATAATCCAAAATAACACCATATGGTGTTTTTATTCGGTTTTAGGAATGGGCAATTTGCTGCTATGCAGAAAGATTTGACAAAAGAAGAAGAACAATTCCTAATGAAATTTGGTGCGCAGATACGGCACTTGCGTAAAGAAAAAGGGATGACACAAGCTGATTTAGTATATGAGGCTAAAGTTCATGGAAACATGATTGGCAGAATAGAGCGCGGTGAGCGGGCAGCCAATCTTCTTCAACTCCAAAAAATTGCCAAAGCACTTGAAGTAGGCATAGAAGAACTTTTTGAGTTTGGAAAATAAATCAGGCTGATTATCAGAGTATTTATTCTTAATTTGGGAGTGTATAGATATATTTTTCATGCCTATAAACAAGTAGACAGCAAGTAATGAAATGACCATTTTAAAAAGGAACCTAAATGCATTTTTACCTCGAATGGTAGATATGATTGACCACGAGAACTTCCCATGGGCAAAAATAGAATGTAAGTTTGAAAGTGAAATAGAAAAAAGATTTAGGGATAAAGGCGACCGAGAATACATTACAATTGAGGCTTCTATTTATGATATTATAATCTCGGTAAAATCTGGCAAAAGGGAACATGTTGGGTTGTTAAAGTATTTCAATTCATTATTCACTGAATTAAGTGAAAACTTGTCTGAGCAAGAGAAAACTCACGTTGTTTCAGCGGTAAAAAATCTCCTGCTCACATTTGACAAAAGATATCTCAACTTTGTTGGTGAATTAGCCGTTTTAAATCAGTTGAAAAAGACTGGTAATTTTAATCTCCACAAACATGAATTCAAATTACCAAACAAAAAAACCATAGATTTTGATTTGGAGATATTGGAACCAAATATGAGAATTCTCTTAGAGGTCCTAAATATTCACATTAATGAACAAAAAGTAGAAAATGATTTCGATAAAATCAAAGGCTTTTTTGAGAGGCGTATTAGTGATAAAATTGATTCAAAAAAAATGAATCTACAGCCTGATTACAACATACATATCATTCCTGTTGTATGGGGATCATATGAACAGCTGGTAATATATCGAGACTTTTTTAAAGAAAATAGTTTAGATGTCGATTTAGCTCACGAACCATTATCTTTCCTAATGTTATCTGACGGAGAAGACTATTACCATTTTCAATTTTCTCCTTTAAGCCAACTACCCTAGTAAACTGCAAATTACCAGCTGCCAACAATTGCTATAATTCATTGCTCCCTCCTTCCCCTAAACTAAATTCCCCCACTCACGCAAGATTGTATCTTGTGATAACTTGGTATAGAGAATCCTTTTATTTTTCTTCTTCTTTGTGAGCTACTTCTTCTAATTCACCATGGAAAAATTGGGTTGGTATTACCAATGAAGTTAGTACTCCCCCTAAATTACTAGTCAAAGTGGACACAAATGAACGAACATAAGGGAACATTATAGCCGGTGCATTTACGTTGACAAAGCTTTTTTTTAGTTTTTCATCGGTAACACCATGATCAAAATAGAATTCTCCAACGGCATTCAGGATTAAGTTGAAACTACCTTCACATGTAAGTCTCACTTCCATTATTATTCTGAACATGAGCTCATCATTTTTTGGATAAAAAACCTTTGGAACGGTACTAACGTTTATTGTTTTTTTTCCATCATACAGACTAAATGCATCGAAGTGAACATTCGTAAAGGAGACGCCCTGAAACCGTAATTTTGGTTGGGTTTTGACTTCCATTATGCGGCCTGTCTATGCGGTGGGATTGGATCAAAGTCGGTATCCTCCGAATCAAACCTTTGTTGAATGGGTTCAACTTCGAAAGTAGCTTGAGCATTCTTGGTTGGTATGCTGACAAACTCACCATCACCAATGATGGTGTTAATGTCGGACAACCTTTTTTGAAAAAGCCAATTACTCAATGAATCTGAGGTTTCAGTTTCCCAAAGATTATCGATTTTTGCTTGTAACGCATTTAAGTCTAACATGGACTAAAGATTAATTGCAATCTCCCACATAATGGAGTGCAAAGTTACTCAATTTACTTTTATTGTATAACGCTAATTGTATTCGCTTCTTATATTGAAATTTTTCGACCAAAAAATGAATTGGATTTTGTGATAAGTCTTGAAATAGAATTCCATCTATATCATCCCAAATTCCTTTGTCCTTAAACAAATCATTTATTTCTTTTAAAGTTGGTTTAGATCCTGTTTTTTTCAACAGTTGCTTAGCTGCTTTTTCAACGTTTTTCACCCAAAATTCATATTGTTCTTCATTGAAGACTGTATCCAAAACATTCTCGCAATCTATATCGCCAATGTACACTCCGAACTTGCCGGTTCTTCTTTTGGCATTTTCTCCCCAATATAAAGCATCCAGTTCCTCTAACCAAAAGTAGTAAGCTTCACCAAGCCAAGCATTGTCTTTTCTGCAAATTATTGGTTCTTCAAGCTCTTTAATACGATGTTCCTGCGTATGATAACCGGTTCTTCCCATTCAATCATTTTCACGCAATTATATGAAATTAGTAGTAAATGTGAATAAAATCTTACAGTGAAATTGACTTAGAATCGTGATTTGGGCTAGTTTTTCAAGGAAAAATGGTTATGAAAGGCCCTAAACAAAAAAACCCGGCAAATTTGCCGGGTGTTTTGTGGGACCTCCATGCTAATATCAATAAAATTAATATAACAATTTTGTTACATAACATTTTTGTTATAATTTTGTTTAGTGAAATCAAGTCAGTTGATTAAGATAGTGGAAAGTGATGGTTGGAAATTGGTCAGGACCAAAGGAAGCCACCATCATTACAAACACCCCAAGAAAAAAGGCTTGTAACCATACCGCATCCCAAAAAGGATGTTCCATTGGGCACTGTGAAATCTATCTTAAAACAAGCCGGGATCAAATAAAAATTCTGGAGTTGATTTTTAAGGCATCAAAAAGCAAGAGGAATGGAATCAGTAAAAGTGTTTGTGGAGAAAGCAGACGATGGAACGTATTGGGGCACTACCCAAAATCTTCCAGGTGTTGTATCTGCCTATGGCGATACTCTAGAAGAATTGAAAAAGAACATTAAAGTTGCGGTCGACGATTATGTTGAAACTGCCGTGGAGTTGGAAGAGGATTGGATCGATGAGGTTTTGCCAATCCAAGGATATGAGTTTAAAATGAACATTGAATCTTTCTTTCACCTTGTTCCACAGGTCAAGATCACCGCAATTGCAAGGAGGGCAAAGATCAATCCCTCTTTGATGCGTCAATATGCCACGGGTAGGGCCACCGTGTCCGAGGAGCGTCTAAAATTAATCCAAGGAACCATCCATGAGTTGGGAAAGGAGCTTCAGTCAGTTACGTTTTAATTCAGGCGCAAAAATTGCCAATAAGCTCTACCTTATTATTTATAATAAGGATGTTCTGTCAACCGAATTGTCAACTAAAAAACAAAAAACCCGCAAACACAGTTTGCGGGTTTTTTTGTGGTACCTCCAGGGTATTACTTCAACAAAAAACATAGTTTTTTGCTCAGCATAAACTTCGATTCCGTTTTGTTCCAAAACAAAAGCCCATCCAAATTGGATGGGCTTTTTGTAGTTGCCACTTCGTGGTACCTCCAGGAATCGAACCAGGGACACACGGATTTTCAGTCCGTTGCTCTACCAACTGAGCTAAGGTACCATGCCTGTTAAGCGGGTGCAAATATAATTTCAAAATTAGGATATACAAACAAAAACCTCAAAAAAGGCATTCCTTTTTTTGCAATTCTTCATCTTTGTACCATGAATCTGGTCATAGACATTGGCAACACCCTAATTAAATATGCCGTTTTTGAAAATGGTAACCTCATCTATGACCAAAGTTCGGAATCCGGACTGTTTCTCTCCAAGGTCAAGGAACTCTTTGAACAGAACCCTAAAATTGGCCATGCCCTTATCTCCTCAGTGGGCAAATTGGACCGAAAAGAACGCGATATTGTGGCCTTGTTCTGCAAGGTGCATGTGCTCACCCACGACTCCAAGGTGCCTTTTAAGAACAGTTATGCCACACCCCAGACCTTGGGGATGGACCGTGTGGCCTTGGCCACGGCTGCGTTTTATCATAATTTCAGGGGAAACACGCTGGTAATCGATGCCGGCACCTGCATTACCTATGACATGGTCAACAATTTTGGGGAATATGTAGGAGGGGCCATTTCACCGGGGATTCGAATGCGATATAGGGCCATGCACGATCAAACCGCAGCGCTTCCGTTGTTGGAACCCGAAGATATTTTGGACTTTATTGGAAATTCCACCGCAGCCAGCATGCACAGTGGGGTGATCAATGGGGTTACGCAGGAAGTGGACGGGGTGATTGACCAGTATCGCAATCGTTTTCAACATTTAACAGTTATTTTAACAGGCGGTGACGCCCAATTTTTTGCGAAAAGGCTAAAAAACACCATATTTGCGAATTCTAAATTTCTCCTAGAGGGGCTAAATTACTTGCTGGAATACAACAAACGTTAGATGGTTAAGAAATTTTTGATTGCTTTTTTTTGCGTGACTGCACAGGGCATCTTTGCGCAAAACGGTACCATATCGCCATATTCATATTTTGGGATAGGAGATCTTAGAAATTCCGGTACGGTGGATAACCAAATGATGGGCGGAATGGCCATGTATGCCGATAGTATCCACATCAACCTTCAAAATCCGGCGGCCTATTCCAAGTTAAGGCTTACCACCTATACCGCAGGGATCGGCCATACAGAATACAGATTGAAGGATTGGACCGAGGAGCAGCGTATTTCATCGACCAATCTGGATTATCTGTCCATTGGCTTCCCTCTGGCCAACAAAGTTGGGGTAGGTTTCGGACTGATGCCGCTATCATCCGTGGGGTATAGCCTTAGGGATGAGACCGCCACTAGTTCCGGGGACAACGTCACCAATGTTTTTACAGGTGAGGGCGGATTGAACCGAATCTATATGTCCGTTGGTTTTGAGCCCATCAAGAACCTTAGTTTGGGGGCAACGGTGAACTTTAATTTTGGCACATTGGAGTATCAACGCATCCAAAGTGTGGAAAATGTGCAATTCGGCACCTTGGACAATCGGGAGTCCCGTATAAATGGGTATGACTTTAACTACGCCTTAAACTACACCCCTACCATAAAGGACAAATACACCTTGTTCACCTCGGTTCGGGTAAACACCCAGGCCAACCTTGTATCCAAAAATTCACAGCGATTGGGGTCTTTCTCTTTGGTCACTGGGGATGAAATTGAGGTGATTGATGTAAATTTGGATGCAACCAATCGCAGGAACACCGAATTAAAGGTGCCTACAAGAACAACTGTGGGATTGGGATTTGGTGAAGATAAAAGATGGTTTTTAGGGGGTGAGTACAGTTTTCAGCAGTTCAGTGATTTTGAAAACACCTTCTTGGCTTTGGATAATGTTACCTATAATGACGCAAGTACCTACGCCTTTGGAGGGTATTGGGTACCGGACTACCGTTCATTGTCAAGCTATTTTAAAAGGATCACATACAGGGCCGGATTACGGTATGATGTGAGTGGCTTGGAGGTAAACAACAAGGAAATAAACAATTTTGGCATAACTTTTGGACTAGGATTACCGATGGGTGGCGTAACCTATGATTCTGCCTTTTCAAACTTGAACATTGGATTTGAATTGGGCAGAAGGGGAACCACGGATGCCGCCTTGATAGAAGAAAGTTATTTAAAAATCAATGTAGGGTTATCATTAAATGCAAGGTGGTTTCAAAAGAGAAAAATAAATTGATGGGGCCATTTTTTTAAAAAAATCATAATTAACCGACCATATGAATCCTTATAAGAGGATTTTTTAATGAAAATTTGTACTTTAACCACTTTAATACTAGTAAGATGAAAAAGAAACACTACTTAACGATGATAGCGGTCTTTATGACGATGGGATTAAGTATGGCTCAGGCACAGAACCCAGAGTGTATGACCAATCTTTCCATTTACGCGGAACACGCAAAAGTAAAAAACTACGACGCTGCCTATGAACCATGGAAAATGGTATATGAAAGTTGTCCGGACATTAACAAGGCCAATTTTTCATATGGGGAAAGAATCTTGTCGCACAAGATAGAGAATTCCTCCGGGGCAGATAAGGATGGATACATCCAAGAATTGTTGTCATTATATGACAACAGCATGAAGTATTTCCCAAAAAATTACGCTGTAGCCGATGTCATGATAGATAAGGCCCTGTTGCTTTATGATAACAAAATGGCATCAGACGAAGAGATCTTTAAAATGTTGGATGAAGCCTTCAAAAAAGACAGGGAGAATTTTACCAACCCCAAAGCATTGTACCTATATTTCTCCAGTTTGGTGGATTTGCACTCTGCGGGTAAAAAAGACCTTCAAGATGTATTTGATACGTATGATGATGTAACTGAAAAGGTTGAGGCTGAAAATCAAAAATTGACTGATGTCATCACCAAATTGCTTCCCAAGGATTCCACCGGAACAATTACTTCCAAAGAAAAAAGAATGCTAAGGGTTGCCAGTACCAACTCCGAATCTTATGGTAAGGTCGCTTCAAGTATCGATTCCAAATTGGGGGCATTGGCAGACTGTGACAACCTTATCCCGCTCTATGAAAAAAGCTATGAGGAGAAAAAAGGAGATGTCGCCTGGGTAAAAAGAGCCGTGGGTAGAATGTTCTCCAAAGAATGTACTGATGATCCCATGTTCCGAAAGTTGTTTGAGGCCCAATTGGCCTTGGAACCTTCAGCAAGCGCATACCTATATGGAGGTGCCCTAAAACAAAAATCAGGAGATACCAATGGAGCCATTGCCGATTTCAACAAAGCGGTGGAATTGGAAACAGATTCCTATAAAAAATCGGATATCCTATACAAAATTGCCACTACAGTGCGCAGAACCAGCAAGTCGCAGGCCAGAAGCTATGCCCTTAAAGCCATTGATGCCAATCCGGCCAACGGAAAAGCATATTTGTTGATCGCCAACCTTTATGCCAGCAGTGCCAACGATTGTGGAAGCACACCGTTTGAAAAAAGAGCTATCTATTGGAAAGCTGCTGATATGGCCGTAAAAGCAGGACGTGTGGACCCCTCTTTGGGAAGCCGTGCCAGCCAAACAGCATCCAGTTATGCTGAAAGAGCCCCAAGCAAAGAAATGATCTTTAATTCCGGAATGGCCGGAAAAACAGTTTCGTTCAGCTGTTGGGTAGGTGGTAGCGTTAAGGTGCCCAATCTATAAGGTGAAACAAACATCTGAAAATATACTAAAGTGTTTTGCCACGGTTTTTGCCGTGGCAATCCTTTTTATGTCCTGTGGGGACAATTATGAAAGGGTGGGCGAAGAAGCCGTCAAACCCATTTTTCCGCAAGGCGTGGCCCAAAATTTTACCTTAACATATACCGAGAGCATTGAGGAATTAAGTTCGCAAGATTCATCAAAATCAAGGGTCATAGCGGTGCTCAAAAGCCCCATATCCGAGGATTTTGACAATCAAAGCTTTAAATTCCGTACCTTTCCAGAAGGACTTAAGGTTGATTTCTACAACGAGAAAGACCAAAAGAGTGTGGTCACCGCAGACTATGGCATTGTGTATTCACAGACCAACTTGATAGATTTGCAAGGGAATGTGGTGATCGAGAGCCATGACGGAAAAAAGCTGGAAACACCCCAACTGTTTTTCGATAGAAAGAACAATTGGATTTTCACAGAAGAGACCTTTACCTATACCAATCCGGAGGACGGAACCGTAATGGACGGTGAAGGAATGGATTTCAACAAGGATTTCAGTTTCTTTAAGGCCCACAAAACCTATGGCCTTATGACTATTAAAGAAGAAGAATAATATGATCAAATTTTTACGATATACAGAATACCTCTACTTGGCCGTGGCCGTCATTTCCATTTACAAGATCATAACCCTTTGGAGCATAGACCCCAAGGAAACCTACATCTTTATTTTCTTTGCGGTGATCTCAATTGCCATGTTCATCTTTAGAAGAAGATACCGCAAACGTTTTGAACAACATAAAAAGGATAATCAGCAATAGCCTTGGACACCTCGGTAATCATTATAGTCCTATCATTACTGTTTTCGGCTTTCTTTTCAGGAATGGAGATCGCTTTTATTTCTGCCAACAGGATCCACATAGAAATTGAAAAGAAACAAGAAGGCCTTTTGGCCAAATTGCTCACATGGCTTACCGATAAACCCTCAAAATTTATCGCCACCATGCTCATAGGCAACAATATTGCCCTGGTCATTTATGGTTTGTTCATGGGTGATGTGCTTATGGAGTGGTTCCAAAGCTTGCTCCCTACAAGCAATGAGTTTTTAAATGCCTTGTTGACGGATTTCAGCCTGGTGTCCCAAACCGTAATTTCAACCCTGATCATTCTATTTACGGCAGAATTTTTGCCCAAAGTGCTCTTTCAGATTTACTCCAATACCCTATTGAAGTTTTTAGCTGTCCCCGCCTATTTCTTTTACATATTGTTCTCGTTCATCTCTTGGTTTGTGATCAAGGTTTCGGACTTTATTTTAAGGGTGTTCTTTAAGACCGATGGCGACGAGGTACAATTGTCCTTCACCAAATTGGAATTGGGAGATTATATCACCGAACAAATGGAAACCGTTGAAGAAGAGGATATGGTCGATTCAGAAATACAGATTTTCCAGAACGCCCTGCAGTTCTCCACGGTAAAGGCACGGGAGGTTATGGTGCCCCGAACAGAGATTACCGCCGTTGAGCTGGATGAAACCCCAAAGAACCTCACCAAATTGTTCACCGAAACCGGCTATTCCAAGATATTGGTGTTCAAAGATAGCATTGACGAGATCATTGGCTATGTACATTCCTACGAACTCTTTAAAAAGCCAAAGACCATAAAAAGTATTCTCCTGCCCGTGGAATTTGTTCCAGAGACCATGCTTATCCAGGATATTTTGAACATACTCACCAAAAAACGCAAAAGTGTGGCCGTGGTGTTGGATGAATATGGAGGTACATCCGGGCTCCTTACCGTAGAGGACATCATTGAGGAACTCTTTGGTGAAATTGAGGACGAGCACGATAGCACAGACCTCCATGAAGAGCAGGTCAGCGAAAACGTATATAAATTCTCCGCCCGTTTGGAGGTGGACTATATCAACGAAACCTATAAACTGGAACTGCCCGAAAGTGAAGAATATGAAACCTTGGGCGGATTGATCATGAACGAGACCGGGGAGATTCCCGAACAGGATTCAGAAGTAAGGATCGAGAATTTCACCTTCCATATTTTGGAAGTGTCCAACACCAAAATTGATTTGGTGAGTGTGCGTGTTCATCCTGAGGATTAACCCATTGCGCATTATGTTTTGATTTTTCCCAATAAACACGTCAGTTCGAGTGCGAAGCGTATCGAGAACAAGTGTTTTTAGGGTGAAAAATCGTATTCTCGATACCTGCCTTTGCCGCAGGCAGGCAATTTTTCACTACTTCGTATTGAAAAACCACTCCGAATTGACGATTTGTGTCCAATAATGCACTACAGGCTGAGGATTAACAATTTCCAGCGTTTTTTACCCTTTCCTATTTGAAAAGAAAATGGTATTTTCGCCCACTGAAATTATAGTAAACAAGCAGTAAAATGGCAATATTAGAGAATATTAGAAAACGGACAACCATATTGATCTTGATCATTGGTATGGCCTTGTTCGCATTTGTAATATCAGGGGTCTTTACCAGCAATAATTTTTCTGGAGGCAAAATGGGCTCCGAAGTGGCTGAGATTAATGGGGAGAGTATTTCCATTGACGAGTTTCGAAGAGAAGTGGAAACCGCATCCAGAAGATACGGTCCCAATTTCTCATCAACACAATTGGTGAACACCGTGTATGACCAAGAAGTGAGAAAGGCCATCCTAAACCAACAATTTGAGGATTTGGGGATAGATGTGGAAAGTGATCAGATCATTGAGTTTGTAAAAACATCAGGATATGCACAGATTCCAGATTTTCAAGATGAAAATGGATTCTTCAACGAAGAGATCTTTAAAAGTGCCATTGCGGACTGGAGGGCAAACGACCCGCTTCGATACGATGCTTGGTTGCAAGATGAGAAATCCATCATTCAAGCCGCCAAGGAACAGATGTACTTCAACCTGATCAAAGGTGGGGTAGGCGCCACATTGGCTGAAGGGGAGTTTGATTATCAATTGGCCAATAACAAAGTGGATATCCAATACGTTCGGGTGCCGTATACTTCCATTCCAGATAGCACCATTCAGGTTTCCAAAGATGAGATTCAGTCCTACGTCAGTAAGCACCAAGATCAATTTCAACAAGAGAAGGCAAGGGACATTCGCTTTGTATATTTTGAAGAAAAAGCATCCGCGGAAGATGAAGCGGCAGTAAAAGAGGCCATTATGGCACTGTTGAACGACACCATGGAATATGCTGAGGAAAGGGACACTACCGATACCATCCCCGGGTTTAAGAACACCACCGATATGGCCGCATTCCTGGACCGGAATTCAGACACCAAGTTCGATACCATTTACAAAGCCAAGAACGATTTGCCTGCCGTGGCCTCAGATACCTTGATGAGCTTGTCTGTTGGCGAGATTTATGGGCCTTATAAGGATGGTGATTTTTACCGCGTGTCCAAGATCATGGACAAGAAAACCAATGGAACCGTGAAAGCAAGCCATATCCTTATTACTTGGGAAGGCGCCGAGCGAGCCAATCCAAGCATTACAAGAACCAAGGAGGAAGCCGAAGTAAGGGCCAAGGAACTGTTGGCCGAGGCCAAACAGGAAGGTACGATCTTCACTACCTTGGCCCGTGAAAACTCAGATGGACCTTCTGCACCACGTGGCGGGGATTTGGGCTATTTTCAAGAAGGGGTCATGGCCGATGAGTTCAATGACTTTTGTTTTAACAATCCCGTAGGGACCATTGATTTGGTGGAGACCCAATTTGGGTACCATATCATTAAAATAGATGATAAGCAAGATGTGGTTCAGGTAGCCACACTTTCCCGAGAAATTGAGCCCTCCGAAGAGACCATCAATACGCTTTTCACAGATGCCACCAAATTTGAAATGTCCACTTTGGATGCCGAGCCCGAGAACTTTGGAGACATCGCCAGGGAAAGCAGCTACACCGTGAGACCTGTGAACAAAATAAAGGAAATGGAAGAGAATCTTCCCGGTTTGGGGTCACAGCGTAGCATTGTGCAATGGGCGTTCAACGATGAAACCAGTGTGGGCGACATAAGACGCTTTAACGTAAACAACGGATATGCCATTGTGCAATTGACCAAGAAATACAAAAAAGGCCTTATGACCCCTGAAGATGCTTCGGCGACTGCATTGCCGGAAATCAGAAAAGAACGTAAGGCAGAGCAGATCATAGCGGCTAATCAAGGAAAAGACATGAATGCTTTTGCTTCTGATAACAATGTGAGCTTGAGCAATGCAACAGCCTTGACCGTAAAAGCACCTACAATTCCCGGTGCTGGAAGGGAACCCCTAGTGGTTGGAAAAGCATTTGGACTTGACCAAGACCAGACCTCCGGGTTGATCAAGGGAGTAACTGGGGTGTTTATGGTAAAAGTGACCAATAAAGAAGATGCTCCCAGCATGGAGAATTTTAGCACCTATGCCAACAACTTGCGCACCAGTGCGGCCAACCGTGTAAATGGGGCAGTGTACAATGCACTCAAGGAAAAAGCTGAAATTGAGGACAAACGCGCAACCTTTTATTAGGAATACGTTTTGAACATATTGAAGAGTCCGTCTAAAAAGCAACAAATTTTGATTTTGTCAGGTTGAGCGCAGTCGAAACCTCTTGATTATCAACTTGATTTAGGTTCTCGACTGCGCTCGAACTGACAGGTAACGAGCTTTTTACACCCTTTTGCTTTTAGTAAACTACATGGGCATATCCCTTTAGTTTTCTATGGTGTACTGAAATGGTAATTGATGGTACCCAGCTTCATCTTGTGTTATTAAGTAACCTTCATTGTAATTTTCCAAGTGGTCAAAATCTTCTTGTGTTATTTCACCTGTTAGATAGCCATTATTCCATTCCATTTGGGAAATGAAAGCATAGTTGACAAATACGTGGTCGTGAAATTTAATTTCAACCACTTCAAAGTCCTCATACTCTGAAATGTAGCCATCAACAAAGGTTATGGTGAATTGTAAGGGGAAAAATTGTGCTGTTGAATTGTACAATTTGGCCGTGTTGACTTCCGCCATTGTGTCTGTGTATATTATATTGTTTACAATGACTTCATTACTATAAGATTTTCTTTCATTATAACCCCAGTCCAAAACGAGTTGTAAGGTATGCTCCTCATTTGGCACGATTAAATTGGTTCCGAATATTGCCAAAGTTTCATCGACACCTATTGTTGTAAAGGCGTCACCTAAATTATATTCGACTCCATCCAAAATGTAAATGGATTTATCAAGAAAATTGTTGGCAGTTCCAAATGCGAAATTGGCTTCAGTCAGTTTATCCCATAACAATACTATTTCACCGTCCACATAAGAGACTTCAACTTCAAAATATTCCGGTGGGGTGGTTTGTGTGACAAAGTTTATGGGATTGCTATATGATTCGTTGCCATAAGGGTCAATGGCCTTAATTTTGAGTTCATAGGCTGTGTTTCCCAGAAGTCCTCCTATTCGACTGTTATAGGCAGGTGTTGGGCCATGTTCAGAGGCATCATAAAGTGTTTCTGTAACATCCTCATCATTTAAAAAGACCCTGTATTCCAACATGTCACCTTCGGGGTCCATTGCTGCATTAAACCTAAATTCAGTATAACCAAAACTTGGGGCAACATGCACCAACTCAAAAGCTTCTGGAGCTCCATTCCTTAGGGTGGTGAATTGGAAATCCTTTATCAAGGTCTGTCCATTATCTGCCGTTGCCACGATTTGTCCCGTATAGTCGGTGTTATGGGATAATGAGGTAAGGGTATGGGACAGGCTGGTGGAATTCTCCAGTATTGTTTCACCATTTAAAGTAAGGGAGTATGTAACCGTGTTGTTTTCTGAAGTTGACGAAGCTGTCCAAGATACGGTTGACGCTGTAAAATCAATATCGCTCACGGTAACGTTAAAATCGCTTGGGAGGGGTGCACTTGTGGTTGAGAATGTCTTTGAAGCGGTCTTTTCACCACCTTTGGAATCTTTCGCGGTGATTTTTACATCGTAAGATGTCTCATCAGTCAAATCTTTTAATTGATAGTTGAGCACAGAAATTTTTTGGGCAATAGTACTGCCGTTCAAGCTAATGGAATAAGTTACGGCATCGCCATCGGGGTCTTCAGCTTTTGTCCAGTCAAGACTTGCCTTTGAGGACTGGATTTCACTGACGGTGATGGTAAAATTATTTGGAGTGGAATTTGGAGTTTCTGGGTTTTCATCAGAACTACAGCTATAAAAGAGTAAAGCAAGGAGAAGAGAAAATAAAAGGTTTAATTTTTTCATTATGATATGGTTTTAAACCTTTAAACATAAATTAAGTGCAGGTTTTTTCTTTCAATGAATTGATGAAAGCCCTATATGACTTTATGGATCATAGTATTTATAAGGTATTGTTTCTTATTTACTTAAAGGTTCATCCCATTTCATTTTATAGCGTATTGAAGTGATTTTGCCATCGGGATCAGTGGTTACTTCAAAACCTTGCTTGGTCCGGAAATAGGCATCGCGCAAAAAGTACCATCTGTCATTTTTATAAAAAAATTCCCTTTTGTCAACCTTCCAAGCGGCCACGGGATATAAAATGTCCAGCATGTCTTCAAAAAGGGGAGCGGTTTGTGGATTTAGAACAAAGTCATCTTTGATGATGCCCAAAAAATCATTTAGGGATGTATCGCTATTGATATGTTCAAAGTGAATGATGTTGTCCCCTGTGTCCAAAACAATGAATTTGTCTTCGCGGGTGCTATCATTCCGGTAGGTATTCTTCGTATATCGGTTGATGATATAAACCTTGTGCTTTAGAATACATGCAATGGCGTCCGACTGCACCTCTTTAAATGTGACAAGGGAGCTTTTTTCCAAGAACTTTTTCAACCGAGCATCGGTTTGTTCATTGATCTGTGAATATGCTTGAAAATAAAATAGTAGGGTACAGAGTAAGGCAGCCAATACTTTATAGATGGAAGACATGTCTCTTGTATTTTAAATATCTCCAAATCTACTGGAAGTCAGAAAAGAATATGGTGCCCAATTGACGAAAGCCCTGTTTGGATATATAGAAATGGGAATTACAGCTTTTTTTGGTGTTTTTCAATTATATGCTTATCCTTTAAAAAGCGTAATTGTAAAATCTAAAAGGGTTTTGTCTCCTTCATTCCCATGCCCAGGAATTAGTATACTGGCTTTAGGAAACTTGGTTTTTAGATCTGATACAGTACCAGGCCATGCTGTTGTATTGGCATCCTCAAGATTTCCTTTTCCGGCTCCAAGTGACTTTATCAAACACCCTCCAAACAATACCTGTTCACTTGGAAAATAACCAATGCTATTGTCCACGGTATGTCCCTCGCCCAAATAATCCAAAATGACCTTTTTGTTTCCTACGGAAAGTTCCAATGGGCCGGTAAAACCATTTTGAGGAATTGGAGCACTGTTTAAGGCAGCGAGCTCCAGTGTCCTTGCATAGGCATAGGAAGGAATATTCTTGATATGGAATGCATCCAATCCACCGAGACAATCTGTATGGAAATGGGTAGCTATGACAGCTTTTATTGTACAATGTAATTTTTTTTCAATCCATTGAATCAGCTCATCGGATTCAGCATCGGTGTTCGGGGTATCAAATACAATGGCTTCACCATTGTCAATTACAATCATGCCATTACAAGCTACCTTGCCAAAACTTTCTGTTTGTAAATAGGTGATATGTTTAAAAGTATGCTTGGTAAGCTGAAGGATTTTCAAAGTTTCAGTTTCATGACTCAATGGTGTCTTCTCAACCTTGCAGCCGATAATGACCAAAAAACCTATTAATACAATCACTTTCTTCATGACAAGGTTATGTATTTGTGTTCAACAGCACCATTTTTGAAAAAGGAACCACCGTATGGAATCCCTTGTTGACAAAATAATTTAATGTTTGCCCATTTCCCGCAGCCAGAATAAAATCCCCGCCCCATGCCCCAAGGCTTTTGATGGCACCTGGATAATCTGGAAAAAGTTGCGATTTTACCGTTGGAATTTGAAGGACATTGGACATTATGGCTTCATGCTCTTCCATAAGCGACTGAAACTCGCCCAACGAAGCAGCATTGACCATTTTTTCCGTGAGGGAAGAAATAGCCTGAACAAGGTCTTGCTTGTTGAACCGCTGTTTTCGATAGGCGGCGATGGCCTCCTTGCTACTCTGCTTCTGGTTGAGGTGCACAAAATAAAGGGATTCCTTGAATGAAGGATCAAAACCCACCTCATTGACTTTTGACCCGCCGTTTTGCACTTGATAGATAATGGGAGAGTTGTGCTGTGCACAGGCAATATCGTACCCACTGCCCCCAAAGGCATTCCAAAGCAAATGGTAGGCGTCCACTTTGGCCCATTGGGCCATATTGTTGATTAATGTGGATGAGGTGCCCAAGCCCCAGGGTCGGGGAAAAGTGAGATGTGTCTCAATAGCAACCCCATTGCTTTTGGATAGAAAATCGGGATTTTGTGATTGGGCTTCCAAAAGCAGTCCTATCAAAGTTTGTGAAACTTTTTCATCCGAAGCTTTGATCATCTTGATTCCTTTCAACCCAAATTCCGCTTGAAACCAGATTTTTCCATTCTCATCAAAACTGGTCCATTGTAAGGTTCCTGAATCTGATTCAGAAACCTTTAGTGATTGTCCATATTTAGTGGGAACCGCTAGGCCAAGAGCTCCATCCAGAATGGCATATTCCCCGGAGAGCAGCAGTTTTCCGTTGCTGTAAAACTCTTTTTGCATCACTGGGATTGAATCTTTTCCAAGGCCTCTTTTACCGAGGCATGGGTCACAATATGATCTTTAAAGTATTGGACGAGCTGCTGTTTTTCGCTTTCCGAAGCGCCCATTTGGTTGAGCATGTTCAACAAGTGCATTTTCATGTGTCCTTTTTGGATTCCGGTAGTGACCAAGGAGCGAATTGCGGCAAAATTCTGGGCCAGTCCAGCTACGGCAACAATCTCCATGAGTTCTTTGGCCGATGGATTTTGAAGGATTTCCAAAGCAAGTTTTACAAGTGGGTGCAAGGAGGTCAACCCACCTACCGTGCCGAGTGCCAAGGGAATCTCAATCCAAAATGTAAAGGTGTCGTCTTCAATGGCGGCATGCGTTAAACTGGTGTAACGACCATCTTTGGCCGCATAGGCATGTACGCCTGCCTCTACGGCCCTAAAATCATTTCCTGTGGCCAGGACCACGGCATCAACCCCGTTCATTATCCCTTTGTTGTGCGTCACGGCGCGGTAGGGTTCCATTTTGGCAATGGTAATGGCCTGTACAAACTTGTTGGCAAATTCCTCAGCGGCTACCGGATTTTTATCAAGTTGGGCGACTGGGCAACTTACTTCGGCTTTGACCAGACAATTGGGCACATAATTGGACAGAATGCTCATCACCACTTCCAAATTCTTTTCATCCTCGGAAAATGCAGCATAGGATTGAGCTTTTTCCTTCAAGGTCTTGGCGAATTGTTCCAAACAGGAATTGATAAAGTTGGCGCCCATGGCATCCAAGGTCTCAAACGTACAATGGAGTTGGTAATAGCCCTCCATTTGTTCGTTGAGGTCCCTAAGTTCAATTTTTTTGATGCCACCACCGCGTTTCTCCATGTTTTCGGTAATGTCGGAAACACTTTTTCTGAGTTTGGGTTCCAGTTCCTCAAAAAAAGTCTGGAGGGTCTGCGTATTCCCTTTGTATATAAAATGCACTTGTCCCACCTTTTCGGTCCCCAGGATTTGCGTCTTGAATCCGCCCTTGTTCAACCAAAACTTGGCAGCTTTGCTGGCGGCGGCCACCACAGAACTTTCTTCAATGGCCATGGGGATGGCATAAAGCGTGTCATTGATCAAAAAGTTGGGGGCAACGGCAAAAGGGAGGTAATAATTGGAAATGGTGTTCTCTATGAACTCATCATGCAGTTTCTGCACCTTTGCATCTGCATTCCAGTACTGCTCCAGAATCTGTTTGGATGCCTCTGCGTCCTTGGTGTAATGCTTTGCGATCCAATCTATCTTTTCGGCTTTGGAAAGTTTCGAGAATCCTTCAACAGGAGTGTTCATAGTGCTGGGTTAAAGGCATCAAATATAAATATAATTGAACTTTGACTTATACTATGTATACCTTACAGCAAACAAACCTTGTTCAGAACTGTAATTATTGTTGTAAATGCAACACCAAAATTTATTTTTTGGATAAATATTAGTAAACTTGGGAGTTTTTAATCGATTTTCACACATGGGAAAACAGTTCCTCCTGCTCTTGTCCGTTATAGGGTTTCTTACCATTTCCACCGCACAAAAGAAAAAAATCAGCCTTGAAGAAATTTGGGGCGGGGAATTCCAAACTGAACGAATGGATGTGCTCCGCTCCATGAAAAATGGAGAGCAGTACACCATTTTAAACTTTTCCAGCTCGCCAAAGGCCAGTAGTTTGGACAAGTATGATTATGAAACCTTGGAAAAGGTAGAGACCATTGTTTCTTCCGGCGGAAGTGTTCCCTATTTTACATCCTATACATTCAGTGAGGATGAATCCAAAGTAGTATTGGCCACAGAGGTGGAACCCATATTTAGGCGTTCCCGATTGGGCATATACTACGTATATGATATCGCTTCACAGAAACTGACCCAAATTTCCGAAACCAAGATCCAAGAACCCACACTCTCCCCGGATGGTACAAAAGTGGCCTACGTGTTGGACAACAATCTGTTCTTGTTTGATGTCGCTTCACAATCTACCAAGCAGTTGACCATAGATGGGAACAAGGGAACCATCATCAATGGTGTGACCGATTGGGTGTATGAGGAGGAATTTGCCTTTGTCCGTGCTTTTGAATGGAACAGCGATGGTACCAAAATAGCCTTTCTACGATTTGATGAAACCGACGTACCCATGTACACCATGGATGTATACGGCACCAACCTGTATCCGTTCGCTTATGAATTTAAGTACCCCAAGGCAGGTGAAACCAATTCCAAAGTAACGCTGCACATGCTGGACGTGTCCTCCGGGGCAATTTCCCCAGTGGATTTGGGTGAACCGTATTACATTCCCCGTATCAAATGGATGAACAACCCAAACCACTTGAGCGTTCAGACGTTGAATCGCCACCAAAATGATTTAAAGTTATTGAAGGTGGATGCCAAGTATAATTCGGTTTCAGTATTGATGGAAGAAAAAGACGAGGCCTATGTGGATATTGATGATGACCTTACTTTTTTGGACGATGATAGTTTTATTTGGACCAGCGAAGGAGACGGATTCAACCATTTGTATTTATATGGAAAAGATGGAAAACTGAAAAATCAGATTACCCAAGGGCCTTGGGAGGTCACCCATTATTATGGATACGATGCCTCCCATGACAGGATTTATTATCAGTCTGTAGAGAGTGGATCCATCAATCGTGATGTGTACAGCATTTCATCAAAAGGGAGAAAGAAAAAGCGCCTTTCTACGAAAGAGGGTACCAATACCGCAGATTTTAGCGCCGATTACACCTATTACATCAATACATTCTCAAGTGCTGGCACCCCTTTTGAGTTTACCTTGCACAACGCTTCGGATGGTAAATTGGTGAAAAAGATCAAGGACAATTCAGCCTTGATGACCAAGTTGGAACAGTACGAGTTTGTCCCCAAAGAGTTTTCAACCATCAACATTAATGGCTACGACCTGAACATGTGGATGATAAAACCTGCCAATTTTGATCCCAATAAAAAATATCCGCTTTTTTTGTTCCAATACAGTGGGCCTGGCTCGCAGCAGGTCGCCAATACCTGGTTGGGCAGTAACGACTACTGGCATCAACTCTTGGCATCCGAAGGGTATATTGTGGCCTGCGTGGATGGTAGGGGAACCGGATTTAAGGGGCGTGATTTTAAAAAATTGACCCAAAAGGAATTGGGAAAATACGAGGTGGAAGACCAGATTGCCGCTGCCAAAAAGCTGAGTGAACTCCCCTATATTGATGAAAACAGAACTGGGATTTGGGGTTGGAGTTATGGCGGGTTTATGTCCACCAACTGCATTTTAAAGGGTAATGATGTCTTTGAAATGGCCATTGCCGTGGCCCCGGTCACTTCATGGCGATTTTATGACACCATTTATACAGAACGATACATGCAGACCCCGCAGGAAAACGCCAGCGGGTATGATGACAACTCCCCTTTTAACTATCCCGAATTGTTAAAAGGCAAGTATTTGTTGATCCATGGCTCAGGAGATGACAATGTGCATGTACAGAACACCATGCGTATGATCGAGGCCTTGGTACAGGCCAACAAACCATTTGATTGGGCCATTTACCCCGATAAAAACCATGGGATTTACGGCGGCAACACACGGCTGCATTTGTTCACCAAAATGACCAACTTCGTCAAGGAAAATTTATAACCAAACAAAAGATATATGTCTGAAATAGCTAAGCCAGTACACAAGAAAGAATTATTTGGACATCCAGTAGGATTGTATGTCCTTTTCTTTACCGAAATGTGGGAACGTTTTTCTTACTATGGCATGAGAGCCTTGCTCACACTCTACATGACGGCAGAAACTTTGGAGAATAACCCACAGAGCGGGCTAGGATGGACAATAACTGAAGCTTTGGCCCTTTATGGATGGTATACCATGTTGGTCTATGTGATGAGTGTTCCAGGAGGCTTTTTGGCGGATAGATATCTGGGACAAAAAAAAGCAGTTACTATTGGTGCTATATTACTTACCATAGGTCATACAGTTTTGGCCATAGATGATCTCTGGGCATATTATACAGGATTGGGCTTTGTTATTTCAGGTGTTGGTATGTTGAAACCTAATATTTCCACAATGGTGGGAGGGCTCTACCGACAAAATGACATCAGGAGAGATAAGGGGTTCAGTATTTTTTATGTGGGAATTAACCTTGGATCATTTACGGCTTCATTATCCGTGGGTCTGGTTGCCCAAGCTTATGGATGGCATTATGGTTTTGGGTTGGCTGGCATTGGAATGTTCTTGGGACTTCTGGTATATCTTTATGGACAAAGATTTTTGGTGCATGTGGGGAACCCACCAACAAGCGAAGAGAAGTCAACTGATGTGAGTTTGGCAGATTTATTCAGACAATTATTTAAGTCACCGCTTCAATTGGGGATTGTTGTATTGCTTTTGACATACTCAATATATGCTGGTTTTACCTATGAGGGATCCGATAGTTGGGGGTATGGAATATTGTATGTTTTTCTTTCATTGACCACGGGCGTGATGATGATGATTTATAAAAACCTGAACGGAAAAGTGGAAAAGGATAGATACATTGTTTTGTTGTTGTCCTTGTTGATGGTCATTGTTTTCTGGGGTTGTTTTGAGCAAATGGGAGGACTTATGAATCTCTATGCACAGGAAAAAACCGATAGAATGTTTATGGGGTGGGAAGTCCCGGCAGCTTGGTTCCAAGGAGCAAACGCAGGCTTTATAATACTGTTGGCCGTTGCAATTGCTAATTTTTGGGCAAAAAGAAAATTGAAGGGAAAAGAAGCAACCTCCCTTTTTAAAATGGGAGTGGGTGTAATTATTATGGGTATTGGTTTTATTTATATGGTATTTGCCACTTTGCAATACGAAAGCCAAGGGAGTTCAGCCATGTATTGGCTGGTTTTGACCTATCTATTCCATACAACGGGAGAACTCTGCCTGTCCCCAGTCTCCCTTTCATTCTTCACAAAGCTGGCCCCGGCCCGCTATATGGCTTTAATGATGGGAGTATATTGGGCTGCTACGGGATTAGGGAACAAGTTGGCGGGTGTTATTGGTGAGAGCTCTGTGCAAGCTGGAGAATTAAAGGTGTTTGGCGGATTGTTCCTATTTGCAGTCTCATTTGGCATACTTGTTCTGTTGCTTCTAAAACCATTAAAAAGGTTGACTCACGGCGCGGAAGATAAAGAAGTCGATGTGCATGATCAAGAAGCCGAGGGATATGAATTGGCAGATACATAGACTACTCTAAATTAAAACTGAAATATCCCTTTTCACCGGTATAGTGGAAAGGGATTTCTTTTTGGGCACAGGTCTTTTCCCAACGGATGGCATAACTTCTGTAATTGCTTCCATCGGCCAATACCATTTTGGGTTGGATGGAATCCAGCAGCCGTTCCAAATTGATTTTTGGTGACTGGGTGAGCAGGAGGAAATCCAAATCTTTGTTTATGGGATATAGACCGAAGCTGTCCATCACATACAATTTCTTTTGATTGAGAAAATAACTGTTCTGAAGTTGGTTTTTGGATAGCTGTTGAATGCGTTCCGCAACGGAATAGTCATTCACAATCCGGTCTACATTTAAAGTGTCTTGAGTATATATCTGCAAAATATCTCCTGTTTGATGCAACAAAATCGTATTCTGGGATTTGTGGACCAAGATGAGGCTTTCCTTATGCTTGAGTTCAAATTGGTTCCAAATGCCCCAAGCTTGAAGCGTTAGGATTCCCCCAAAAAGTAGCAAAGCAGTTTTCCGCTTCGGCCTGGATAGAAACACCACCAAAAAAATAATCGTCAGATACCCCAAAACCAGTTGAACCGAATCAAAAGGAATGTCCTTGATGATGAACCCTTCTTTCCGGGCCACCCAGTTTACAATGGAGTTCATCATTTTAATGACCCAATTATACCCTTCAACCAAAAATGCGGGAAGCTGGTTCAGGAGTGATAAGGCAATAATGAGAATGCCCATGCCCAAAATCAATCCCAAAAAAGGGATGATCAAAAGATTGGACACAAAGAACAAGGCAGGAAATTGATGAAAATAAAACAAGCTGATGGGCAGAACCCCCAACTGAGCAGCCACGCTCACAGACAGCAACTGCCATACCTTTCGGACGATGACATTTTCAGGAAACCAAAACCGTTGCAGTTTCGGATAGACCCAAACAATGGCAAATACCGCGGCATAGCTCATCTGAAACCCAACCTGAAATAAAAACAAAGGCTGTATCAAAAGAATAAATAGCATGGAAAGGGCAATAATGTTGAACGAATTGGTGGGTCGGTTCAAATGCATGGCATAGGCCAAAAAGGAGAACATGGTCACCGCCCGAACAATGGATGGCGACAATCCCGCTACAAAAGCATAGCTCCAAAGCAAGAGCACCACGAGCAAAAGTTTTAGGGTTTTTCCCTTCGGGAAACGTTCCAACGGAGACAATAGAAATTGCAAGAGCAAGAGCAAAATACCCACATGAAGTCCAGATACGGCGAGGATATGGACAGCCCCCGCATTTTTATAATCGGTATAGGTGCTTTCGGAAATATCATCACGTTGGCCCAGCAACAAAGCCTGAATCACACTGAGTTCCTCCACGCCAAACCGTTCTTTTTTCAATTTTGAAATGATATGTTCCCGAGCATTTGAAGCCAATCCCAAAAGGGTATGTGAGGGATTACTATCTAGTATAACAGCATTTTGTGTCGTCCTGATCTGGTGATAAATCGCCTGCTTTCTTAAATAATCCTTGTAATCAAATTGATGTGGGTTCAGGGGAGGCCGGATAGCTTCGGCCGTGGAAAGCACATGAATTTCGTCATCTACCCTTAATTTTGAACCGATGGAATCAACAGGAAGACTCAAAAGTAGTTTTCCAATGACGTTTTCCTCATCCCAAGAGAGCACTTTCGTAACATAGCGTTGCGAAAAAGGATTCGGCTTTAAAACCTCCCGCACCTTTAGGTGCCATACCCTTTCTTTCTCAAAATCATGTTGTGAATAATGATTTTCCAAGTTTGTGGCCATTGCCATGGCAACAACATACATTCCCAACGAAATGGTGATCAAGGCAGTTGTGATTTCAAAATAGGGAAAACCTTCTCGGGACTGCCATTTGTGCAGCCAAAACAAAATTGGGAAAAACAGGAGCATCGCCAGCAACGGGAAAAGCGGAGCGACCCCAAAATAAAAACCCAGAACAATGCCCACGATCAAGCACAAGCAGAGCTTGATGGACACAAAGTTGAATAAACGCACTAAAGGATACGCATGGCCTTCACAAAGGCATAGTTCCAATATCCTTCCCGTAACGAGGATACCAAAACGCCCCTGGAGGTTGTGGCATGTATAAATTTAATGTCGTCCCCTTCCACTTCCACGACCAGCCCAACATGGTTGACGCGCTTTCCGCGCTTACTGGTCTTAAAATAAAGAAGGTCTCCTTTTTGTACTTCATCCACCTGGATTCGTTGGCCTTCTTGGGCCATCTGATAGGAAACCCTGGGGAAAAGAATGTCGTTTTCCCGTAGGGAAACATAGACCAATCCAGAACAATCCATACCTTTTTTGGTGGTGCCCCCGTATTTGTAACGTGTCCCAGAAAAGCCCATAGCGGTGGAAATAATGGCTTCGGCCTTGGCGTTCAGCTTTTCTTCTTTTCTGGATTTTCGGGGGGATGTGTCTTCGGTTGACCCCTCTACCGTAACGGTTCGGGTCTTGCTGTAGGTTCGTTTTCTCTTGCCCGGACCGCAGGCAACCACGGCAAGAAAAAGTAGTAAGAAAATGGTTTTACGTAACATCCAAGAAATAGTATTACTTTCTTGGACGCTAAATCTAAGCATTTTCAACGATAAATTGGGCCGCCAATTGACTGGCGCCCTTTCCACCCAATTTTTCTTTTAGGATTTTGTAGTCTTCCAAAATGCGTTCGCGCTCCTTGCCAGCAACAATTTTAGAAAGCTCTTTCTTAAGATTTTTTGATGTTAATTCATTCTGAATCAGCTCCTTGATAACTTCTTTTTCCATAATAAGATTTACGAGGGAAATAAAATCAAGGGTAATGATTCGCTTGGCGATTTGGTAGGAAATCCAATTGCCTTTATAGCATACTACTTGAGGGATTTCAAAAAGGGCTGTCTCCAAAGTGGCCGTTCCGCTGGTCACCAATGCCGCATGTGAGTGCTTCAAAAGCGAGTAGGTTTTGTTGGAAATGTAACCCACTTTGTTACCTTTTAAAAAAGGTGAATAGAATTCATCGGGGAGACTGGGTGCTCCCGCGATGACAAATTGATAGTCCGGAAAATCCCCTTTGATGGAGAGCATTACATCCAACATTTTTTGGACCTCTTGCCTTCGACTTCCGGGAAGCAATGCAATGATGGGTTTTTCGGCATCCAAACCATTTTCCTTTCTAAAAGTGGCCTCATCAACAATTGGGGTATTTTCAATGGCATCGATAAGCGGGTGTCCCACAAATTGAACCGGGTAGCCATGCTTTTTTTCGTAAAATTCTTTTTCAAAGGGGAGGATGACGTACATGGCATCAATATCCCGCTTTATTTTTTTGATTCGGCCTTCCCTTGATGCCCAAATTTGGGGAGAAATGTAATAGTTGGTCTTGAATCCATTTTTCTTGGCCCATTTGGCAATCCGAAGATTGAAACCAGAAAAATCAATGAAAATGACCACATCGGGATTGAACTTTTTAATATCCTCCTTGCAAAAAGCAATGTTCTTGAAGATGGTTGGAATGTTCATGACCACTTCCAAAAATCCCATAAAGGCCATATCCTTGTAATGCTTGGCCAACTGCCCGCCTGCTTGTTGCATCAGGTCGCCGCCCCAACACCGTATTTCAGCAGAGGGGTCCTCTTTTTTAAGACCCTTGATGAGGTTGGAACCGTGCAGGTCCCCTGAAGCTTCGCCAGCGATGATGTAGTACTTCATGTAGAAAGTTCAAGTTCAAGTTTCAAGTTCAAACTCAATGTCAAGTTTCATTTGGAATGCTTTTTTGCACTTGCATTTTGAGTTTGGGCTAGTACTTATTTAAGCAAACACTTTATAAAACAAAATAACCAATGCGGTGACCAAAGTGGCAATCATGACTCCTCTGGCTCTATGGTCCCTTTTAATCCGAAGAAACCCAAAAAAGGCCACCAAATTCAATATGGCCCCCAATGCCAATAAGCTGCCCATATGTCCCTGACCCATAGCGGCATTGAAGGTTTCCACGATACTTAAATCGGAAAACAACAAAATATAGATTAGCGTTCCAAAGACATTGGCAATGATTCCTACGGCAAAACCGATTAAAATTTCTTTTTTAGTGTTCATTTAAGTTCCAGTTGTTTATTTGTGGGATGGCGTGATGTGCCGTAAGGTCAAATTGAGTGGGTACCACCGATATATAGCCTTGTGCCAGAGCCCATTCATCGGTATCCTCTCCCTTGTCCAGCAGTTCAAATTCACCGGTCAGCCAGTAATAATCCTTGCCCGAGGGGCTGGTCCGTTCATCAAATTTCTCTTTCCAATTGCCCCTCGCCTGTCTACAGACCTTTATGCCTTTTGGTGGGGCACCTTCGGTTTTGGGAATGTTCACATTGAGCACGGTTCCCTTGGGAATTCCGTTGGCCAAGGCTTCAGCGACTATTTTTTTGATGGCTTCCAGGGAAGGTTCAAAATTGGCATTCCAAGAATAATCGCACAATGAAAACCCAATGGCGGGGATTCCCTCAATACCTGCCTCAATGGCAGCACTCATGGTGCCCGAATAAATTACATTTATGGACGAATTGGAGCCGTGGTTGATACCGCTCACACAAATATCCGGAGTACGGTCCAACAGTACCCGAAGCGCCAATTTTACGCAATCTGCGGGGGTTCCGCTACAACTATACTCGCTAGGGGCGCCCTCTTTATGGTCCACCACCACCTTTTTGGAAAACAGGGTGCTGTCTACAGTTATGGCGTGTCCCATACCGGATTGGGGACTGTCCGGGGCCACAACCACCACCTCGCCCAATTGTTTCATGGTGCGTATCAATGCCCGCAGCCCTGGGGCTGTAATTCCATCATCATTGGTGACCAGAATGAGTGGTTTTTTCATTTTGGATAATTAATGGCATAAAAATACGTTTTTCATAAGGATATGGAGTCCTGACTGTTTAACAAAAAATTAAATGACAATGCCCGAACTGGCATGGTTTTTTCAGTATCTTAGGGAATTCATACGAATAGAAATGACGGATAAGGGGATGAAAACTTGATGAAAAAATCAGATTCCATCACTCCGAAAAAAATAGATTTATGAAGAAGAATTTTATTTTGGCACTTCTGGTAATTCTTGTTGCAGTAGCCTCCTGCAGTTTCACAAACAAGTCTTTTGATAATGACGACAAGGATAAACTGTTGCTGGACCTGATTACGTATGTCCTGGAACGGGGACATTATGAGCCAAAAGCTTTGGATGATACTTTTAGTTCCAGTGTTTTTGATGATTTTATCGACATTCTAGATCCTACCAAACGCTATTTTCTGGAAAGCGATGTTCGGGAATTTGAAAAGTATCGGTTCATGATCGATGATGAGATCAAGAATACCGAAATCACATTTTTCAATATTGTGTACCAACGTTTAATGTTGCGTATGAACGAGGCCAAGGAAATTTACAAAGAAGTGCTTTCCGAACCTTTTGACTATACATTGGATGAAACCATAGACATTGATTATAGCGAGCAAGAATTTGCCGCAAACAGGAAACAACTTAAGGAGCGTTGGAGAAAACAATTGAAGTACAATGCCCTGGCAATCTTTGGGAACAAAGTGGAAAACAAGATTTCCGATGCAACTGAACCAATGATAAAAGAGGATGCTGGTGAAGGACAGACTTATTTGTTTGATGCAATACCCAATGATGTGGATAAAACATTGACCGAGGAAGAATCCCGCGAGAATGTCAAGGAAAACTTGGACGAATATTTCGACTTTATTGACGATTTGGAGCGCAAGGATTGGTTTGTGCAGTACATCAACACCATTGTGGATGAATTTGACCCCCACACCTTTTATTTCGCACCAGAGGAAAAAGAACGATTTGATATTGGCATGTCCGGTAAGTTTGAAGGCATCGGTGCCCGCTTGCAAAAAAGACCCGAAGGTGCCAAAATCGTGGAAATTATTTCCGGTGGACCCGTTTGGAGAGACCAAAGCTTGGAAGTGGGCGACGAAATTTTAAAAGTAGGACAAGAAGGAGAGGAACCCATTGATATTGTAGGAATGCGCCTTGATGATGCCATTAAGCTCATCAAAGGGCCCAAAGGTACTGTTGTAGATCTCACCGTTAGAAAAGTTGATGGCACCATTGAAAAGGTTTCCATTACCCGCGATGTGGTTGAGTTGGAAGAATCCTACGCAAAATCCGCAACCATTAAAAGTGATGACCACGAATATGGGATCATCAATCTTCCCAAATTCTATGTGGATTTTGAAGATTATACAGAACGAAATGCAGCCACCGATGTGGCCAAAGAGGTGGAACGCCTAAAAGAAGATGGTGTGGAAGGCATTATCCTTGACCTTAGGGATAATGGCGGCGGTTCATTGAAAACCGTTGTGGAAATGGCCGGGCTCTTCATCAAGGATGGGCCCATAGTACAGGTTCGCTCTTCTGGAGAACGAAAAGAAGTCCATGAAGACAAGGACGAACGCATTCAATGGGATGGCCCCTTGGTCATTATGGTAAATGAACTTTCAGCATCCGCTTCTGAAATTTTGGCAGCGGCCATGCAGGATTATAAGCGAGCCGTTGTCATTGGTAGCAAACAAACTTTTGGTAAAGGAACCGTTCAGAATGTAATTCCACTGGACAACATTGTCCGGAGCAATGAGCATGGCGATCTGGGAGCCATTAAATTGACCACCCAGAAGTTCTATAGGATCAATGGCGGGTCTACCCAATTGGAAGGTGTAAAAAGTGACATCGTTGTTCCAGACAGATACAGTTATATCGATTTGGGTGAGCGTGATCAAGAAAATCCACTGGGTTGGGACAAGATCACACCTGCAGATTATAAAGTTTGGGATGGTTACATCGATTTTGAAACCACTGTGGCCAATAGTAAAAAACGTATGGCAAACAATCCGCAGATCAAATTGATTGAGGAAAACGCCCAATGGATCAAAGAACAGCAAGATGAGACCGTTGTTTCACTAAACTACGACACATTTGTAACGAAGGAAAGTGAAGCTAAAAAGCGGTCCGAAAAATTCAAGAGTCTACGGGATTATGATTCCAAGTTGACCTTTGGATCACTTCGTTATGAAACAGAGTTGTTCACCCAAGATTCCGTTCTTCGCGAGAAAAGGGACAGATGGCACAAAGATTTGGCCAAGGACATCTATGTGGAAGAGGCCGTGAATGTGCTCAAAGATTTGCAGTTGAACAACATTAAAGGCGGCGAACAAAAATTGGCCAGTGCCAATAAAGACTAAAAAATAGAATCATTCATATAAGAGAGGCTGTCTAAAAAGCAACAAAAGTTTGAATTTGTCAGTTCGAGCGCAGTCGAGAACCTAAAGCATGTTGGTAATCAATGGGTTTCGACTTTAGTTCATCCTGAGCGAAGTCGAAGGGCTTAACCTGACAGGTAACGAGCTTTTTAAACAGCCTCTTTTTGTGGCATATTGATATCTTCTAGGGTGAAGTTTTTATTTCACCCTTATTTCCATAATGTAATCCACTTCACCATTCCAATCATCAGGAAGTTGAACTAAGGTGCCATAAGAAGTTGTCTCATAAACCAAAGGTTTTTTGGTCTTAAAATCCACCAGGCCTTCTATTTTTTTTGAAATTTTCGGCAATAAAAAAGAATTGGACTGCCAATTGAGGATATGCGCAAAGACTGTATCCCCTTTTTGGGTGGTAACACCCCACGACTGTGGAGGAACAGGCCCCCCTCGGGTACCATAAATGGTTTCCCCATTTTTTGATGTCCATTCCCCAATGACTTTCAAGGTGTCCACAAACTCTGGTTGAATTTTTCCATTGGGCATGGGCCCCACATTCAACAGAAAATTGCTGTTATACCCCGCCGCTTTTACCAAGTAGTGTATGAGTTCTTTTGAGGACTTATATTCCTTGTCCTGCAATGAGAATCCCCAGCGATGCGCCATGGTCTCAGCTGTCTCCAACGGTAACTGACCCACTTTGGCATCTGCACTGAAACCGCCTTTGTTTTCACCGGGTAGGTCCTTTTCAAACATTTGGAAATCCTCACCTTCCATGGGAGCTTGGTGGTGGTTGCTGCCAATAAGTGTCTGTGGTTGCAGCTCATGAATAAGCTCGTAGGTTTTTCTCAGTTGCCAATCCGCTTTCTTTTTGTCCCACCAACCATCAAACCAGATTCCGGCCACATCGCCGTAATTGGTCAACAACTCCGTAAGCTGTCCATTCATAAAATCGAGGTAATTTTCCCAATTTCCCTCATCTGGTCTACCTGTTTTATTTCCCGTTTCACCTCGGGGATAATAATCGGGATGGTTCCAATCCAATTGGGAATAATAGAAAAAAAGCTTTAATCCGTGCTTTCTGCAGGCCTCGGCCAGTTGTTTCAAGATGTCTTTTTGGTATACGGTTCGGTCCATGATGTCCCAATCGGTCAACTTACTGTCGAACATGGCAAATCCGTCGTGGTGTTTGGATGTAATGGTGATGTATTTCATCCCCGAGGATTTGGCCAAAAGCACCCACGCCTCGGCATCAAACTCGGTAGGATTGAAAAAGGGAGCCACCTTTTCATAGGTCTTTTTGTCAATGGATTGCGTTTCCATGACCCATTCGTGCACCCCCAAAACGGAGTAAACACCCCAGTGGATGAACATACCAAATTTTGCATCTTGGAACCATTCCCGGTTTTCCAAATTTTCTTTGGTGGGAGCATAACTCTGTGCTTGAATTTTGTTATTGATAAGTGCGACAAAAAGAAGCGTAACGTAGATGGCTTTCTTTACCATGAAAATTGAATTGTTTTGGTTGGTACACTTCCAATATAATCATATCCTGGTAATGATCGCGTTTTTTGGAAAGGTATATTTTGATGAACTTTACCCTTTGTTGACAGAACTTTTTAAGGGAAATGAAAAATAGAACCATTTATACACTACTTTTTTTGGCTTGTGTGATAGGATTTTGGCTGTTTGAGAATTTTTATACCCCAGCGACCTATTCCAATACAGAAAAGTCAAGTGATGAAGTCATTTCTGATGCCTTTTTGCCCAGTTCAACAACGGGTGATATTGTACGGCACCAACATTATATGCTTTCCTATAATGAACCGTATGAGCAGGCAGAGTGGGTGCTGTATGAGCTCAAAAAAAGCCATCTTACCTATGAAGATAGAAAGCGGCCTTATTTTATTGAAGATCCAAAAGTGAAGACCAAATCAGCCGATTGGCGAAATTACAGAGGCTCTGGCTATGACCGAGGCCACTTATGCCCCGCAGGAGATCGCCGCTTTTCGGAATATGCCTATAACGAGACGTTTTATACGAGTAACATTAGTCCACAGGACAGGGACTTTAATGCAGGGGTGTGGAACCGTTTGGAACAGCAAGTGCGCCATTGGTGTAAAACCTATGGTGATTTGGTGGTGGTCACAGGCGGAATTCTAGAGGATGGTTTGGAAGAAATAGGGGATGAGGATGTAGATGTGCCCCGAACTTTTTACAAGATTGTTTTTAGAAAAGATTCTGAAGCGGCACTCGCTTTTTTGATACCCGGTGAAGAAAGTCAGCAGCCGTTACATCACTTTTTAGTGCCGATTGATACCATTGAGAAACAAACCGGCATCAATTTTTTTGAAAAACAGAGCATTGCATGGCAAGAAGAAATTGAAAGCAAAGTGAATGCTTCCGGGTGGAAGTTTTAAATCCCGTCCTTTAATCGGTTGGAGTCCAATTTTAGGAAGATAAAGAGCAACATGGTAAAAAAGATAAGTCCGGACCCCCCATAACTGAAAAAGGGCAGGGGCACCCCAATGGTGGGCAAAAGACCAATCACCATCCCTATATTGATGAAATAGTGGAACACCAAAATGGAAATGACCCCATAGCCGTACATTCGGCTAAAATCACTTTTTTGCCGTTCCGCAATATGGATCAATCGTAAAAAGAAAACGGAAAACAGCAGGATTACGGTTACAGTGCCCAAAAACCCCCATTCCTCACCCACGGAGCTAAAAATATAATCGGTATGCTGCTCTGGAACAAAGTCACCTTTGGTGCGTGTGCCCTCCAAAAAGCCCTTTCCAAAGAATCCACCGGATTCAATGGCTTTTTCAGATTGATAGGTGTTGTACCCGATGGTCTTTCTGATTTCTTCCAGCTTATCTTCATCCTTTTCCAAGCTCAACCAAAGTGCAATTCTATCGCGGTGGCGTTGCTCAAACACGTTTTCATAAACAAAATCCACGGATAATGAGAACAAAATGGAAAGCACAATAACGCCTGTTACGGGAAGCACAGGAATCTTAACGGATGCTTTTTTAAAGGTGTAGATCAATACGGTCAATATAATCAAGCCTATGGCAACCCAAACGGTACCGAACATTAAAGTGGTGGCAAAAAGAATGACCATAAAAACCAATATTCCCAAATAATACAAAGGAAAACCTTCCCGGAACAACACAAAAAAGAAGGAAAAATAAATCAAGGCGCTACCAGGATCGGGTTGGGGCAGGATAAGCAATGCTGGAAGAAGGACAATGATGAGCGCATATATTTGGTGTCTTCCTGTTCGAATATCGGTTTGTATATCACTTAAAAACTTGGCCAGGGCAAGTGCCGTTGCCACCTTGGCAAGCTCGGAGGGCTGAAGGTTGAAAAACCCCAGGTTATACCAAGAGGTGGCCCCTGCAATGGTTTTTCCAAATACAAAGAGGCCCAACAACAAAAGAATGGAAATGATGTAAAAGATGGAGGCAAAGCGTTCAAAGAAATTGGACTCCACAAAAAGGACCAAAATTATGCCCAAAGCGGCCAGCCCAATAAAAAAGAGCTGTTTTCCGTAAAGTGTTGAAAAATCAAAAATGGAAAGGCTTGGGTCAACCAATGAAGTGGAATAGATATTGATCCATCCAATGAAGACCAAAAGGGCATAGAGAAAAATAGTGATCCAATCTATCCTTCCAAAAAGCCCTCTACCAGACATACTCATTTATCTTGAAAGGTTCACCGCTATAGGGCTTGGCATACTCATGTTCCAATGTTTTCTCCAACATGCGTTTCTCCAAATCTTTTCTTGTAACTTCTCCCTTTATGTACTTTTCAATCAGAAGGGAAGCTATGTGTCCGGCATATCGAGATCCAAAATATCCGTTTTCAATATAGACGGCCACGGCAATTTGAGGGTTCTCAACCGGGGCAAAGGCCACAAAGACGGAATGGTCCGTAAGTTGCATTCGTTCCCCATTGACCCTCACGAAATTTTCCACTGTACCGGTCTTGCCCGCTATTTCAATATCTGGAATCTGAACCCATCTGGCCGTTCCATATTTGTACACATTGGCCATTCCTTTGATCACAGGTTCAAAATGCTTTCGATCAATGGTGGTATAGTGGGGTTCGGTATAAGCAGGGTCGATAGATCCTGAGCCCCCCATACTTTTTATGACATGTGGGGTGTAAAAATATCCCCGATTGGCTATGGCAGCTGTCATATTGGCCAATTGTAACGGGGTAGCGGCAATTTCTCCTTGGCCAATGGAATTGGATATGATGGTTGATGCGGCCCATCTTCCATCGCCGTACCATTTATCGTAAAAAGTTTTATCTGGAATTCTTCCAGGTCTTCCCGTTGGAAGGTCCGTGCCCAAATAATTGCCCAGCCCAAAACTTTCCATGTGCCTTTCCCAAACGTCCATGGCTTCATCCGTAGTGGAATATTTATCAAAAAGTCTTCTAAACACTCCGGCAAAATAGGCATTGCACGATTGGTAAATACCGGAATTCATATCACGGACACCGCCGCCGCAATGGCATCCTCTTAAGGTGTTTCCAACATAAAAACCATGGTAACACCGGAATTTGGTACTGGGGTCAACCACTCCTTCCTGAAGGGCAGCCAAGGCATTCAAGGTCTTAAAAGGTGATCCGGGGGAGGGTTCTGCCAGGATGGAACGGTCCCATGTGGGCTTGGAAATGGTGTCGTAATGGAGTTTACTGTAATTTTTGGAACGCTCCCTACCCACCAAGAGTGATGGGTCGTAAGTAGGGCCGGAGATCATGGCCAGGATTTCACCGGACTTGGGTTCAATGGCCACAATGCCGCCTCTTTTTCCATGCATCAATTTTTCGCCATACTCTTGGAGTTTTTTATCCAAAGTAATGTGTATTTCCGTGCCCTGCTCTGGCAACGTATCCAACTTGCCATCCTTGTAAGGGCCTATATCGCGATTAAAACGATCTTTTTGGATATGTTTCACCCCTTTTCGCCCCCTCAGCACCTCTTCATACTGTTTTTCAATGCCGGTTCTCCCTTTTAGTTCTCCTGCCACATAATAGGGATTGTTCTGTAAATCCCATTCATTTACCTCACTAATGTAGCCCAGCACATTGGCTGCACTGTTGGTGGTGTAATAGCGTAAAGACCTTTTCTGGATATAAAAACCAACGTAATGCCGCATTTTTTCCTGAAGTGTGGCATAATCCTCTTTGGAGAGTTGGGGGACCAAAACGGATGGAAGCCTGGGAGAATACACCCTAGCTTTTTCCATTTTGGCGATAAAAGTGTTTTTGTCAATTCCCAAAAGGCCACAAAACTCCAAGGTGTCCAAGGGTTTTACCTCTCGGGGAATGACCATGACATCATAGGCAGGCTGATTCCCCACCATAAGTTCTCCGTTTCTGTCATAGATATAGCCACGTTCTGGGTAATCATATATTTTTTTGATGGCCGGGTCGTCCAAAATTTGGTCGGGAGAAAAGCGAAATAACTGCAGATAGGAAAGTCTACCGATAAAGGTAAATCCTATGATAACAATTATGGACGATAACAGCAGCTTTTTCATTTAAGACCTATTTATAAACCCAAAGCCCTACAGTACTTCAACGAAGCAATACCTGTTTTATTCGCTTTGCGGGCTAAAAAGTGAACTAAAGAGTGTACAAAGTATCAAAGTTACAATACCTGTGGTAAAAACCTTTTTCAAAATTAAAAGGAAGTGGGAAATACTTAAAATTTCCAAGGAAAAGTATACAATTTGATGTATAAAAATGAGCAAGGCCAAAAAGGTGATACGTTGCACCTTTGTAGTGTTCTTAAAACTGAAATTTTGAAACTCGTAATTTACGCCAAAACAAAACCGCATGATAACCGGTCTTGCATAGGCAATAGTCAAAGACGCCATGGCGTGGAGCGCCAGAGTGTCTGAAAAAACATCAATGATGAACCCCAACAAAAAGGAAGTGACCATGAACAAGGCCCTGTTGCTTTTTATGGGGTACCAGTAAAAGAATATCACATAGACCATTGGGTTTATGTACCCCATAAAGTGAAGATTGTTAAAGATCAACACCTGGGTAAGGACCAGTAGAACGAACCGAATGGTATTTAGGAATACAGTGTTATTCATTTGCGGTGGTTGATTCCAAAGCTTTTATTTCTTCCCGATTTTTGTTCTCTATAAGGTAAACGTTCTTTATGTTGACCATGTCGTTGAACAGTTCAACATCAATATTGTAAAAACTTTTGGATGCATTGAGGTCATATTTTTTTATGATCCCAATGGGAACATTCTCTGGAAAAATACTTGACATTCCCCCAGTTACAATGGTATCCCCGACCACCAAGGGCACCAATCTTGGAATGTCCACCAATTGCACCACTGTGTAATCTTTGGCATCCCAGACAAGCGACCCAAAGTAATTGGTATGTTTGATTTTGGCATTAATGTTTGATTTTGTGTTGAGTACACTCTGTACCGTGGCAAAATTGTTGGAAACATTCTCAACGATCCCCAAAATACCTTTTGTGGTGATCACGCCCATATCCTGTTTCACGCCCTGTTTTTTTCCTTTGTCTATGGTGACATAATTACGGGGCGAAGTAAAACTGTTCTTAATGAGATGTGCACTCAAGACTCCGTAATCCAAAAGGGTTGAATCCAAAGGTTCAATCACGGAATTTTCGGCATTGAAAAGCATTCTGTGGAGACGCTCATTTTCATTGACCAATCTATTGTTTTCTTCCCTGAGGTTAAAATAAGAGGATATATCCGAAGCCGTGCCATAGACATTGCCTGTTAACCACTTGGAAGAATTAAAGAATTTGGACTGATGGTAGGAATGTGATTGGACGGTGATCACCAACGAAATAAGCGCAAGAAAGCTGTAGAGGAAGGCATTTCTATTACGTAGGATAAAGTTGATGATCCGTTGCATGCAATCGTATCGTTAAGAAAGTTTGAACGCATCAAGCCGTAAGAAACAACGAAGTTTCAATCTACTTGATCAAGATGCTCTTGTAGCGTTCCAAATTTTTAAGCGCAATCCCTGTTCCCCGTACCACGGCCCTTAGAGGATCTTCTGCAATATAGACCGGTAGATCGGTCTTTTGCGACAACCTTCTGTCCAACCCTCTCAACATGGAACCACCTCCGGCCAAATAAATTCCGGTGTTGTAAATATCAGCAGCCAATTCTGGAGGGGTTTGGGACAAGGTTTCCATAACAGCATCCTCGACCCGCAAAATACTTTTGTCCAAAGCTTTGGCAATTTCTCGATAAGAAACCTGAACCTGTTTGGGTTTTCCGGTCAAAAGATCCCGACCTTGGATGGATTTGTCATCTGGCGGGGATTTTAAATCCTCGGTAGCGGATCCAATCTCAATTTTTATGGCCTCGGCAGTGCTCTCCCCCACATAGAGGTTGTGTTGGGTGCGCATATAATAAATAATATCGTTGGTGAACACGTCACCCGCAATTTTCACTGATTTGTCACAAACAATACCGCCCAATGCAATTACCGCAATCTCGGTAGTTCCTCCACCAATATCCACGATCATATTCCCTTTGGGCTGCATAATATCCAAACCGATACCAATGGCAGCGGCCATGGGCTCGTGGATCAGATAGACTTCTTTACCGTTCACGCGTTCCGCGGACTCACGTACCGCACGCATTTCCACTTCCGTAATTCCTGAGGGGATACAGATGACCATCCGCAAAGCCGGCGGAAACCATTTTTTCTTCAGTGCCGGAATATTTTTGATGAACATATTGATCATCTTTTCCGAAGCATCAAAGTCGGCGATTACCCCATCCTTTAACGGTCTTATGGTCTTGATGTTTTCATGGGTTTTCCCCTGCATCATATTGGCTTCGCGTCCCACCGCGATTATTTTCCCTGATACGCGATCCCTCGCTACAATGGAAGGACTGTCAACCACCACTTTGTCCAGATGGATGATCAGGGTATTTGCGGTGCCGAGGTCAATGGCAATTTCCTCGGTCATGAAATCGAAAAATCCCATAAAAAGCGTTTATTTTCGGATTAACGGTAAAAATTATCGGCTAATGTACTAAAATTAATGTTTAAAATGCCGTGTGCCTGTCATCACCATGGCCAATCCATTTTCGTTGCAATAATCAATGCTCAATTGATCTTTTATGGACCCTCCGGGTTGGATTACACTTTTAATGCCTGCCTTATCTGCAATCTCCACACAATCGGGGAAAGGGAAGAACGCATCGCTCGCCATTACAGCCCCCTCCAAATCAAAATTAAAAGACTGCGCTTTGTGTATGGCTTGGTTCAAGGCATCCACACGTGAGGTCTGACCTGTTCCACTGGCGCACAATTGTTTGTTCTTGGCCAAAACTATGGTGTTGCTTTTGGTGTGCTTGCACAATTTGGAGGCAAAAATCAAGTCCTCAATTTCTTCTGGAGTTGGTTTTTTATCTGTAACAGGGTTGAGGTCTTCTTTCGTATCGGTCTTGGAATCTTTATCCTGAACCAAAACACCGTTCAAACAAGTCCGTACCAAAGTGTCTGGCAATGCTGTTTCATTTTGGACAAGAATGATTCGATTCTTCTTGCCTTTCAAAATTTCCAAAGCATCATCCGCATAACTTGGCGCAATGACCACTTCACAGAACAATTTATGGATTTCCTCTGCGGTAGGCTTGTCAATTTCAACATTTGAAATCAAGATTCCCCCAAAGGCCGAGACCGGGTCGCCCGCCAAGGCATCCACATAGGCTTGACTGATGGTGCTGCGAGTGGCCAACCCACAAGCATTGTTGTGTTTTAAAATGGCGAAAGTCGGGTCATCGTTTTTAAATTCGCCCATTAAGTTTACGGCAGCATCCACATCCAAAAGGTTGTTGTAGGACAGTTCCTTGCCGTGCAATTTAGTGAACATGGCCTCAAAGTCGCCAAAGAAATACCCTTTTTGATGGGGGTTTTCTCCGTAGCGCAATACTTGACCTTTGGTCTCGCTGATTTTCAATACGGTTTCTTCTTTTTCCTTGTTGAAGTAGTTAAAAATAGCCGTATCGTAATGGGATGAAACATTGAACGCTTTGGTGGCAAATCGCTTGCGGTCTTCCAAGGTTGTAATGCCATTTCCTTCGGAAATTACGTTCAGGAAATCTTCATAATCTTCCATGGATGAAACACAAAGCACATCCTTGAAATTTTTGGCAGCGGCCCTGATGAGAGAGATGCCTCCAATATCAATTTTTTCTATAATATCTTGTTCCGATGCCCCACTGGCCACCGTTTTTTCAAAAGGGTAAAGGTCCACAATGACAATATCCAACTGCGGAATCTCAAATTCCTCCATTTGGGCCACATCGCTATCATTGTCCTGACGGTTCAAAATGCCGCCAAACACTTTTGGGTGCAGGGTTTTAACGCGGCCTCCCAAAATGGAAGGGTAACTGGTAACATCCTCAACAGGCACCACATCGATGCCCAGGTCACGGATAAACTTTTCGGTTCCCCCAGTAGAATAAAGGGTTACACCGAGTTCATCCAGTTTTTTTACAATAGGTTCCAATCCGTCTTTATGAAATACGGAAATTAATGCAGCAGAGGCTTTTTTGGCAGTCTTCATTGGTGTCTTAAAAATCAATTTCTTAAGCACACAAAAGTACTCGATTTGTACCTAAAAAGCAGAACGGGTTATCAACAAAATGGAAATAGTTTTACAGAATTTCGGCCACCTTTTGGTTGATGAATTCCAAAAAGCGTTCGTCCTCTTCCGTAAAGGGGTCCGGGGTGTTGGAATCGATGTCGATTTGACCCACATTTTCACCATTCACGAACAAGGGAACCACAATTTCGGCCTTCACCGTAATGCTACAGGCAATATAGTTGTCCTGCGCAGCTACATCGGGCACCACAAAGTTTTGGTTGCTCACGGCCACTTGTCCGCAAATGCCTTTCCCAAAGGGGATAATGGTGTGGTCGGTGGGGGCTCCGGCGTAGGGTCCCAACTTTAACTCCTGTTTGTCCCCATTTTTAAAGTAAAACCCGACCCAATCGTAATAATCGACATTATTGCGCAAAAGTTCGCAGATTTCACCCAAGCGGGTGTCCACGGATTTGGTTTTTTCTTGCACAATTTCAAGCACCTTGGGTTCCAATGATTTCAACATGGGGTAATTTTTTTGCAAATGTATTGAATAGTGAATTTGTACGACAAAGAAAGTGTAACTTACGGTCCGGTTGTTTTTAATCTTCTGTTAAACAAAGCAATAAATTGATATATTTTGTAGTTTTGTAGTCGAATGAAGCAGATTTTTCATCAAATAGTATCCTCGGTAATGGCATTTTTGCTGTTGGCTTCCACGGTTTCCTGGACAGTGGACAAGCATATTTGTATGGGTCGGGTGATGGATATTTCTTTCTTTGCGCACGCCGATGATTGCGGCATGGACATGAAGATGGAAAAATCGTGCTGTGATGATGAATCGTTCACCGTTCAAGGTCAAGACGACCTAAAAATGTCCTTTGAAAACTTTAGTTTGGACCAGCAAGTCTTCTTGGTAAGCTTTGTCCATACCTATTTTCAACTTTTCGAAATTGATTCGGAAGAATCTACTCCCTTCAGTGAGTACAACCCGCCTCCATTGATACGGGATGTGCAGATTCTTGATCAGACTTTCCGTATTTGATTTAACATAGATTGAATTAACCCGATCCACGCGATTGGGCGTGTGCATTTATGCATGTTTTGTGTCGATCTAATGTTTAAATCAAACCCTTATGCTGAACAAAAGCATCAAATTTCTCATAGACAACAAATTAGTGGCCATTTTGCTGCTCCTGCTTATTATTGGTTGGGGAACGGTACATACACCTTTCAATTGGAATACGGGATTTTTGCCAAGTAACCCCGTTGCTGTGGATGCCATCCCAGATATTGGTGAAAACCAACAAATTGTGTTCACCAAATGGCCAGGACGCTCTCCACAAGATATTGAGGATCAGATTACCTATCCGTTAACGACTTCTTTATTGGGTATTCCAGGGGTGAAGACCATCCGAAGTTCTTCGATGTTCGGGTTTTCGAGTATCTATATCATTTTTGAGGAAGAAGTAGAGTTCTATTGGAGCCGCAGTCGAATTCTGGAAAAACTCAATTCCTTGCCCAATAATTTACTGCCAGAAGGGGTAAACCCGGCCTTGGGACCCGATGCCACCGCTTTGGGACAAATTTTTTGGTACACTTTGGAGGGCCGTGATAAAGATGGTAATGTAACGGGAGGATGGGATCTGCAAGAACTGCGAAGCGTACAGGATTACTATGTAAAATATGCCCTGTCTTCCGCATCGGGTGTGTCTGAAGTGGCTTCCATCGGTGGATTTGTTCAGGAATACCAAGTGGATGTAGACCCAGAATTGTTGAAGCAGTACAACATTGGCCTTGACCAAATTGTGATGGCCGTAAAGCAGAGCAATCGGGATATTGGGGCACAGACCTTGGAGATCAATAAAGCGGAATATTTGGTGCGTGGGTTGGGATACATCAAATCTTTGGACGACATCAAAAACGCCGTGGTCACTTCAACGGATTATACGGCTATTCGAATTAAGGATGTAGCCAATGTTTCCTTGGGGCCTGCTGTTCGAAGAGGGATTTTGGACAAGGAAGGCGCAGAAGTGGTGGGCGGTGTGGTTGTGGCCCGATATGGAGCCAACCCACTGGAGGTCATCAATAACGTAAAGGAAAAAATAAAAGAATTGAGTGCAGGGCTTCCATCCAAAGAATTGAAAGATGGAACCACTTCGCAACTTACCATTGTTCCTTTTTATGATAGAACAGAACTCATCCAAGAAACCCTGGGAACCCTAAATGAAGCCTTGACCCTTGAAATTCTTATCACCATTTTGGTGATCGTGGTCATGGTGTTCAATCTCAGGGCCTCTATTTTGATTTCTGGCCTGTTGCCCATTGCAGTGCTCATGGTGTTCATTTCCATGAAACTCTTTGGAGTTGATGCCAATATTGTGGCCCTTTCGGGTATTGCCATTGCTATTGGAACCATGGTGGATGTTGGGGTAATTTTATCCGAAAACATTATTAGGCATAGGGATGAGAATGAAGGAAACCTCCCTATTGATGAAGTGGTCTACAATGCCACCGCTGAAGTTTCAGGGGCGATCTTAACGGCCATTTTAACGACCATCATCAGTTTTATCCCTGTTTTTACCATGGTGGGTGCCGAAGGAAAATTGTTTCGTCCGTTGGCTTTTACCAAGACCATGGCGTTAACGGCTTCCATCATTGTAGCGCTCTTTTTGATTCCGCCTTTTGCGGCCATCATTTTTAGAAAGAAAAGCCCAAATCACCTATTCAAATATATCTGGAACGGGATTTTGATTGCCTTGGGAATGGTTGCTATCGGTTTTGGATATTGGTTGGGCTTGGCATTGCTGGCCTTTGGCGTTTCAGGAGTCCTCAAATTGAAGCAGATTATTGATGAAAAACAAGCAGGAATGCTCAATGTGGGCATTTGCATTACTACCATTGCATTCTTGTTGGCCACCTATTGGAGACCCTTGGGCTTTGACCGTAGTATTTTCATCAACTTGATTTTTGTTGCACTGATTTGTGGCGTATTGTTAGGGGGCTTTTATCTCTTCAGAAAAAATTACAGCCGCATTTTGACATGGGCCTTGGAAAACAAATTGTTGTTCTTGTCCATTCCGACGGTGATTGTGGTATTTGGATTCATGATCATGCGGAATACAGGCCAAGAGTTCATGCCTTCCTTAAATGAAGGTTCTTTCTTGTTGATGCCCACTTCCTTGCCACATGCCGGCGTGGAGGAAAACAAAAGGGTGTTGCAGCAATTGGATATGGCCGTGGCCACCATCCCTGAAATTCAAACTGTAGTGGGGAAAGCAGGGCGGACGGAATCGGCATTGGACCCCGCACCACTTTCCATGTACGAGAACATTATTCAGTATCGGTCAGAGTACCAGAAAAATGATGCTGGAAGTCCACAACGATTCAAAATCAATCCCGATGGATATTTTGAGCTGAGCAACGGAAAAGTATTGGCCAATCCAAATTTGGAAGTGAGTAACGAGCAGAATTATGCTGAAGACCACGTGAGCGAACCATTGCGAATAGATCGTAGTCTTTTAATTCCTAATACTGATGGTGAATACTTCCGTAACTGGCGTCCCGAGATTAAAAACCCGGATGATATTTGGAATGAAATTGTAAAGGTGACCAAATTGCCAGGTGTCACTTCCGCACCAAAACTGCAACCCATTGAAACGCGTCTGGTGATGCTTCAAACAGGAATGCGAGCTCCGATGGGAATTAAAGTGAAAGGCCAGGATTTAAAAGAAATTGAGGACTTTGGCCTTCAACTCGAACCTATTTTAAAAGAAGCTGCAGGGGTTAAAGATGAAGCTGTTTTTGCAGACCGAATTGTTGGGAAACCCTATCTTCTCATTGATATTGACCGTGAAAAATTGGTGCGCTATGGACTTGTGATTGAAGATGTGCAGCAAATTCTTGAGGTTGCCATTGGCGGTATGACATTGACCCAAACCGTGGAAGGAAGGGAGCGTTACGGTGTTCGGGTGCGCTACCCAAGGGAACTTCGGGAAAACCCAACCGATTTGGAAAATATTTATGTTCCCGTGCAAAAAGGAAGTCCTGTTCCATTGAGCGAATTGGTAAGCATCCGTTATGAACAAGGACCACAGGCCATTAAAAGCGAGGATACCTTTTTGGTGGGATATGTGCTATTTGATAAGCAAGATGGCTATGCAGAGGTCAATGTGGTGGAAAATGCACAAGCCAAGATTGAAGAAAAAATAGAAAGTGGCGAATTGGTGGTGCCAAAAGGCATCAGCTATAAATTTACCGGGACGTATGAGAACCAGTTACGTGCCGAAAAAACCTTGTCCGTGGTGGTTCCCTTGGCCCTATTGATCATCTTTTTGATTCTTTACTTTCAGTTTAGGTCGGTGGCCACATCCTTGATGGTATTTTCTGGAATTGCGGTAGCTTTTGCAGGTGGCTTTTTAATGATTTGGTTCTACGGTCAGGATTGGTTCTTGAATTTCAGTTTTATGGGTGAAAACCTAAGAGACCTTTTCCAAATGCACACCATTAACCTGAGTGTGGCCGTTTGGGTAGGTTTTATTGCCTTGTTCGGAATTGCCACGGATGACGGGGTAGTGATGGCCACCTACCTTACCCAAACTTTTGATAAGAACAAACCGGACAACTTGAAAAACATCCGTGCTTCGGTATTGGAAGCAGGCGAAAAACGAATCAGACCATGTTTAATGACCACAGCGACCACCATTTTGGCACTTCTGCCCGTGCTTACCAGTACGGGTAGAGGAAGTGACATCATGATTCCGATGGCTATTCCAAGTTTTGGAGGTATGCTGATCGCATTGATCACCTTGTTTGTGGTGCCCGTGCTATACAGTTGGAAAAGTGAGCTGCAACTTAAAATGCAAAACCGATGAAAAAGAGATTCATATACATACTATTTGCTTTAACGGCTTTTGGGGTTAACGCCCAGTCCTTGGAAAGCTATTTGCAAGAAGCTGAGTTGAACAGTCCCATGATCCAAGCGTTGGAACTCCGCTATAACATCGCAAAGGAAAAGGTGGTCGAAATGAACACTTTGCCCAATACCACCATAGCAGCAGGATATTTTGTGAGCGAACCAGAGACCAGAACAGGAGCACAGCGTGCTAGATTTTCGGTATCGCAAATGTTGCCTTGGTTTGGGACGATCACCGCACGGGAAAACTATGCAAGTTCCATGGCGGAGACCGAGTATGTAGAAATTGTGATCGCCAAACGAAAATTGGCCTTGTCCGTGGCACAATCCTATTATGTGCTCTATGGAATTCAGGCGAAGCAAAAAGTGTTGCAGGAAAATATAGAACTGCTTAAAACCTACGAGACCTTGGCCTTAACCTCTGTTGAGGTGGGAAATGCCTCCGCGGTTGATGTTTTAAAACTTCAAATTCGTCAAAATGAACTGCAGCAACAAAAAGAAGTGTTGGAGCAATCGTACCTAGCAGAGCAGGCCGTTTTCAATAACCTCCTCAATCGAGATGAAAATATTGCAGTTGAGGTGGTGAATGTAATGGATATTCCTGAGGACGACCCCATTTTCAACAAAGAAGATTTAACCCTAAATCCAGAGTTGCTCAAATATGATCAATTGTATGAATCGGTAACCCAATCGGAACTGCTCAACCAAAAGGAGAATGCTCCAAGTTTTGGGGTAGGGTTGGATTATATCCCTGTTTCGGAACGGGATAATATGGTTTTTAGCGATAACGGAAAGGATATTGTAATGCCGATGGTCACTTTTTCGGTTCCCATTTTCAACAATAAGTTTAAATCGACCACCAAACAGAACGAGCTTCGTCAAAAAGAGATTGAACTGCAAAAAGAGGAGCGGCTGAACGTGCTGGAAAATGCCTATGCCAATGCCATTTCGCAACGGAACCAGGCACGCATTACGCATCAAACCCAAGCAAAAAACCTAAAACAGGCCAAGGATGCCGAAGAAATACTGATCAAGAATTACGAAACGGGCACCATCGATTTTAACGATGTGTTGGACATTCAAGAGTTACAATTAAAATTTCAGACCAATCAAATACAATCGGTGCAGTTGTATTATCTACAATCTGCCATCATCAATTATTTAATTAACAAGTAAATTTAAAATGTCAAAAATGAGAACAAACATTAGAACTATTATCGGAATCGCATTCGCTTCAGTATTGGTACTTACGGTATCGTGCAAGGGAAAAACGGAGGAAGCAAAAGAAACTTCTACGGAAGCAACCATGGAACATGAAGGCCATGACATGGAAAAGATGGATCATGAAGGGCATGACATGGAAGGCATGGAAACCGCAAAAATGGAAGGTAAGGAATATACCTCCACATATGTTTGTCCAATGCATTGTGAAGGCAGTGGAAGCGATGAAGAGGGGAAATGCCCAGTTTGCGGGATGACCTATGTATTGAACGAGGAGCACATGGCGGACGGACATACCCACAATTAATTAAAGTTTGAATTGTACCAGCGATGCGGATTAAAGTAAAAAATATGGTTTGCGATAGATGCAAAGGCGTTCTGAGACAAGAGTTTCAGAATGCGGGCATCGAGGTGGTACATATGGATTTGGGAGAAGTCCAATTTTCTGATGGAGCCCAAAACCAATTGGAGCGTATTCGAGAGATTTTGGTCAAAAATGGTTTTGAATTGATCGAGGGTGTGAATGAAAGTTATATAGCTGACATTAAAAAACACCTGATCAATGCTTTGAAAGACGATATGCATCAAAATCTCTCGGAATACCTGTCAGAAAAAATGAACAAGGATTATTCGGTGCTCAGTAAAATGTTCAGTGCCAAGGAGGGGCTGACCATTGAAAAATATTTTATCCTCTTGAAAATTGAGCGGGTAAAGGAAGAAATCCAGATGGATAACAAGACATTTTCTGAAATAGCTTATGATTTGAACTATAAGAGCAGTAGCCATTTGGCCAAACAGTTTAAATCGATAACAGGAATGTCCATGAGTGAATACCGAAAAGTGCAAGATTGGAATCGGAGGCCTTTAGATCAAATTGTATAAAAGATACCCAGAATTGTGAAAAGCTTCCAGCTGGTGTTCAGCTAGTTTTGAATAAAAAAAACAAACAAGATGAAACATACCTATCACATACACGGAATGAGCTGTAATGGCTGTAGAAATCATGTAGAAGGAACCCTTTCCAAAGTGGATGGGGTTACCGGGGTTGAGGTAAATCTGGAAAAAGCCGAGGCCGTGATTGAGATGGAGGAGCACATTCCAATTAAAAAGTTCGAGGAAGCTTTGGAAAAAGATGGGGGCGGTTACAGTATTCATGCCGAAGGCCACCATCATAAACCAAAGAAAAAAGAGAAAAAATCGGTTTCCAATGGAAATGGCACTTTTTATTGCCCCATGCAATGCGAGGGAGACAAAACCTATGATGAACCTGGCGATTGTCCTGTTTGTGGGATGGATTTGGTGGAGGAACAAAACACTTCGTCCAGTTCCAAACAGCAATGGACCTGTCCCATGCATCCCGAAGTGGTGGAAGATGGCCCAGGTTCCTGCCCAAAATGTGGAATGGAGTTGGTGCCCAAGGAGCCCGAAGCCAGCGCAGAGGAAAAAACCTATAAAAAACTGCTCAAGAAATTTTGGATAGCAGTAGCTTTTACGCTGCCCATTTTTTTGATAGCCATGAGTGAGATGATACCCGAGAACCCATTGTACAAACTAATGGTGCCAAGCCATTGGAATTGGGTACAGTTTGCCCTATCGCTTCCTGTGGTTTTTTACGCTACTTGGATGTTTTTTGAAAGGGCTTATCGAAGCATTAAAACGTGGAACCTGAACATGTTTACCTTGATTGGTATCGGTGCGGGCGTGGCTTTTATATTTAGTGTGCTCGCATTGTTGTTCCCAGGATTTTTCCCTGACCAGTTCAAGGGGGAAACAGGTGCGGTTCACGTATATTTTGAGGCAGCAACCGTAATCCTCACCTTGGTGCTTTTGGGTCAATTGTTAGAGGCTAGGGCGCACAGCAAAACCAATAATGCCGTAAAGGAATTATTAAAATTGGCGCCCAACAAAGCGATCAAAGTTGTGGATGGGGAAGAAGTTGAGGTAAGCATTGATGATATAGAAAAGGATGATATTCTCCGTGTGAAACCTGGCGAAAAAATTCCTGTGGATGGCATCATTACGGAGGGAGAAACTTCGGTGGATGAATCCATGATCACGGGTGAACCCATTCCCGTTGAAAAAACAGTGGATGACAAAGTAAGCAGTGGTACCATCAACGGTAACCAAACCTTTTTGATGAAAGCTGAAAAAGTGGGCAGCGACACCCTGCTTTCACAAATCATCAAGATGGTGAACGAAGCCAGCCGAAGCCGTGCACCCATTCAAAATTTGGCTGATAAAGTATCCGCTTATTTTGTGCCAGCAGTTGTCATCATTTCTATTTTGACATTCGCAGTTTGGGCGATATGGGGTCCCCAGCCAACCTATGTTTACGCTTTGATCAATGCCATTGCCGTATTGATTATTGCTTGTCCGTGTGCACTCGGTCTCGCCACACCCATGTCCGTAATGGTAGGGGTAGGAAAAGGCGCTCAAAATGGAGTGTTGATCAAAAATGCCGAAGCTTTGGAGAAAATGGCCGATGTGGACACCCTGATCATTGATAAAACGGGTACCATCACCGAGGGCAAGCCTACTTTTGATCAATTGGTAGTGTTTTCGGATGATTATTCAGAAGAAGAATTGCTGCAATATCTGGTGTCGGTAAATGCCAATAGCGAACACCCTTTGGCACAAGCGACGGTGAATTATGGTAAAGAAAAGGAAATCAAAATTCTAAAGACAAAATATTTCAATGCCGTGACGGGTATGGGTGTTGAAGGCAAGATCAAGGATTTGGAGATTCAGTTGGGGAACATCAAATTGATGGAAAAAGCCAATGTTGACATTTCTGATGATATAATGGAAAAGGTCAAAAAAGCACAAGAGAAAGGTAAAACGGTTTCCTATTTGGCCATTGATGGTAAATGTCACGGTTTTGTGGCCATTGGAGATAAAATCAAGGAAACAAGTGCCAAGGCTATCAAGGCTATTCAAGATAAGGGAATAAAGGTGATCATGCTTACAGGCGACAATGCCACCACCGCAAAAGCAGTGGCCAGTGAGTTACATTTGGATGATTTTAAAGCCGAGACCTTGCCCGAGGATAAAATGAAGGAAGTGGAACAACTTCAAAACAACGGCAAAGTGGTCGCCATGGCGGGTGATGGTATCAACGATGCCCCTGCATTGGCCAAAAGCGATTTGGGTATTGCCATGGGTACGGGCACCGATGTGGCCATTGAAAGTGCCATGATCACTTTAGTGAAAGGTGACCTGCACAGTATTGTAAAAGCACGGAACCTTAGTGAGGCCGTGATGAAAAACATAAAACAAAACCTATTTTTTGCATTGATATACAACACCATTGGTGTGCCGGTGGCAGCAGGGGTGCTCTATCCCTTCTTTGGGATTTTGCTTTCGCCCATGATCGCGGCCCTGGCCATGAGCTTTAGCTCGGTGTCGGTTATAGCCAATGCATTACGATTACGAACTAAATCAATCGACTAAGAACGAAATGGTAAAACGAACAACAGCGGTTAAGATTAGAAAAGCCCATAGGTATTTGGGAATATTTTTGGGCCTTCAATTCATTATGTGGACAGCCAGTGGACTCTACTTCAGCTGGACCGATATTGACGAAATCCATGGGGACCATTTTAGGAACATGGATTATGAACCCGTTGCATTTGATGGACTCATTGGGCTTTCACAAATCAATATTCCATCTAAAATAAGTTCGTTGAGCCTTAAGGAAATAGCAGGCAAACCGTATTACTGGATCAATAACGAATATTTGGTAGATGCTAAAAACGGAAACATAAAGGAAGGTGTTTCGGAACAAGAAGCCTTGGCAGTTGCGGCGCGCCAAATGTCACCAGAATTAAAAGTTAAAGGGGTTGAGGTCATCAATGAGACCGATAAACATCACGAGTATAGGGAAAAGAAATTGCCCGCTTATGTGATTACGTATGATTCACCAGAAAATATTAAGGCCTACGTTTCGGTGGCCGATGGTTCATTTCAAACGGTGCGACATCGGAATTGGAGATGGTTCGATTTTCTTTGGATGACCCACACGATGGACTATGAAAGTCGTGATGATTTTAATACCACTTTGCTTCGGGCATTTTCCCTTTTGGGATTGATTACCGTGTTGAGCGGATTTTTGCTTTGGTTTACCTCGTCACCAACGATGAGAAAAGTTGTAAAAAGAAAAAAATAAACACATGAAAAAGGAAAACATCATATACATTGGAATTGCTGTTGTGGTGGGATTATTGGCCGGATACCTCATATTTGGAAATGGTGCCAATGCCACAAACGGAGCGGAGCATGACCATAGCACGGAAATTGCTTCGGGCGAAATGTGGACCTGTTCCATGCACCCACAAATTATGCAACCAGAGCCAGGATCGTGCCCCATTTGTGGGATGGATTTGATTCCAGCAGAAAGTAGCGGAGAGGGACTGATGGCCAATCAAATAAAAATGACGGAGAACGCCATGGCTTTGGCCGGTGTGGAAACCATAACCATAGGGGAAGGAATTGCCGGTGGAGGTCATGTGAAACTTTCGGGAAAAGTGGCTATCAATCAGGAGTCTGATGCTGTTCAATCCGCTTATTTTAATGGAAGGATTGAACGGTTGAATATTAATTATGAAGGGGAAGAGGTGAAAAAGGGACAACAATTGGCCACTATTTATTCCCCAGAATTGGTTTCCGCCCAACAAGAGTTATTGACCGCTGTCAATTTAAAGGAATCACAGCCCCAATTGTACAAAGCCGTTCGGAACAAATTGAAGCTTTGGAAATTGTCTGACACCCAAATAGACGAAATCGAAAGTTCTGGACAGGTCCGGGAGAATTTCCCAGTGTATTCCAATGTGAGTGGTGTAGTTTCCGGGATTATGGTGGAGGAAGGTGATTACATTAAAACAGGTTCACCTTTGGTGAAAGTGGCCAATTTGAATTCGGTTTGGGCGATTTTTGATGCGTATGAAAACCAATTGGCATTGTTCAAAAAAGGACAAACCCTTGAGGTGACCACCAAGGCATATCCCAATGAAACCTTTCAGGCCAAGATTTCCTTTGTGGATCCTTTGCTCAACAATTCCAGCAGGACGTTGGAGGTTCGTGCGGAATTGGACAACCAAAAGGGACTCTTAAAACCGGGAATGTTTGTGACCGGTGAGATAAAAATGATCGAATCAAGTACAGAAAGAGCCATCACCCTCCCAGAAAGTGCCGTACTATGGACGGGTGAGCGGTCTGTAGTTTACGTGCAACCAAATCTTGGTGAGCCCGTTTTTGAGATGCGGGAAGTGCAATTGGGAAATTTGAGCAACGGAAGTTATGCTGTGGTCTCTGGTCTTGAAATCGGTGAAGAAATTGTGGCCAAAGGAACTTTTACTGTGGATGCCGCTGCCCAGTTGCAGGGGAAAAAATCCATGATGAACAAGAGTGGTGGAGCAACCATGACGGGTCATGAGGGCCACGGGGGAATGCAAATGGGCGCGAATTTTTCCAAACAGACCCAAAATGGTTTTCAAACAGTGTTGGATTCTTATCTAAAACTTAAGGATGCCCTGGTTGATTCCAATATGGAACAAGCTCAAAAATGGGCTGATGAAGCTCAACAGAAAGTAGAAAATTTTAAGAAGATGGAAATGAATGAAACCGGAAAAATTCAAGTTGAAAAAATTGCAGAATCCCTTTCCGGTATAGCCAAAGAGAATTCCATAGCGGCACAGCGCAACCATTTCATGGTCTTATCTGAAAGTATGATAAAAATTGGAAACCAAATGAAGGAACTGGACGGGGAAATTTATGTGCAGCATTGCCCCATGGCCAATAATGATAATGGAGCCAATTGGCTGAGTTCAGAAAAAGAAATCAGGAATCCCTATTACGGCGAAGGAATGTTGACCTGCGGAAGCATTGTCCATTCTTGGTAGATCCTGTATTAGTTTTGGCTAGCTGCATTGAACATAGCCTTTAAAAGACTATTTTTTTCCTTGGTGTCATTGCCCAATTGCCAAAACATGATGCCGCCCAACTTCTTTTTTAGGGCATATTCGGTTTTCATCCGTACAGAAACCGTATCATCATAACTGATAAAAATACTGTCCTTGGCATTGTATAGATAAGGTGCTTTGGCCACAGAATCCCAATAGCGTTTAAAATTCGGGTCCTTTTCAAATTCACTTCGGATATTGTAGTAGGCAGCCCACCCAATATATGGGCCTGAGTTGGATTGGTAAAGGCCATTGTTCTTGGGGGGAACGCCTTTCCAAGCTCTTCCGTAAAATGCGGAACCAATGACTAGCTGTTCTGGTTTTACACCTTGTTCAAGACAGTATTCCACAATTTTTTCCGCTGATCTGGGACCATAATCCCTGTCATCACCTTGTTCTTTTTTCCAATTGGTAATGAATTCGGCAGCAGGTGTTCCCTCGAGGTCCCTTTCTTTGATATACCCCAAAGGGGTATGGTGGCCGGTATAGGGTGAATTAGATCCCACCTGATCATACGTCATAATGTTCATGTAGTCTGCATAACCCATCACCTTTTCCAGTTCAATATTGTCATAGTAGGGTTTCCAGCCTGCTGAGGCAAAGGTCAGGGTCTGTTCCCTGTCCAGGGTATTCAAAGCTTCCCGTAATTCCTTCATCAAAAGAGTGAAGTTTTGTTTGTCTTCGGGTCTTGCCCCGGTTCCTGCAGCGGGAATAGCAGGGTACTCCCAATCAATGTCCAACCCATCCAATTGATACTTTTGATTGAACTCCACCACACTTTCCACAAATTTTTTCCGGTTTTCAGCGGTCTGCGACATATCCGAAAAACCATCGGCACCCCATCCGCCGCAGGCGATCATTACCTTAAGATTGGGATGATTTTTACGCTGCTCCACCAATTGTTCAAGCTTTTTTCCATCTTCCTCATTCCTGAATTGCATTTTACCATCGATCACATGGGTAAAGGAGAAAATAATGTGGGTCAATTGATGCAACGGAAGTTCTTCGGGATGGTACTCCTTCTCTGGAACGTAATAGGCCATGACCGCTACCGAGGGTTCTTTGGAATCGGAGCGATTTTTTAGAACTGAAAATGCGGTAACCAATCCGAAAAGGACCAAAAGAATGATGGGGCGGAGATGTTTCATCTTAAATGATTTAGTTTTTAGAAAGTAATGCAAAATAGAGCGAATGGCCAATGTTTTAGACCAAGAACGGTTTGAAGTATACCGATAACAAATTTATGGGCAATTCCAGCAAAGATTTTTTTCGTTTTTGTTTGAAAAAACGGGCTGACAGTTTTAGTTAATATTTAGCCAAATAAAATTTTCGGATTCAAAACTGAAATACATTTACTCCAGTTTTAAATTTATTTGACTCATGAAACAAGCGAAGTCAACTGGAAAGTCATCTCCTGCAAAGGCAGTTAAGCCAAATGCAAAGAAGACTACCCAAGCTACTGGTAAGAAGAAGTAACTTGGTTTCTGGACTCTATTGAGCCCTATAACAAAATAGAAAAGAAAACGCCCCGATGAAGATCGGGGCGTTCCTATTTTTAATCCGAATGGGATGCTATTACATCATGCCTGGCATTCCACCGCCACCCATTGGAGGTCCGGCCGGAGCATCTTCCTTGATGTCTGTCAAAGCACATTCCGTAGTCAAGATCATACCTGCTACCGAAGCTGCATTTTCCAAAGCAATTCGGGTTACTTTTTTAGGATCGATGATACCTGCCTGAAGCATATCAACATATTTGTCTGATTTGGCATCATAACCGAAATCCTTTTTGCCTTCAAGTACCTTGGCAATCACCACGGAACCTTCACCACCTGCGTTTTCAACAATGGTTCGCAATGGAGCTTCAATGGCTTTGGCCACAATCTGTACACCGGTAGTTTCATCCAATGAGTCGGTCGCTAATTTTTCAAGGACTTTCTTGGCACGAACAAAGGCAACGCCTCCACCAGCAACAATACCTTCTTCAACAGCGGCACGTGTAGCGTGCAAGGCATCGTCAACACGGTCTTTTTTCTCTTTCATTTCAACTTCAGAAGCGGCACCTACATACAAAACGGCTACCCCACCGGCCAATTTGGCCAAGCGTTCCTGCAATTTTTCCTTGTCGTAATCAGAAGTTGTTGTCTCAATCTGTGATTTGATTTGGTTTACCCTTGCTTTAATGTCAGAAGGTTTACCAGCTCCGTTCACAATAGTGGTATTGTCTTTGTCGATGGTCACGGTTTCAGCCGTTCCCAACATATCCAAAGAAGCATTTTCCAAAGAGAATCCTCTTTCTTCGGAAATTACAGTACCACCGGTTAGGATAGCGATATCTTCCAACATGGCTTTTCTTCTGTCACCAAATCCAGGGGCTTTAACGGCGGCAATTTTAAGGCCACCTCTCAATTTGTTCACGACCAAAGTGGCCAAGGCTTGACCCTCAACATCTTCGGCGATGATCAAAAGGGGCCTACCAGATTGCGCAACAGGTTCCAGGATAGGAAGGATTTCCTGAAGGTTGGAGATTTTCTTATCGAAAAGAAGAATGTAAGGATTCTCCAAATCGGCAACCATTTTGTCTGTATCGGTTACGAAGTAAGGAGAAAGGTATCCTCTGTCAAACTGCATTCCTTCAACAACATCAACGTAGGTATCGGTTCCTTTGGCCTCCTCAACGGTGATGACACCCTCTTTGCCAACTTTACCAAATGCTTTTGCGATAAGGTCACCAATGGTCTCGTCATTGTTTGAGGAGATCGAGGCAACTTGTTTGATTTTGTCAGAATCGTTGCCCACTTTTTTGGTTTGTTTTTCCAAATCGGCAACGATAGCTTCTACGGCTTTATCAATACCTCTTTTTAAATCCATGGGATTTGCTCCGGCAGCAACGTTTTTAAGCCCTTCTTTAACAATGGCCTGGGCCAATACGGTTGCGGTAGTGGTACCGTCACCGGCTTGGTCATTGGTTCTGGAAGCAACTTCCTTCACCATTTGTGCCCCCATATCTTCAAGGGGATCTTCCAATTCAATTTCTTTTGCAACGGAAACACCATCCTTGGTTACTTGTGGCGCACCAAATGATTTACTGATGATCACGTTTCTACCCTTGGGTCCCAAGGTTACCTTAACGGCTTCGGCCAATTTGTCCACACCTTTTTTAAGGCCGTCACGTGCATCTATGTCAAACTTAATATCTTTTGCCATTTTAGATTTTTTGTTTTGTCATTCCTGCGGAGGCAGGAATCTTTTTGGTTATACTTTTCAGTTTCTTGATGGATTCCCGCTTATGCGGGAATGACATGTTGATTATACTATTGCCAAAATATCGCTCTCGCGCATCATCAAATAGTCAATACCGTCCAATTTGAGTTCGGTACCGGCATATTTTCCATATAGTACGGTATCACCAACCTTAAGGGTCACTTTTTCATCTTTGGTTCCGGGTCCAACGGCTACTACGTTGCCTTTTTGAGGTTTTTCCTTTGCGTTGTCCGGGATGATGATACCGGAGGCAGTTTTGGTCTCGGCCTGTAGTGGCTCAATAAGAACCCTGTCTGCCAATGGTTTGATATTAACTTTAGCCATATTTATAATTTTTATGTATTTGGTTTAAAAATTCTCGAAAGATGGGGGCAGAAATTGTGCCAATGCCCAAAAACTGACATTATGGAAAACAAAAATGCCAGCTTGTCATTCAAGCTGGCATTTTTGTATGCTTTGTCACTATTAATTGATGGTGTCCGTTGGATCGGCACTGTCAGTTGGCGGAAGTTGCTCAGGAACTTCCTCGGGGACTGTTTCTGGAACAGTGGCCTCCGTATCATCGCCCTGCAACAATTTTGAATCTGCCTGACTGTAGCTTCCCTTTAGGGAAACATTGGACAAAAGAATCAATACAATTAATAATGTGGCAAGGGTCCAGGTACTTTTATCCAAAAAATCCCCAGTCTTTTTTACACCTCCCACAACTTGGTTTCCACCACCTCCAAAAGATGAGGACAACCCACCTCCTTTAGGGTTTTGGACCATAATGACCAATACCAACAAAAGGCACACGATAATGATCAATATCAAAAAAATTGTAAACGTGCTCATTTTTTTATCTTATTCTTTTTCTTTCTGCAGCTTCTTCACCGCCCGAATTTGATCTGCAAAGAAACCACTTTTTTCTGGATATTTCAAACTCAATATTTTGAAGGCCTGAATGGCTTTTTTGTACTTTTTTTGTTCGAGATACACCTTGGCAAGTGTCTCGGTCATCAGTTCGTTATTATCGAACTTGTTTGAATCCTTAATGTTCACTTTTGGAGTTGACTTTTCGACGGGGACGATCTTGGGGTTGTTCTCGATGAACTTATCCAAAAGTTCAAATTTTTTCTTCTTTTCCAATTCTTCCATCACATCCTCCTCGGGTTCCTCCTGCTCCACAGTTTTGGAGGTCAATTGCAACCATTCGGTAAAGGAATGTTTTTCCTTTTTGGTAAAGGGAATGGGTTTGCCCAGTTGTAGGTCGGTTTCGGGTGTGGTCTCTTTTTGGACCTTAGAGGGTTCCTCTTTTTTCTCCTCTTCCTCTTCAACTTTTTCAGGAGTTTTGGATTTGAACAGTGCCGGGTTCAATATCTGCTCTGCATCCTGGATGTTTTGGGGGAGTGCCACCTCTTCGGCCTCAACCAACATGGCATTAACATTTTCACTGGGCTCAATTTCTTCGGAAATGGCATTTTGATCCTCAAGCTTTGACCGTCGCCCAGCAATGGTGTCGGCAATGTTGTTTTGGACAAATTCCTGCGATGTGATGTAATCGAAAAGTACGTCCCTATCCGCAGTATGGGCCGCAGCAACTTTTAAGGCGTTGTTGTATTTGTAGCTATCAAGATTTTTTAGCCCCTTCAAATGCAAAGCCCTGGCAGCCTGAAAATAGGGATACTCTTCAATGATATCCTCCAGTTCCCGTGTCTGTTTTGGGGACAGGATGGTATTTGAGTTTTGAAGAATCTGTATAAAATCCGATACGTTCATAGTTGTTACCAATTTCCCAAGGAGGCATTAAAAATATCCTGGGTGAGCCGTTCAAAGATTTCTTCGTGGGCCGCTGCCTGAACCGATGTTAAGGAAGCTGCTGCATCAAAATCGTAAAAAAAGGAAAAACGACGTTCAAAATCCGCATCTTCCTTGGTATTGTTAAAAAACCGCACGTTCACACTCATGGTGAGCCGGTTTTGTGCTGTTCGTTGATCGGCAGTTGCGGTCATGGGCACCACCTTGTATTCCACAATTTCCCCTTCGTACAACAAATCCCCATTGCTTCCCGTGAGGGAGAGACTGGTGAGATTGTTGATCATATCCTGCAGGGCCAACGTAAAATCACGGTCCAAACCAGGAACAATGACCGACCTTGGGGTCTGATCGGCATAATTCTGGAAGAAATTCACCTGAAAGGTCGTAGCCGTTCCAATATCGGCACCAGAAAAGTTATAGGCACCACAACTATATAGACTCAAGACCAAAGTAAGAAGGCCAATCTTAAAACCAATTTTTTTCTTCATTTTCATTTCGCGCATTACAATGGGCAATTTACAAATCGTATTGTTTAATTTTTCGATACAAAGTCCGTTCCGAAATGCCCAATTCAGCTGCTGCAGCTTTTCGTTTTCCACGGTTGCGTTCCAGCGATTTTTTGATCAGTTCTATTTCCTTTTCCTGTAAAGATAGGGTTTCTTCCTCTTCAATTTCCTCCGCAAAATGATAGCGGTCTTCTTGGGGCTGCGGTACGCTAACTGGCTTTTCCACCACAGGTTCTGGCAAATGGAGGACTTCGGCCATGCTGCTTTCTTCAGCTTCCACGTCCTCTTCTTTGTTTCCGTAAATTTTTCGGATCAAAGTTTCATTTTCTTCCTGCACCTTTTCAGAATTATCGTGCTTCAACAGTTCCAGGGTGAGTTTTTTCAAATCGTTGAGGTCGCTCTTCATATCAAAAAGCACCTTGTACAATATTTCCCTTTCGTTGCTAAAATCGCCTTCCTTTTTGGCCTGGCCCACCACCGCAGGTAGATTGGAGGTATTGGCATTGGGCAGATAACTGTTCAAGGTGGTAGCGGAAATGATTCTGTTTTCCTCGAGCACTGAAATTTGTTCGGCAATATTCCGTAGCTGTCTGATGTTTCCGGGCCAACGATATTTTATCAGCAATCCAACGGCATCGTCTTCCAGCCGGATGGTCGGCATTTTATATTTCTGTCCAAAATCCGAAGCAAACTTTCGGAACAACAAATGAATGTCGTCCTGCCGTTCGCGGAGCGGTGGAATATGAATTTCCACGGTGCTCAATCGGTAGTACAGATCCTCCCTGAATTTTTCCTTTTTAATAGCCTCGAACATGTTGATGTTGGTAGCGGCCACAATCCGAACATCAGTTTTCTGGACTTGGGAAGACCCCACTTTAAGGAATTCCCCGTTCTCCAAAACCCTGAGCAGTCGCACTTGGGTGGTCAAGGGAAGCTCCCCCACTTCATCCAAAAAAATGGTGCCCCCATCGGCTACCTCAAAATACCCGCTGCGGGTTTGGGTGGCTCCGGTAAAGGCTCCTTTTTCGTGTCCAAACAGCTCACTGTCTATGGTTCCCTCAGGAATGGCACCACAGTTTACGGCAATATATTTGGCGTGTTTGCGGTGCGAAAGGGAATGGATGATCTTTGGAATGGCTTCCTTACCGACCCCACTCTCCCCGGTCACCAACACCGAAATGTCCGTTGGTGCCACTTGCATGGCTTTTTCTATGGCGCGATTGAGCTTTACATCGTTTCCGATGAGCTCAAACCGTTGTTTAATGGATTGTATATTTTCCATTTGTTGTCATTCCTGTACTTCGTCTAGCTTAGCATAAACTTCAGCAGGAATCTTATTTTATTTTTGGATTCCGCACGGGTGCTGAGCGTAGTCGAAGCATCCATGCGGAATGACAAAGGGTTATTAATTGTTTTCTGAATACCCTACTGCTTCTCCAATAAGGGTCGCTGAGGTGCATTCATTGATCTTTACGTTGACAAAATCGCCCACTTTGTAGTGTTCCTTTGGAAAGACCACCACCGTGTTTTGGGAATTGCGTCCCATCCAATGGGCATCGGATTTTTTGGAAGTCCCTTCGATAAGGACCTCTTCGGTTTTGCCCAGATGTTGTTGGGTGCGATAATGACTGTGCTTTTGTTGTATTTCAATGATTTCCTGCAAACGTCTTTTCTTGGTCTCATCAGGAATGTCATCTTCCATTTTTCGCTCTGCGAGGGTTCCGGGTCGTTCCGAATAGGCGAACATAAAACCAAAATCATATTTCACGTATTCCATCAAACTTAAGGTGTCCTGATGGTCCTCTTCGGTCTCCGTAGGAAAGCCAGCAATCATATCTTGACTGATGGCACAATCGGGAATAATTTTTCGGATGTTGTCGATCAACTCAAAATATTCCTCACGGGTATGCAGGCGGTTCATGGCCTTTAAAATGCGATTGCTTCCACTTTGCACGGGCAAATGGATGTATTTGCAGATGTTTTCATGTTTGGCCATGGCCTCAATGACATCCAAGGTCATGTCCTGCGGATTGGAGGTGGAAAAACGGATGCGCATTTTGGGTTGTTCCTCGGCGACCAGTTCCAAAAGTTTGGCAAAGTTTACGGAAGTGGCCTTCTGCATATCGGAAGCTTTATCAAAATCCTTTTTTAATCCGCCGCCATACCAGAGGTAGCTGTCCACATTCTGCCCCAATAAGGTAATTTCCTTGAAACCTCTTTCCCAAAGATCGTTCACCTCCTCCAAAATGGATTGTGGGTCACGACTGCGCTCTCTTCCGCGAGTAAAGGGAACCACACAGAAGGTGCACATATTATCGCAACCGCGGGTAATGGAAACAAAGGCGGAGACTCCGTTGGAATTTAACCGCACAGGAGCCACGTCACCATAGGTTTCATCCTTGGAAAGGATAACGTTAACGGCATTGCGACCTTCATCAATTTCTTGGATAAGGTTGGGCAGGTCTTTGTAGGCATCGGGGCCTACGACCATGTCCACAATCTTTTCCTCTTCGAGGAATTTGCTCTTCAATCGTTCCGCCATACAGCCGAGTACACCCACCTTCATTCCGGGATTGGTCTTTTTAACGGCATTGAATTTTTCCAAACGCTTGCGAACGGTCTGCTCTGCCTTTTCGCGGATGGAACAGGTGTTCACCAGGACCAAATCGGCTTCATCCAAAATTTGGGTGGTATTGAATCCCTCCTTGGCCAAAATGGAGGCAACTATCTCGCTATCGGAAAAATTCATCTGGCACCCATAACTCTCGATATAGAGTTTACGGCTGTTTCTCTCATTTTTCTCCAAGGCCAAGGTGCTTCCTTGCTGGCTTTCGTCTATTATCTTTTCTACGCTTTCGTCCTTTATCATATTCGTGCAATGGGCTGCAAAGATAGTGCTTATATCATTTTAGTGACAATTTGGCAGTTAAAATTTAGACAAAAAACAACGCAACTTTTTTGCTGTGATTTTATCTAATGTCCAGAGTTTCAATCAGAAAAACAAGTGCACATGAAAACGAAAATAGCCGTCCTGCTAGCGTTTACCACATTATTTTTTATTTCCTGTGATCAAGATGATACCAATGGCGAATATGCCGATTATGTCGTGGCACGCCCGCTTGTGATCAGTAAGGCCGAATTTGCCACCAGTGTTGCTATTATTGCTCCGCAACCGATTCATGAATCTGGAAAGGTATATACCTATAAAGATTATATTTTCATCAACGATAAGTATCAAGGAATTCATGTGATCGATAACAGCAATCCGCAACAACCTGTAAAGATTGCCTTTATCACCATCCCCGGGAACGTGGATATTTCTGTGAAGGAGGATTATCTGTATGCGGACAGTTTGATGGATTTGGTGGTACTGGATATTTCCAATATCAATGACATTGAAGTGGTGAACCGTTTGGAAGACGTACTCTACAGCACTATTTTCTTTCCGTTTGAAGCGGATTTGGTGGAAAGTGATGACATTGACTATGATTCAGAGATGATCATAGGTTGGGAGACCACCACTGAAAGAAGACTGATTTCTGAAGTTGATGAAAGAAATACTGGGGGCGTATTTATGGAAGACTTTGCCCTTGCCAATGATGCAGGAAGTGGCACTGGACAGGGTGGTTCCTTGGCGCGTTTTAAAATTGTGGAGGATTACCTCTACGCCGTGGACAGCCATAATATTAATGTATTCAACATTTCCGATTTGGAGAACCCACAGAATTTGGATGATGTGTATGCGGGGTTTGACATTGAGACCATTTTTTATAACGGTACTTATCTTTTCTTGGGAAGTATGCGGGGCATGTACATTTATGATATCACCGATCCAGCAGTGCCATCCTTTATCTCAGAATTTCAACACGGTACCGCCTGTGACCCTGTTGTAGTGGATGGGGATTATGCCTATGTTACTTTGAGGGGTGGAAATTGGTGTGGTGCCACGGAGAGTGGATTGTTCATTGTGGACATTTCCGATATTCAAAATCCTGAATTGGCGGTCCAGTACCCCTTGGATGGTCCCTACGGGTTGGGCATCAGGGATGAAAAGCTTTTTGTTTGTGATGGGGATTCCGGTCTCAAAGTCTATGACAAAACCGACGTCAATGATTTGATTGAGTTAAATCATTTTGAAAATATTGTTACGTTTGATGTCATTCCCTTGGAAAACCATTTAATAATGGTAGGGGATGGAGTGCTCTATCAATATGAGTATTTGGACAACGATATTAAGCTCATCAGTCAGATTGGGCTCGACTAAAAAACACAATATCAATTTGAAATATCCCGTTTTTTGCGGGATATTTTTTTGATAAGGATGTCACAAAAAATCCAAAATCGAATTTTTGGTATACTTTTGTTGACACAAAACCCAGTGCATGCCAAAGAATTTAGTTATTGTTGAGTCCCCCGCAAAGGCAAAGACCATCGAACGTTTTCTCGGAAAAGAGTACCAAGTTGAATCTAGTTTTGGACATATCGTAGACCTTCCTTCCAAAGAACTTGGCGTTGATGTAGAAAACGATTTTAAGCCAAAATATACGGTAGACAAGGAGAAGAAAGCCTTGGTAAAAAAGCTCAAAGACCTTGCCCAAAAGGCTGACATCATTTGGTTGGCCAGTGATGAGGACCGGGAGGGGGAGGCCATATCGTGGCACTTGGCCGAGGAGCTGAAATTGGACAAAAGCAAAGTAAGGCGCATTGTTTTTAACTCCATCACCAAATCCGCCATTCAAAAAGCCATAGAAAATCCAAGGGAGATCAATTATAACTTGGTGAATGCCCAACAGGCCCGAAGGGTATTGGACCGGTTGGTGGGGTATGAACTTTCCCCTGTACTCTGGAAAAAGATAAAGCCGGGTCTTTCCGCAGGTCGGGTGCAGTCCGTGGCAGTACGGTTGATCGTGGAGCGCGAACGTGAGATTGATGCCTTCACTCCCGAAGCTTCGTTCCGAATAAAGGCCGAATTCAAAACAGAGGATGGCAATGTCTTTTCTGCGCGACTGAACAAGACCTTTCCTACCAAGGAAGCCGCAGAAGCTTTCTTGAAACAAAATAGGGGTGCCGATTTTTCTGTGGCCGATTTGGATAAAAAACCGGCAAAGAAATCGCCGGCACCACCGTTCACCACATCCACCTTGCAACAAGAGGCGTCCCGTAAATTGTATTTTTCGGTCAGCCGAACCATGCAGGTGGCCCAACGCTTGTATGAAGCAGGTCTGATCACCTATATGCGAACCGATAGCGTCAACCTCTCCAATGAAGCTTTGGGCGCGGCCAAGGATGCCATTGTTCAAAATTATGGGGAGTCGTACAGTAAAACCAGAAACTATACCGGGAAGAGCAAAGGAGCACAAGAGGCCCACGAGGCCATTCGCCCCACAGATATGAAATTACAGTCCCCCTCTTTGGAGCGGGACCAATCCAAGCTTTATGAACTGATCTGGAAACGTACCCTTGCTTCGCAAATGAGCGATGCCCAATTGGAGCGTACCAATGTAAAGATCAAGGCCAATTCGCATCAAGAAGAATTCACGGCCAACGGAGAAGTGGTGAAGTTTGATGGTTTCCTCAAAGTGTATTTGGAAGGCACCGACGAAGAGGACAGTGCCGAGGAACAGGAAGGAATGCTTCCGGCCATGCAGGTGGGTGAAGCATTACAAAATGTCTTCATTTCCGCCACCGAACGCTTCACAAGGCCACCGTATCGATATACGGAAGCGTCTTTGGTAAAGAAATTGGAAGAATTGGGCATTGGGCGACCATCAACCTATGCGCCAACCATTTCTACCATCCAAAACCGGGGGTATGTGGAAAAAGGTACTGTGGAAGGTACGGAGCGCAACTATCTTCAATTGGTTTTGGAGGAAGGAAAACTTACGGAGAAAAAATTATCCGAAATGGTGGGGTCGGACAAAGGGAAATTGGTCCCAACCGATATTGGAATGATCGTGAACGATTTTTTGGTGAGTAATTTCACCAAAATCCTCGATTATAATTTCACAGCACAAGTAGAAGAAGACTTTGATGAGATTGCTGCTGGGGATGAAGATTGGCAGCACATGATGAAGTCATTCTATAAGGAGTTCCACCCCAATGTCATTGAAGTTGAGGAGAATGCGGAGCGTGCCAGTGGGGAACGTGTTTTGGGCACCGACCCTAAAACGGGACGGCAGGTGGCAGCGAGATTGGGCCGATTTGGTCCCATGGTCCAAATTGGAACCGTGGATGAAGAAGAAAAACCATTGTTTGCAAGTCTATTGCCCGATCAATCCATCAACACCATTACTTTTGAAGAGGCCATGGAGCTTTTTCAACTGCCCAGAAAATTGGGTGAGTATAAAGGAGAAGAGGTTGAGGCCAATGTGGGGCGTTATGGACCTTATGTGCGTTTCGGAAAAAAATTCATTTCCTTGGGTCAAGGAGAAAGTGCTTTTGACGTAGATTTAGATCGAGCCATTGAATTGATCAAGGAAAAGGAAAAAGCGGATGCACCCATTGCCAGTTACGAAGGCAAGGAAGTGACCAAGGGCAAAGGTCGGTTTGGCCCATTCATCAAATGGGATGGGATGTTCATCAATGTGAACAAGAAATACGATTTTGATAACCTTTCCCAATCCGATATTGAGGAACTCATTGAGGACAAGAAGAAAAAAGAAGCCGAAAAGGTGGTGCAGGAGTGGCCCGAGGAAAAAATCCGTATAGAAAAGGCCAGATGGGGAAGGCACAACATAATAAAAGGTAGGATCAAGGTGGAATTGTCCAAAGACGTGGATGCTGCCAAAGTTTCTTTGGAAGAGGCCAAGGCCCTTTTGGAAAAGAAAGCCCCTAAGAAAAAAGCCAAGTCAAAAGCTAAAAAATAATATGGCATTCGATTTTTTGGTTCCTGTTACGGACAAAGTGCTGGCATTTTCAGAATTATTGCCGCAACAATCATTGGGCAAAAATATCTTTGTACATACAGAAAAGGATGGGCTTCCCGTCTTTGCCCACGCCGATGTTGCCATTTTCGGGGTGTTGGAATCCAGAAATGCATTTGAGAAGAAGACCGAGCTATTGGATGTGGATGAAATCCGAATCCAATTGTATCGCCTAATGATGGGCAATTGGAACTCCACCATCATCGATATTGGCGATGTGGAAGAAGGCGACACGGTGGAAGACACCTACTTTGTGGTGAAGGAGATTGTGGCAGGACTTCTGGAAGAAAACATCATTCCCATTGTAATAGGATGCACCCAGGACATTACTTTTCCCACCTATCGCGCTTTTGATAAGATTAAGGAAATGGTCAATTTGGTTTCCATTGACAGTCGGTTTGACTTTGGGGAGGATGATGAGTTGATTTCCTCCCATTCTTATATGAGCCGGATCATAACGGACAAACCGAATAATCTTTTCAACTTTTCCAACATAGGATACCAAAGCTATTTTAACGCCCAAGAAGAGGTTGATCTTATGGAGCGTCTTTTCTTTGATGCCTACCGATTGGGAGAGATAGCGGCTAACTTGGAATTGACCGAACCGGTGTTGCGAAGCAGTGATATTGTTAGCTTGGACCTTCGTGCCATACGCGCCTGCGAAATGGGATTGTCCAAAAACTTTTCACCCAATGGGTTTACCGGAAGGGAAATCTGCACCATAGCCAGGTACGCTGGTATCAGTGACCGCGTATCGTTGTTCGGCATCTACGAAGGGGAGAACTCCCATCAGGCCTTTCAAATGATTGCACAGATCATTTGGTACTTTATTGAGGGGTTGAGCTTTAGGGTCAAGGAAACCCCAACTTCAAAGAGTGAAGACTTCACCAAATTTACTGTACCTACCGATACGGAGGAACTGGTCTTTTACAAAAGCCATGTTACCGAACGGTGGTGGGTAGAGGTCCCATCTATTTTACCTGAACATACTAAAACAAATTCGGTTGCGTTATTACCTTGCACCGAAGGGGACTATTTGGATGCTTGCAACCAAAACATTCCAGAAAGGTGGTTCAAGGCCTACAGAAAGGGCTTTAACTAAACAAATTAATTTTTGGCATTAATTGATTTTACACAATAATTCATTCAAAAAGTAGTTTTGAGAGTAATGAATTTGTGTAGAGCAGTTTATAATCTTGAATCGAATAATTTAACCTAAAGTATGAGAAAGCTATTCTTTTCATCTATAGCACTTGTTTTTTTGCTTACCAGTTGTGGGTCAAAATCAAGGTCAAAAGGTGAGCTAGTTGGGGCCCCTGGAAAAAAATGGCATCCAGAGAAACCGTATGGAATGGAACTTATTCCTCGTGGCGCCTTCGTAATGGGAAAAGCCGAAGAGGACCAAGCTAAAGTTTTGAACGCACCTACAAGAACGGTTACCGTACGTTCTTTTTATATGGATGACACGGAGATTACAAATAGTGAGTACCGTCAGTTTGTAGAGTGGGTAAAAGATTCCATTGTCAGAACCAAATTGGCCATTTTGGCCGACGAATTGGGCATAAGCCCCGAAGATGAAGGTATTGGTGAGTATGCTTTTAAGGATACTGACACTACCGAACTTTCAGCTTATGACAAGTACATGCTCGACAATTATTCCGGACTTGGAGAGACCGGATATGAAGGCAGGGCATTGAACAAGGATGTGGATTTGGTATGGGACACATCTGAGTACCCAGATGAGTACTATGCCGAGGTCATGGACTCCATTTACCTTCCTGAAGAGGAAAGCTATAATGGGTTGAGGTCCATAGATGTAACCCAGTTAAAATACAAATACAACTGGATGGACATTGAGGCTGCCGCACGCGCCAGAACCGGAAGCAGAAAAGACTTTATCAAACAAGAGGAATTGGAGATTTATCCAGATACCACCGTGTGGATCAGGGATTTTGAATATTCCTATAACGAACCCATGCACAATGATTATTTTTGGCATGATGCATACAGCGATTACCCTGTTGTTGGGGTGAACTGGATGCAGGCCAAGGCATTTTGCAATTGGAGGACCAAGTTTAAGAACGACGACCAAAAAAGCAGGGGAAAGCAATTCGTGAACCAATTTAGATTGCCTACCGAAGCTGAATGGGAATATGCCGCCAGAGGTGGTATTGAAGGAGGGTCGTATCCTTGGGGTGGTCCGTATGTGATCAGTGATACCGGTTGCTTTATGGCCAACTTTAAGCCGCAACGTGGGGATTACGCCGCAGATGCCGCTTTGTACACTGTGGAGGCAAAATCCTTTGAGCCAAACGATTACAACTTGTACAACATGGCCGGTAACGTATCGGAATGGACCAATTCAAGCTTTGATCAAGGTGCCTACCAATATTTGTCCACAATGAACCCCAACATTGGTTCCCAAGACAATAAGCGTAAGGTGATCCGAGGCGGTTCTTGGAAAGATGTTGCGTACTTCCTTCAGGTGAGTACCCGTGATTATGAATACCAAGATTCTGCAAGAAGCTATATCGGGTTCAGAACGGTACAGGACTATATGGGAGAGGAAGACTCCACCAATGGAGCAAGAAGCGGATTATAAAATAACAAATAGAGAACATTATATAAATAAACCAGTAACCAAATACTTATTTATATAACTTAATTAAAACTAGAATTATGGCACAGTCAAAATCAACAAAAAAGCTGTTTAACATGGCCTACGGGCTTGGAGCATCGGTAGTAATTATTGGTGCATTGTTCAAGATCCTTCACTGGGAGTTCGGACCACTTACAGGTGGACTACTTCTTGCGGTTGGACTTATTACTGAAGCATTGATTTTTGCGATCAGCGCATTTGAACCAGTAGACGACGAATTCGATTGGTCTTTGGTATACCCAGAATTGGCCGGTGGTGAAGCAGATTCCAAAAGAAAGCAAGATGCTAAAGACGCCAAAGAAGCTGAAGGAATCCTTTCCAGAAAATTGGATGACCTTTTAAAAGAAGCCAATATTGATTCTGAGCTTTTCTCAAGCTTGGGTGAGAGTATCAAGAGTTTTGAAGGTGCCGCTAAAAATATTGCCCCTACCACAGATGCGATCCAGCACACCAAGAAATACTCTGAGGAGTTGTCGCATGCCGCTGCTCAAATGGAATCTTTGAACAGCTTGTACAAAGTTCAATTGGAAAGCGCTAGCCGTCAAGCTTCCATCAACGAGGAAGTGGTACAAAATGCAGGTGCTTTGAAAGATCAAATGGAATCTTTGGCAACCAACCTATCTTCATTGAACGGAGTATATGGTGGTATGCTTACAGCCATGGGCGGAAGAAACTAATTAGGGTATTTAGTTGATAAACCAAACCCAAATCAAATTAATTTATAATTCTAATTAGATAAACATGGCATCAGGAAAACAAACGCCACGTCAGAAGATGATCAACCTTATGTACTTGATCTTCATCGCGATGTTGGCCCTTAATATGAGCAAGGAAGTACTTGCCGCTTTCGGACTTATGAACGAAAAGCTGGAAACTTCCAACAGTAACATGGACGAAAACAACTCCAGTTTTTTTGCAAGCTTGGAAACCAAAGCTTCTGAAAACGAAGAGGAGTACGGCGAACTTTACAAAGATGCTCAAGAGATCAAACAACTTTCAGATAGTTACTATAGCTATTTGGAAGGATTGAAAAAAGAAATGACCGCAGATTTGGAAGATCCCAAAGACTATGTGGTTATGGACAAGTCTGATTATTTGGACCAAAAATTCTTTCAAGGCGACAATTTGGGCCCAGAAGGAAAAAAGTTCATGGATCAGATCAATACCTACCGTGAAGGTGTGATCAACGCTTTGCCAGAAGGTGAATTTGAATCATTGAAATCTGCTGTTAGAACTCGTTTTGCAACAGGAGACGAAGATGGTAAGGTTGAAAAAAGAGACGGTACACGCCAAGATTGGATCAACTACCATTACGAAGGGTTCCCATTGGTGGCCTCTTTGACCAAAATGACCCAGTTGCAGGCCGATATCAAAACCACGGAACAAGAGATTTTGAAAACTCTTTTGGAAGGTGAATTGACCGAGGCTGTGTCCTTGACCAACTTTGCCAGTGCATTGGACGCTCCAAAATCTGCTTACTACGCAGGTGAAAAATACGATGGAAGAATTATTGTTAGCAAAACTGACAGAACTTCCACGCCTGTAAAAGCGGAATTGACTTTGGACGGAAGACCATTGACCGAAGGTAAGGACTACGAATTGGAAGCTGGTGGGATCAAAATGTTGATCAGTGCCGGTACTCCAGGTGACCACACCATTAAAGGAACCATGACCTATATGCAGGACGGTGTTGAAGTACCTGTTGAAGTGAACAACACTTTTGCAACAATCTCCATGCCCAATGCAGCGGTTATCTCTGCCGATAAAATGAATGTGGTGTACCGTGGTGTGGCCAACCCAATGACCATTTCCATTCCTGGAATTCCAGACAATAAAGTTACTGCATCTGCTCCAGGTTTGAGCAGAAGAAGTGGAAGCAATTACATTATGAACCCAGGTACTGGTAGAAGTGTAACCATTACTGCTTCAGGTACATTGCCTGATGGTAAAGGTATCTCCACCAAATCTGAGTTCCGTATCAAGGATATTCCAAGACCAGCCGGTACTGTGCGTGGTGAGTCTGGTAGCATTCAAATGCCAAGAAGAAACCTTGAGATTTCTACCATTGGGGCCATGTTGGAAGACTTTGACTTTGATTTGAACCTCGCCGTAGGCCAGTTCAAGTTTAAAGTGCCAGGTCAACCTACAGTAGTGGTCAACGGTAACAAATTGGACGACAGAGCCAAATCAGCCTTGAGAAGGGCAGGTAGGGGTGATGCTGTTCAGATTTTTGATATCCAAGCGTACATCACCAACAACAAGACCTACAAATTGAAAAAGGTATCTCCTGTTGTGGTTGAGATTACAAACTAAAAAAGTATATAAGTGATCATGAATTGGAAAAATGCATTAGTAATCGGATTGTTGGGTGTATTGCCCGTATCAATGATGGGACAGGCAAACATTTTGAATGCCAAGTTGCCGGAAGAGATAGGTAAAAAGACCCAAGCTCAAATAGAGCAAGATGCCGATGAGCCTCTAGAGTACGGTTATGTGGATGACAGGGATATCCTTTGGTCCAAGACCGTATGGGAAATCATCGATCTTGACGAGAGAGTAAACTTTCCACTATACTACCCAACCGATACCATTGGTATTGGAAAGGACAGAAGGTCGCTTTACCATGTCTTGATGAAAAACATCAGAAATGGGAAATTGACCGAGGTCTATACCGACTCCTACTTTACCGAAAAGCGGAAGTTGGAAGATCTTTCAGCAACCTTGAGCAAAATAGATACCACAGATTTAGGGTATGAGCAATACAATGCGGGCGAGCAAATTTCTCCAGAGTTCATTAACAAAAGAGATCTTACCGCCGCAGATATTGAAGAGTACCGGATTAAAGGAATCTGGTATTTCGATAAGCGCCAAGGAGAGCTTAAGTATCGTTTGTTGGGAATTGCCCCCGTTGCACCTGACGTTAACTTCATCGATGATGAGTCCGTTGATCCAGGACAGAACAAAGTGGAATTGTTCTGGGTATGGTATCCCGCTGCAAGAAAGATTTTGCACGATGCCAAGGTATACAACCAACGCAATTCAGCAAGACCAATTTCCTTTGATATGCTGTTGAACGCACGTCGCTTCAATGGGGTTATCTATAAAGAGGAAAATGTTCACGAAGACCGTGAAATAGACGATTACATTTTTGACAACTCATTGTTCCAGCTCTTGGAAGCGCAAAGAATCAAAGAGCAAATAAGGGACAGGGAGCAAGATATGTGGGCGTATTAATGAAGCTTGGTTTTAAAGACCTTGGGGTCATATAAAACCAAAAGCTGAATTAATCCCGATGAATATCGGGATACCCACAGCAAATTATTTTCCAATTCAATTCATACAACGCCGCACAAAAGTGCGGCGTTTTTTTGTTTTAAGAAAAAAGGGGTAGGTCCGGTAAAATACCAATGGAGATGGCTAATTTTGCCCTATGGTGGATTACATTGTAGTAGGTCTCGGTTTGGCAGGAATCTCTTTCTGCGAGGTGTTGGAAAAAGAAGGCAAATCCTTCAAGGTGGTTTCTGACGATTCCCAACACGCCTCCCAAGTGGCCGGGGGACTCTATAACCCTGTCATTTTAAAACGGTTTACCATGGCATGGAAGGCCAGGGAACAAATGGAACTGGCACAACCCTTCTACGCCCATTTAGAGCAAAAACTGGGGAAGACCTTGGATTATAAGGTTCCAATACTTCGAAGGTTTGCTTCCATTGAAGAGCAAAACGCATGGTTTGAAGCTTCGGACAAGCCCGGCCTTGATCATTTTTTGTCCACAAACCTTATTCCCAATAACAATTCCAATATTGATGCTCCCTTCGGATTTGGAGAGGTAAAATATACGGGTAGGATAGACACTGCAAAGCTGGTTGAATCCTACAGGGATTATTTGCAAAGGAAGGGGCTTTTGGAACAAGAATCCTTCGATTTTTCTTGTTTTGAGCAGCAAGGCGGACATATTTCATACAAATCCATGCAGGCCAAGCAAATTGTATTTTCATGTGGCTATGGTCTTAAAAACAACCCATTTTTCAACTACCTCCCCCTAAATGGGACCAAGGGAGAGCTTTTGACCATAAAGGCACCGGATTATAAGGAAGAAAATGTGATAAAATCTTCCGTGTTCACTATTCCGTTGGGTAATGATTTGTATAGAATTGGCGCCACCTACAAATGGAAGGACAAGACCAATGAACCCACTGAGGAATCCAAAATGGAACTTTTGGACAAATTGAGAACATTTTTGAAATGTGATTTTCAGGTGGTCGAGCATGTAGCCGGTATCCGCCCTACGGTTGTTGACCGTAGACCATTGGTAGGCCAACATCCAGAACACAAAAACCTCTATGTGCTGAACGGGTTTGGATCACGGGGCGTGCTCATAGCCCCTTATGCTTCCCAGCAGCTGTTCCATTATATTGAACGCCAAGATGCACTAGACCCCGAAATCAATATCCAAAGATTCACAAAAAAACACTACAATCCCTGACCTAATCGTCAGTTCGAGTTTTTCCGAAGGAAAAGTATCGAGAACCGAGTTTTTCCGAAGGAAAAGTACCCCTGCCTGCGGTGGTCAGATGTTGGGAGTTAAGTTTTTGATAGAAAAAGAATCATTTCATTTCATGTTCCAAAACAGCTTTGCTCTTTGCCGCAGAAGGGTCATATTTGATGAAGAAATTGATCCAAATATTTCGCGACAATCGGATGATAATGGGCATAAAAACAACCAAAGTGCCCACAATGGCGATAAAAGTCGTTGTCAATGAAGTTCCCAAGAACAAAAAAGTGATTACAAAAGCGGCCACTGCAAAAGCAATCCCAACCCCATAACTTACATACATGGAACCGTAGAAAAATGACGGCTCAATCTTGTACTTGGTGCCGCAGTGCGAACAGCGTTCGTGCATTTTAAATAGTTTGGAAAGTGCGTAAGGATTAGTGTTTTCATACATACTCTCCTCATGGCATTTGGGACAACTTCCTGTTAAAATACTGTACAGTTTGGTTCCTTTTTTTAACATTTGCAGCGATTTTGATGCAAAAATACGGATTCACCGGCTTTTGCTTTGTAATTCAGGTCACATAAAATGCTAAATATTCATAATCTTTCGGTAGCCTTTGGGGGCGAATATCTTTTTGAGGAAATCGCGTTTCGTTTGAACGGAGGCGACCGTGTTGGGCTAATTGGAAAAAACGGTGCCGGAAAATCCACCCTTCTCAAATTATTGGCCAAGGAAATGGCCCCGGATGAAGGTGTCATCGCCACCGAGAAAGATGTAAAGATCGGATTTTTAAAGCAGGACATCGATTTTGAGCAGGGCAGAACCGTTTTGGAGGAATCCTACCAAGCGTTTTCCGAAATTCAGGCCTTGGAAGCGAAGTTGGAAGAAATCAATACAGCTTTGGCGGAGCGCACCGATTATGAAAGCGATTCCTACCACCAACTCATGGTGGACCTGAACGATGTAACGCACCATTATGAGATTTTGGGCGGCTACAACTATCAGGGAGACACCGAAAAAGTCTTGTTGGGATTGGGTTTTAAACGGGAAGATTTCAACAAGTTGACAGATACCTTTTCCGGGGGATGGCGTATGCGGATTGAATTGGCCAAACTCTTGCTTCAAAACAACGATGTACTGCTGCTGGATGAGCCTACCAACCACTTGGATATAGAATCCATCATCTGGCTGGAACAGTTTCTAAACGGCTATCCAGGGGCGGTGGTGATCGTTTCCCACGATAAAATGTTCCTGGACAACGTCACCAACCGTACCATTGAGATTTCTTTGGGCCGAATCTATGATTACCCAAAACCGTATTCCAAGTTTTTGGAATTGCGAAAAGAAATCAAGGAACAACAGCTCAGTGCCCAGAAAAACCAAGAAAAACAGATCCAACAGACCGAGAAATTGATAGAAAAGTTCCGGGCCAAGTCCAGCAAGGCGAGCATGGCGCAATCGCTCATCAAAAAGTTGGACAAAATGGAACGTATTGAGGTGGATGAGGAGGACAACAGTGTGATGAATGTTCGGTTTCCAATCTCAATAAACCCCGGAAAAGTGGTGGTAGAGCTGGAAAATCTTTCCAAAAGCTATGGGAAGAACGAAGTGCTTCAGGATATTGATTTGCTCATAGAACGAGGCAGCAAGACCGCTTTTGTGGGTCAAAATGGACAAGGAAAGACCACTTTGGCCAAGATTATTGTGGGGGAACTGGACCATACAGGCGATGTGAAAATGGGACATAATGTGCAAGTGGGCTATTTTGCACAAAACCAAGCCGAATATCTGGATGGTAAGAAAACCATTTTGGATACCATGACCGATGCTGCCAATGAAAAAAACCGAAGCAAGGTGAGGGATATTCTGGGCTCTTTCCTGTTCCGTGGCGATGAGGTGGAAAAATATGTTAAGGTCTTATCCGGAGGGGAACGGAACCGTTTGGCGCTGGCCAAAATGTTGTTGCAGCCCTTCAATGTGTTGATCATGGATGAGCCTACCAACCATTTGGACATCAAATCCAAGAATGTGCTGAAACAGGCACTTCAAAATTTTGAGGGCACCCTGATCTTGGTCTCCCACGATCGGGATTTCCTACAAGGCCTCACCGATAGGGTGTATGAGTTCAAAAATGGTAGCATCAAGGAGTATTTGGGTGATATCGATTTTTATCTGGAGCAGCGCAAGGCAGAAGATTTCAGAAAAATTGAAAAAGGGGAGAAAAAGGTTGAGGAAAAAAATCAAGTTGAAGAAAAAGAGAGCGATTATCACACCCAGAAAAAGCAAAAATCATTGAAAAATAGGCTCAGTGGGGTTGAAAAGAAGATTTCGCAACTGGAAAAGGAGATCGGTGAAATAGACCATGGCCTTTTGATGGATTATGACAAAACCATCGCCAAACCCAACTTTTTTGACGATTATCAAAGGAAAAAGAAGAACTTGGAGTCCCTCATGGAAGACTGGGAGCAATTGTCCCATGAGTTGGAGCTGCTGGATTAACACCAAATAGAACGCTCAGACCACACTTTTACTCTCGTTCACAACATTTTACCACCCTTTTGCCGATTATATTTGTAAGTTTTTACGTATTCTTCGTACTTTGTAGGTAAATTCTTTGCTATAAATAAGTAATCAATGATTCGATTGGCCATTTTTTTCATATTCTTGATGTCCCCCCTAAGTCAAGTCTCTGCCAATGCGGAAGTTTCCCAAAAGGAAAAGAATGCTCTTATTGATTTGTACAACAGTACCAATGGGAGCAAATGGAACACTACCTGGGATTTGGAAGCACCAGTTAACACCTGGAAAGGCGTAGAGGTTAAAGATGGACATGTGGTGGGCCTTAGATTGTTCATGAACAATTTAGAAGGTGTGCTTCCGGAAAGCATCGGAAAATTAAAACACCTGACCCAATTAAACTTGGCATTCAACAGTATCACTGGCGTACTGCCTAAAGATATTGTAGAGCTTAAAAATTTAAAGGAGCTTCGATTGGAGATGAACCGAATTAAAGGTGCTATTCCCGAAGGGATTGGGCAACTTGGAGATTTGGAGATTCTTTCCCTGTTCAATAATTTTTTGAGCGGCCCCATACCAGAATCTCTGGGAGAGCTCAAGAATTTGAGGGAACTCAACCTATCCAGTAATAATCTAAAGGGCGTTATCCCAAGTGCCATAGGCAATCTTACAAAATTGGAGACTTTGGGACTCTTTGAAAATAGTTTGGAAGGCACCATCCCACAAGAAATAGGGAATTTGGGCAAACTCAAGGAATTGGTATTGGCCAATAACCAACTGGGAGGAGATATTCCAGCGGAATTTGGTCAATTGGCAAGCTTACAGATTCTCCAACTTCAGAACAATAGGTTCAATTCATACACAGGGTTAAAAGCAATGGATGCCAATCAGTTTTTGGTGTTCGATTCAGATGACAAATCCCTTGAACCACGATTCAATGAAATTCACTTTGAACGTACCCGCATGGCGGATACTAAATTTGAAGATGAAAACGAAAATGAGTAGTTAGTTAATACTTTAGTTTGTTTGGTTTGGGGATACAGGTGTGTATCCCCTTTTTTTTCAGTAACAATTATGAAATATTTAACCCTTCAAGAACGGTCTAGGGAATAGTTTTGTAGCGACTAATTCAAAACTTACGCATGCGCAAGCTGATCATCTCTGCCGTTGTGGGCGGCATAATCATATTTGGATCCTTGTATTTTGCAGGGCTTATTGCCAATAGCAAGGATACTGGAAGGCCAGAATCACAAAAAGTGGTCAAGACCGTTTTTGTGGATACGGTACAAAATGCTACGGTTCCCATTATGGTTCCCGCCAATGGTAATCTAAGGGCCAAGAAAAGGGTTGAACTCTATTCAGAGGTACAAGGCGTTTTTAGGCAGGGCAGCAAATTGTTCAGAACGGGACAAGAATACAGTGCAGGACAAACTTTGATTCGCATAGATGCCAATGAGTACTATGCCAGTGTACAATCGGCCAAAAGTAACCTATACAATCTGCTTACCTCCATTATGCCCGACCTTCGGTTGGACTATCCAGAGATATATCCCAAATGGCAGGAGTATTTAAACAGTTTTGACCTGACCAAGACCACACCCGAACTTCCCGAAATGTCCACCGAAAAGGAAAAGTTTTTCATTACGGGTAGAGGCATTATAACCAATTACTACAGCGTAAAGAATATGGAACAGCGTTTGTCCAAATATACCATAACGGCACCATTCCATGGTGTATTGACCGAAGCGTTGGTCACCGAGGGCACATTGATCCGTTCGGGCCAAAAATTGGGGGAATTTATCAATACCGGGGTATATGAGCTTGAAGTTTCCGTAGGAAAAACCTATGGCGACTTTTTAAGGGTTGGAAGAAAGGTGGAGCTTTTCAATTTGGACAAGACCCAAACCTATACAGGTGAAGTAATCCGTGTGAATGGCCGGGTTGATCAAAACTCACAGACCATAACCGTTTTTATTGAGGTGAGTGGCGATAATCTTAAGGAAGGCCAATACCTTGAGGCCAATCTTGAAGCGAAGGAAGAAACCGATGCCATTGAGATAAACCGCTCCCTATTGTTGGAGAACAACCAGATTTTTGTGGTTAGGGATTCCATTTTGGACCTGATCGATGTAAATCCAGTTTACTTTACCGACAAAAAAGTAGTGCTCAAGAATGTGCCCAATGGTGTAGTTATTGTGGCTAAACCAATATCTGGCGCCTATGCCGGGATGTTGGTAAAGGTGTTTGAAGAGAAGGAACCCAAAAGTGCGCAATTGTGAGAAATGTAATCTCTTATTTTATAAAATACCATGTAGCCGTTAATGTCATCGTTGTGGCATTTTTGGTTTTTGGTGTAGTTGGTGCACTGACCTTAAAATCCTCCTTTTTTCCACTATCGGAGTCAAGGAACATCATGATCAACATTACTTACCCTGGCGCATCACCACAAGAAATAGAGGAAGGGATCACCTTAAAGATTGAGGACAACCTAAAGGGATTGCAAGGCGTGGAGCGGGTTACGTCCACATCAAGGGAAAACAGTGGATCCATCAATGTTGAGATTGAAAAGGGAAGGAATATTGATTTTATGCTGTTGGAGGTCAAAAATGCCGTGGATAGGGTCCCAACTTTCCCTACGGGAATGGAACCCTTGATCGTTTCCAAGCAAGAACCGGTACGGCCCACCATTAGTTTTGCGATAAATGGCAAAGGCGTTCCGTTGGCCACCTTAAAACAAATTGGGCGTCAAATTGAGAATGACCTTAGGGCCATTGATGGAATCTCCCAAATTCAACCCTCAGGCTATCCTGATGAGGAAATTGAGATCGCTGTGGACGAGAACAGTCTGTTGGCCTACAATCTATCATTTACTGAAGTGGCCCAAGCGGTGGCCAATGCCAATATTTTGGTGACCGGGGGTAATATTAAAACCGTTACGGAAGAGTACCTGATCAGGGCAAAGAACCGCTCCTATTATGGAGATGAACTTTCCAATATTGTGGTGCGCGCTGATGCTTCGGGCCGTACCGTTCGGTTAAAGGATGTGGCAACAATCCGTGATCGTTTCTCTGAAACCCCAAATGCATCCTATTTTAATGAAAATCTCGCGGTAAATATCACCGTTACCAGTACCAATACCGAAGATTTGATCGGTTCGGCCGAGAAAATCAAGGAATACATGAAGGATTTCAACGAGAAAAACGCCAATGTTCAATTGGAAATCATTGATGATCGCTCCAAAATATTGACCCAACGTACACAATTGCTTACAGAAAATGCCATTGTGGGAATGATTTTGGTGCTCATTTTCCTCTCCCTCTTTTTAAACACACGTTTGGCCTTTTGGGTGGCCTTTGGTCTGCCCATTGCTTTTTTGGGAATGTTTGTTTTTGCACCACTGTTCAACGTTACCATAAATGTTTTGTCCCTTTTCGGGATGATCATCGTTATTGGTATTTTGGTGGATGATGGTATCGTGATAGCCGAAAATATCTATCAGCATTATGAAAAAGGAAAAACCCCGGTACGTGCGGCCATAGATGGTACCATGGAGGTGATTCCCCCAATTATTTCAGCGATCATAACCACTGTATTGGCTTTTTCGGTTATCCTGTTTTTGGATGGACGTATAGGCGAGTTTTTTGGAGAGGTTTCCGTAATTGTGATTTTGACCTTGGTAGTTTCCCTGATAGAGGCCTTGATCATTCTTCCAGCACACTTGGCACATTCCAAGGCACTTCATCCACAGAAAGAAGGGCCCAAGACCGGAATAGCCAAGGTTTTTGCAAAATTACGGGTGATCAATAGGATGGGGGATAAATTCATGGCATGGATGCGGGATAAATGGTACAGCCCTACTCTTAAATTTGCTTTGGATTACAAGTTTTTAACGTTTGCCATATTCTTTATGGCACTGGTGTTGACCTTGGGATCCATTGGTGGGGGCGTCATCAGAACATCGTTCTTCCCAAGGATTGCCAGTGATCAGATTTCCATCGAACTGCGTATGCCCAATGGCACCAATGAAAAAGTTACCGATTCCATAATCAGTTTGATTCAGGAGAAGGCCCATATTGTTAACCAAGAACTTACCGATAAGTATTTGCGAGAAACGGATAAGGATCTTTTCGAAAATATGATCAAAAATGTGGGCCCCGGTTCATCGGCAGCCACCTTGGAAATCAATTTGTTGCCCGGTGAGGAACGCCCAGATGAAATTAGGGCAGACATGGTGACCACCCGGCTCAGGGAATTGGTTGGCCCCGTAATAGGTGTGGAAAGCTTAATCTATGGTTCAGGAGGAAATTTTGGTGGATCTCCCGTATCGGTTTCGCTGCTGGGAAATAATATTACCGAACTAAAAGCGGCCAAGGAAGAATTGAAAACAGCCATGCTCAACAATGGTAATTTAAAGGACGTTACGGACAATGACCCGGCCGGAATCAAGGAAATACGGTTACAATTAAAAGAAAATGCCTATTTGCTGGGCTTGGACCTCCGTTCCGTGATGAACCAGGTCCGTGCAGGTTTCTTTGGAGCCCAGGCACAACGCTTTCAACGTGGGCAGGATGAGATCAGGGTGTGGGTGCGGTATGATCGTGAAAATCGGTCATCCATTACAGATTTGGATGAAATGCGAATTTTGACCCCCACCGGAGAGCGTATCCCGTTAAAGGAAATTGCATCCTATTCCATTGAAAGGGGCGATGTGGCCATAAACCATTTGGATGGACAGCGTGAGATTCAGGTCTCAGCCGATTTAACGGATCCCGAAACCACCAGCGGAACAGATGCCATGGGCTGGATTCGTAGTGAGGTAATGCCCGGTATTTTATCAAAATACCCCACCATAACCCCTTCCTATGAAGGTCAGAATAGAGAAGCGAACAAATTTATAAACTCATTGAGGTTTGTGGGATTGACCGTTTTATTTCTCATTTTCATCACCATTGCATTCACCTTCAGAAGCTTTAGCCAGCCATTATTGCTACTGCTTTTGGTGCCATTCAGTTTAACGGCAGTCGCTTGGGGCCACTGGTTCCATGGATTCCCCATCAACATTCTTTCCATGTTGGGCATCATTGCCCTAATTGGAATTATGGTGAATGACGGTCTCGTCTTGATAGGAAAATTCAATATCAACTTACGCAATGGGTTAAAGTTTGATGAGGCACTCTACGAAGCTGGAAAATCCCGTTTTAGGGCTATATTTTTAACCTCGATCACAACCATTGCAGGTTTGGCACCGCTCTTATTGGAAAAAAGTAGACAAGCACAATTTTTAAAGCCCATGGCCATTTCCATTGCTTATGGAATTGGATTTGCCACAGTGCTTACCCTTTTAATGCTGCCACTCTTCCTTTCTTTTGGCAACAATGTAAAAGTATGGGCCAAAACGTTGTGGACCGGGGAAAAAGTATCCCATGAAGAAGTGGAACGCGCCATTAGGGAACAACATGAAGAACAGCAGATGCTTGAGGAAAAAGGAAGCAGCCTAAATGGGCATTTAAACCATGAAGAATCGGAAGAAGAGACTTCAAAAGTTTTAGAAGAGACAACATAATGAAAAGTATTTTTTATACGCTACCCCTTTTTTTATTGTTTTTTGGTCATGCAGCACAAGCCCAGGAAGAGACCCTTTCCAAGGAAGAGGCCATAGATTTGGTGCTGGAAAACAATTTGGGCATTCAAGTGGCCCGAAACACCAAAAGAATTGATGAAAACAATGCCAGTATTCTCAATTCTGGTTATTTGCCCACCCTTACGGCAAATGGAACGGGTACCATTGACCGCCAGAACACCGAGGGAGTGTTGGCAAATGGTGAGACGCGTACCGCGGATGGAGCTGAAACCCGAAGGTACAATGCTTCCCTCAATCTTAATTACACCTTGTTTGATGGTTTAGGACGCTATTACAACTATCAAAGCTTCAAGGAGCGTTCCCAGCAGTCGGAATTGGAAGTAAAACAGACCATTGAGACGACCATTTTACAGCTTTTCTCCGTCTATTATGAAGTGGCCCGATTGACCGAGAACACCGCTAATTTGGAGGAAGCCCTTGAAATTTCAAAAGATAGGCTCACAAGGGCACGCTATCAATTTGAATATGGACAAAATACAGGTTTGGATGTGTTGAACGCTGAGGTGGACATCAATACGGACAGTATCAATCTATTGAACTCCAGACAGCAATTGCGCAATACCATGCGAGATTTGAATCTTATCCTGAACCGGGAACTTTCCACCCAATTTGAAATAGATACCACAGTTAACTTTGTGCCAGGGTTAGAGATGGAAAATATGCACAACGAAGCCAAAATAAATAATGTTCGGCTGCAAATCGTTGAAAAAGACATCAACATCAGCAATTACAACATGAAAGTGGCCAGAAGCAATTTCTTGCCTACCATCGGACTTACCGGGACCTATGGTTGGAATGAGTCCACCAACAACAGTCCGCTTGCATTTTCCCTTCAAAATACATCCACAGGGGTCTCGGGAGCCATTAATCTAAGCTGGAACCTCTTTGATGGCGGAAGGGCGATTACGGGCGCGAAAAATGCCAAAATCACCTATGAGAACCAAGAACTGTTCAAAAAACAGATAGAATTGGAGGTGGAACGGGACATTCGTAATGCTTGGGACAGCTACACCAATGCCCTTTACGTATTGGAAGTGCAGGAAAAAAACCTGCAGACCAACCAAAACAACTTTAACCGAACCGATGAACGGTACCAATTGGGGCAAGTAACCTCCATTGAGTTCAGGCAGGCACAATTGAACCTGTTGAATGCTGAACTGGCCAAAAGCCAGGCCAAGTACAATGCCAAACTCGCCGAATTGCAAATGTTGCAGATCAGTGGGCAGCTCCTCAATGTGGATTTTTAAGGGATTTAACTATGTACGAGCATTTCTTTCAATGTCCTTATTGTTGGGAAGAAATATCCTTTCTTTTGGATAGCTCCGTTTCTGACCAAACCTATGTGGAAGATTGCGAAGTCTGTTGTAATCCCATTGAAGTCAGGGCCGGTTTTGAACATCAAGAATTAACGGTTTTTGAGGTTAGGGAGTTGGGACAGTAAGATGGTATTCCAATTAAAAAATTCTGAAGGATTTGCAGAAATTGTCCCGGCATTATTTTGATGCCTTAGGACTTTTCCTCGGCTAACCAGCTCAATATCAAAGGTATGCCCCGTAATCCCACATTAGACAACATAATATCAATTACAGTTAATATGTTATTATGTATTAGGGGAAATCTACAATACCTTTAAAGTGATTTAAGAGTACAGAAGTTTTAGCGATGCCTAAAATGACTCATACAATGGCATTGTAAGGGTTGTTTTATTGTGGAATTGCATATTTTTTAAACCAAACTAACTATCGGAATGAGAAATAATAAAATGTTGGGGATTGCCTCTGCTATGCTATTGATGGGTTCGATTTCAATGTCCTTGAACGCACAGTCCCAAGAAGTTGCCTTGTTTGTGCCTTGTGAGGAAATGCCAGATTTAATGACCAAGTACAGTGCAGACCAGAGTGCATTGGTTCGTTTTTATGCGCCCGGAGCAAGTGGACGCTGGGGAAGAACGTTTGATCCGGGAGGCTCCCCAGAGCGTCGGGAAAGAATGACCAAATTGAGAAACGACTATTTGGCAAAATTGCAAGAACTGGATTTTAATGCACTGTCCCAAGAATGTAAGGCCGATTATGTTTTGTTCAAAAGAGACCTGGAAATGGAAAACGCCGAGGCCGAAGAACAGGAAGCGGTGTATCAAAAAATTAAAAAATGGTTTCCGTTTTCCGATAAAATTTATTCCTACTTAAAGGCCAGAAGAAGGGGACACCAGCCCGATGCCACTAAAATGGCCAAAGAATGGAATGATGTTGTGGCACAGATGGAGACTTTGAAAGGTCAACTTGAAGGAGTGACTTCCCTGGGCAAGGATGAGGTTGAAGAAGCTTTACGTGTTATTGAGGATTTGAAAAGTTCCGCTGAAAATGTGTACTCATTTTACAATGGTTACGATCCGCTTTTCACATGGTGGATGCCTACGGTATATGAATCCATGGGCACCAGTTTTGATGCGTATGCCGAAGTGTTCAAAAACAAGATTGACAAGGGGAAACCTGTTGATGAAAGTGGAATTGTTGGCAACCCAGTGGGTAGGGAAGAGCTGATGAAACAGCTTGAGTATGAAATGATAGATTATACTCCCGAAGAACTGATAGAATTGGCCAATGAAGAATTTGCATGGTGCGATGCCGAACTGCTTAAGGCATCACGGGAAATGGGATTTGGCGATGATTGGAAAGCTGCCCAGGAAAAGGTGAAGAATGCCTACGTGGAACCTGGTAAACAACCCGAGATGATTCTTCGTTTGTACAATGAAGCAGTCGATTTCCTAAAAAAGAACGATTTAATTACGGTTCCCCCCTTGGCTGAAGAAGTTTGGGGTATGCAAATGATGTCACCTGAGCGCCAGTTGGTAAATCCATTTTTTACCGGTGGCACCTCCATCACCATTTCATACCCCACCGATGCCATGACCTATGAGCAACGAATGATGAGCATGCGGGGAAACAACCCCCATTTTTCAATGGCAACCGTACACCACGAATTGATTGCAGGACATAACCTCCAAGGATTCATGAACAGTCGTTACCGTACCTATCGCAATTTCAAGACGCCATTTTGGACAGAAGGATGGGCATTGTATTGGGAGCTTCTCTTGTGGGACAAAGGCTTTCCACAAGGTCCGGAAGACCGCATAGGAATGCTTTTCTGGCACATGCACCGTTGTGCACGTATTATTTTCTCACTGAATTATCATTTGGGAAAATGGACACCTCAGGAATGTATCGACTTTTTGGTAGATCGTGTCGGACATGAACGTGCCAATGCAGAGGGAGAGGTAAGACGCTCTTTTGTGGGCAACTATCCACCGTTGTACCAGTTGGCGTACTTAACAGGAGGCCGTCAGTTTTATGCTTTGCATAAAGAGCTTGTTGAAAGTGGAAAAATGACCGACAAGGAATTCCATGACAGGATCATTACCATGAATGCCATGCCTGTTGAGATGATCAAGGCCATTATGACCGATCAGAAAATCAGCAAAAACTATAAGGCCAAATGGAAGTTCTACGATCCACCAAAACAATGAAATGGTGGCTAATGTTTACATTCGGTTTTATCTCCCTCTGATTTATTGGAAGACAGAAAATCCATGAAATTCCTAGGCAGATATGGAGTATCTGTCCCGCCACTTTTCTATGGTGAATTTTCGGTACTGGGTCGGGGTTACGCCCTTAAGTTCCTTGAATTTTCGATTAAAATTGGCAATGTTCAAAAAACCACATTGTTCAGAGACTTCCGAAATGGGAAGATCGTTGTCCTTAAAAAGCAGTCTGCATGCATGTTCAATTCTAATTTCTATCAAGAATTGGAAAAAGGTCTTGTTGGTCCTCTTTTTAAAGTAGCGACAAAATGCATTTTTGCTCATACTCGCCTTTTCCGCTACCATTTCCAAAGAGAAGGGTTCGTGAAAATTGCTCAAGGCATAATCTATGACGTTGTTCATACGATTGCCTTCATCTTCCGTGTATTTTTTGCGATAGACAAATGTGGATAAAGGCTGCTTGTCGGAAGAAATCATAATATCCAGTATATTCAATAGTGTGGCGATACGCTGGATTCGACTTTGGTTTTTTAAGTTGTCAAAAAGTAAACCAAGCCGTTCACTCTCAGATAGGATTTTCATGCCATACCCAGATTCCTCAAAAAAGTTTTGAAGTCTTGTCATATCGGAAAGCGTAAAAAATTCTTTTCCAAATGACTCCTTTGTAAAGAACAAGGTGTACATAATCGATTTGGAGGATGCTTTTGAATCACTCCTAAAAACGTGGGGAACGTTTTCACCAATAACAAGGATATCGTTGGCTTTAAAATCGCTAATGGTGTCACCAACCACAATAGATCCCTCGCCAGAAACAATGTAGCTTATCTGAATTTCTTCATGTTGATGCAGTTTGTCGTAGAAAATAATGCCAGAATCTTCTTGGTAGACCAAAGCCTCTTGCTCAGGTTTGGGAATTTTAAAAGGGAGAATTTTCATTTTTCGGAGGATATTTGCAGTTTCTTTGTAAAAAAGTACTAACATTTTTCCATTCGTACAATTTTGTGGATAATATAGTATAACTATTGGGTAATAAACTAATGCTTAGACGAAAAAGGAGGCAGATTTCAGGTAAAATCCACATCAATACCCTAAAAGGGGAATCTGAAATTCGTTTGCCCAATTGCTTCCTTTCCTAGCGTGTTTTTTTGCTCTTTACTGAAAAAATGAGGGTGTCCAAAAAGCGCGTTATCTGTCAGTTCGAGCCTGCCTTTGTCGGCAGACAGGCGCAGTCGAGAACCTAAAGAATACTAATAATCAATGGGTTTCGACTTTAGTTTATCCTGAGCATAGACGAAGGCTCAACCTGACAAATTCAAACTTTTGGTGCTTTTTAGACCTCCAGAGATGCAACAAAATGCTTAATTCCAGCCAATATTTATATGGCTATCTATTAGGGTGTTCAGATATTTAATTCTAAAGGAAATTACGTGGGAATAATCAACTTGCCCGGTTTTCTGGTAAGTCTTTGCTTTGGCGGAGAGGATATGAAGACGCTCTACAGGGTGAGCCATGATAATAAAGTATATAGGATACGCACCAATATGGAAGGCTTTTTGCAATACTTGTAAGCTGCCCTCAGCTTGGGGCATATCCTATACCTTGACTTTTAATCGGGCTTATTGGTCATCATCACCCATGACATGATAGCCACGCCATTTGAATTCTTTGGCCAGGGATGTTGCGGCAGGCCATGCAATCTGATGCTGGTCGCTCGCCACCCATTTCCGTCGTTTTTCCTCAGTTTCAAAAGAGATGAGGATCTGATAATTGTACGTGGTGGGTTCCGCTTCAATTTCCTTGGCTTGATCTGGCGAGTACAAACGCATTAGTTTCGAACTTAAATACCCGTCCTGAACGATCATAGCGGGTACATAAATGGAATAGTACATTTCCTCAAAGGCTTGGGCATTTTTCTTTTCAACCACAAAATCCATTTCCAAGACCATGGCCTTTGGCTCTTTTAATGGCTTTTTAATGTCCCATTTCTTTGATGCTGAGATTCCAATGATCAGCAATTCCACGGTTTCATTGCCTGTATTTTCCAGCGTGATGTTTTCTCCAATCCTTCCATAAAATGCATCGTCCTTGCCAAATGTACCGGATTTGCCATCGGCTGTTACCGTACCCGACCCGTTGATGACGTAATAAACGGCTTCCATGCCTTCAAGTTGGTAAGGATCGGTCTTGGTTCCAGAAGGAATGGTCAAATGGTCTACGTAGCTCCAATCCGTTGAGAAAACTTCGGGCCCCAATACGCGTCGGTACGACACCCCTTTTCCTACATAGGGTGTTCTTTCGGGTTTAAGCAATTCCTTATCCAATTTCCCGGAAACAAAAGCAGGAATAGGGTCAAGGGTTGCACCCACTCTGTCATCGCCCAAATCAAAAGCATCACCACGAGCCTTAACAGTGCTGACCGCAAAATTGAGCCATTGTACAGGTTGGTCCGTTGTATTGTAAATAGCATGTGAATCACCCATTTTACAAGGAACAAGGGCCGGTGCTTTAATTTTTGAGGTTCTACCGTTGATGGTAAACTCAGCCTCTCCCGAAAGAAGAACATACATTTCCTCTATGCTGTGATGAAAATGATGGCCAATCCCAGATTTGCCGGCAATGGTGCCTGTGTGCAGATAAAGGAAATTGGTGGATAGATCGTTCCGGCCAATGAGTTGGGTGAATCCCATACTGCCCGCACCAGCATGTACATCGGTTAAATTCCTATAGGTTGATGGGTCGTTGTGGATAACACGGTCCTGTATCGACTGCGCCGAAAGACCGCCTGTTACTAGTATTAAAATGATGGCAATAAGTGCTCTCATGATACTGAATGTTTTGGTTTGTAATTCGATTATATTAGTGTTGAATGATAGTTGTATTTGTTGGATCCTGATTTATTTTTCAGGTAATGCATATACCACATACCCTCTTGGTAATGCGCCAGGTTTCTTGGACTGGTCATACGTACCTCGAAAAAAATTGGAATTGGCGTTCACAACCAAGTATTGTTTGCCATTTAGGGTGTACATACTAGGTTGGGCGTTTGTTTCGTGGCTCATAGTGGTTTCCCATAAGGTTTCTCCAGTGTCTTGGTCAAAAGCGTACAATTTTGCACCCTTTGCGGTTGCAAAGACCAATCCTGTGGAAGTAACCACCAAACCTTTCCGTCGGACTCCCTCTGGAGCACCTTTGCTGGGGTCGCCTTTGGCATAAAGGGAATCGATTCCCACAGGTTTTTTCCACTTAATGGTACCCTCGTTAAGATCATAGGCTACAACGGATGACCAAGGCGGGTCAATAAGGGCAGGCCAATCCAGTCCATATTCCGTAGTGTATTGTGCATCAGGACGGTCTGCGCCTTCCGGATAATCCTTCATGGGAGCACCTCTTTGGGCATCTGGTCTCATCTCAACACCTCCTGAGGCCACAACAGGCCCTTCCGGAATGCTCTCTTCAGTATTTCCTCTTCTAAAAGGATTGCTAACAGGATTTCCACCCAAAAATTTGAACAAGGCCTTAAGGGATTCTTCATCCACATGGACCAGTCCTGGCATTTGGCCACGACCGTTTGTCACAATTTCCTTAAAGTCATCGTACCTCATATGGTGCCCAATGTTCAAGAGTGAGGGACCTGCACCACCCTCCATGTTTTGTCCATGGCAGGCAATACATGAAGAACTATATAGGTTCTGTACCCTTTCCACATCATTTTGGGAAAGGTCCTCCTTGGGAGGCTCAACCTTGTTCAATCGATAGGTTGAAGCATATTCTTGGGTCATGATGTACATGATCCCATCGAATGGATCACCGGCCGTGTTTCCAAAATTAACCCCGCCCAAAGCTCCCGGCATCACAACTGTTTCATATTTGTCGGATGGAGGAAGATATAGCTGGGATTTGGAAGAATCCAATCGTTTATGCCATGCTTGCTTGATACTATCCGGAAAATAGGGATTTAGATTATCAAGGTTCACTTCATGTCTGGTAAAACTTGGAAGCGAAGGTATGGGTTGTGTTGGCCAAGCTTTTTCACCGGGCATATTGCTCGGGGGAAAGGGTTTTTCCTCAATGGGGAATATGGGTTCGCCGGTTACACGGTCAAAAACAAAAACAAAACCCTGTTTGGTGGCAACGGCAACCGCATCTATGGATTTGCCGCCACGTTTCACCGTAAGCAATTGCGGAGCACTGGCAAGATCGTAATCCCAAAGGTCGTGGTGAATGGTTTGAAAATGCCAAAGACGTTCACCGGTACGGGCATCCAAGGCAACCAATGAGTTGGCAAAGAGATTGCTCCCCAACCGGTCTGCACCATAATAGTCGTAAGTTGGTGATCCAAGAGGTACAAAGGCGATGCCACGTTCTTCATCAACCGATATTTCACTCCAAGCATTGGTACCCCCAACATATTTATAGGCTTCTTTGGGCCAGGTGTCATAACCATATTCTCCAGGATGGGGAATGGTATGAAAAGTCCATTCCAATTCCCCGGTCACCACATTATAGGCCCTTATATGCCCGGGCGGGGAAAAATAGGTTTCACCGGTTGAGGAACCTAAAATGAGAAGATCGTTATATAGGACCCCGGGCATCATTGCTTGAATTCGTACAATGGTCGATGGGTCCCTGCCCAAATCTTTCCGAAGATCAACATAACCACCATCCCCAAAATCCGTGATCGATTTTCCCGTAGTGGCATCAATGGCCTGTAGGGAATTGTTCAAGGTAAACAGTAATCTTTTGTCCTTTTTATCCTGACTTTCCCAGTAATTGATACCTCTTCGGGTTATTCCCTTTAGATTGGCATGGATCCATATTTCTTCACCTGTCCTTGCATTTAGGGCAATAAGGGAATTGCTTTTTCCAAGGACGTACATGGTGGAATCCACAATGATGGGACTAAAGAAATTGAATTCATCCCCCGTGGGGTAGACCCATGCAACTTCCATTTCATCAACATTTTCTTTGGTGATCTCGGAAGCTTCAAAGTATCGGGACTGGTCGGGGGAACCGCCATAATGTGTCCAAGTGGTATGTGGATTTTCGGTTTTTTCGGAACTACATCCGACTACTAAAATGATTGTAAAAAAAGTTAATGATGTAAAAAAAGTAGCAGAGAAACGTGCATGCATTGTTTGTTAGAATTATTCATTCTTATGGCTTTGGCCCTTTCTATCGTTGCTCTGGAATAAAACACCTAAGGGCGTCTAGGTATTTTACGGTGTGAAAAATACAATTTATTTGGGAAATCTGGGCGATCTTGATTCAGATTGAGGGTTTTTTATGGACCGCAACCAATATGAAAATATAAAGATATTGTAACCTAAAAACACCAAAAAATGGATAGCTTGCGGTTTATTGATAGTGTCCTGCAAGGGGTTTAAAAGATTCTCAAAAGAAAAACAAAAAACGAAGAAAATATTCATTCAATGAAAAAAAGCATACTGATCCTATTTGTTTTGGGCATCCTATTGAATGCTAATGGTCAAAACGTAGATGTTATTTCCTATAATATTCGGTATGACAATCCTAACGATAAACCAAATCATTGGGATAACCGCAAGGATTTTCTCATTGCACAACTAAATTTTTACGCCCCCGATATTTTTGGAACCCAAGAGGGGCTTGCCCACCAATTAAAGGCTATTGATGATGGCCTGCAAGATTACACCTATTTTGGTGTGGGACGGGACCATGGAGATGATCAAGGCGAGTTTACAGCTATTTTCTACAATACGAAAAAGCTGAAGGTATTGGAACAATCTACCTTTTGGTTGTCGCAAACGCCAGAGGTTCCATCCAAAGGATGGGATGCCGCTTTACCACGAATCTGCACCTACGGGCTTTTTGAAAATAAGGAAGATGGGAACAAATTCATGGTTTTCAACACCCATTTTGACCATGTTGGGGTGAAGGCTAGGGAAGAAAGTTCCAAATTGATTCTCGAAAAAATTAAGGAGCTGAATCCAGATGGATTAGCTGTAATCTTAATGGGCGACTTTAATCTGGAAAGTGATAGCCCGGGCGTTCAGGTGATTTTAGGGGAAATGGAAGATGCCCACATAGCGGCAGGGAAAGATGCTTTTGGGCCCAATGGAACTTTCAATGGCTTTGATTTCACCAAACCCGTGGAACGAAGAATCGACTATATTTTTGTTTCCCCTAATACTATTGAGGTGCTTAAAAGTGCTATTTTGAGCGACTCCAAAGACCTGAGATATCCTTCAGACCATCTACCAGTTTTTGCCCGGGTAAGGTTGAAAAACTGATGATTGGCTAAAAGGGTCGCTTAGAATATTGTCAAAATACCACCTAACCCCTTAAAAATACAGGTTTTTCTATGTTTAGGGATATGGGAACGTAGAGGGGCCATTTTTCAATAGCTTTTAGTAGAAACAAAAAAACCGTTCAATTGAACGGCTTCTGACTTAGTAGCGGGGACTGGACTCGAACCAGTGACCTTCGGGTTATGAGCTTCATAAGCTATATATCAAATAATATTTAAATAATTGAAAATAAATTAGTTATGATTTTTTAAATGTTAAAGAATACCGAATAATTCCATTTAAAATCAATTTATTCTGTACCTATTCTGTACCCCTTTTTTTGTTTAAAGTTGTACTTTTATTAAGGATTAAAGAGGATAGTTATGGCCAGTATTAAGATTGTTCGACGGAAAAATAAGGAAAGAAAGGACGGTTCAGCACCACTTGCATTGCGAGTAAGCGATAATTACAGAACAAGTTATCGGTTTTTGGGCCAGTACATTCTTGAAAAAGATTGGGATAAAACTGCTTCTACGGTCAAAAGGTCACATCCCAATTATAAAAAGTTGAACAACTTTCTTATGAAAAAGTTGATAGAGGCCAATGATATTTATTTTGATTTGAAGAAAGAAAGCCTAACTCCAAAACAAGCCCTGCAAAAGTTGAAAGGAGTGGAAGGGGAAAAACCTTTTTTTGTGCTAGCTGCTGAACGTATAAAGGACAAATACGATAGGGGAACCATTTCTGTTGCCAAGGCCGAAATGTCAATTCTTTTCAATATCGATGAATTTTTAAACCTTAAACGTTCCTTGAAGAAAGATGAAATCATTGAGGGTATCAAAAGACGGAGAAAAAAACGCATCAGTGATGGACGCAAATCGGAAACCGACTTTTATGATTCGGTACTTTATTTCAAAAACAAACCGTCACTTAGATTTCAAGATATCAATGAACGTTTTATTGAAAGGTTCAAGAATTTTTGTACTATTTATTTAGGGCATAAAGAACGAACCATAACCAATCAACTCATCTTTGTCCGTACTTTGTTCAACGTAGCTATAAGAGACGACATAGTTCCATCTAAATATTACCCCTTTGCAGGTGAAAAGGAAAAAATAAGGATTGGTTCAGGTCATAAAATCGGTCTTACGATCAAAGAAGTTGAAAGGATAGAGCAATTGGAATTAGAACCAGGAACTTCTATTTGGCACACCCGAAATGTATGGTTAATGGCCTTTTATTTTGCCGGAATACGTATTTCAGATGTTGTGCAGATTAAATGGAGTGATTTCAAAGATAATCGCTTGTTCTATGTAATGAACAAGAACTCTAAACCGGTAAGTTTAAAAATCCCAGATAAAGCGCAGGCCATTTTGAATTTATATGGATAGGGCGGTCAATGTATACCACCTGCGGCGGATGAAAGTGAGCAGTGCAAATCAAGTGCACGAGATCGACTCATTTTGGTGGTG
>MRWG01000251.1_pt1 | contig 100604 bp, 100 predicted proteins | sample 1013341 | NCBI WGS metagenome assembly MRWG01 (sample SAMN06117577, study PRJNA244670) | biofilm metagenome | biome: Water; feature: Cathode Biofilm; material: Biofilm; isolation source: microbial consortium enriched at the cathode of a solar microbial fuel cell | place: USA: District of Columbia...
TCATCGCCTGATCCTCCCACTTCTGACAGAAACAAGTGAATCAGAGCCTCAATCAGCATTCAACAAGAGTTTTTCAACGGAATAGGCCATGAGCGGACATGGGCCACCCCCTCTTATCTAAACTGATTTCAAGACCGTCCGCGCAATCTGTGATAATTATGGTGTATCCGTTGCTTAGATGTACGGATGCCGGGGCGGCCATGAAGATGCGTGGCCTCGTGCGGTAGAAAGGGGGACGTGAATGCTAGAGAAATGGTTCGGCAAAGATATTAAACTCACCGAAAATGATTGGGCGTACGTCTTTGATAACCGGACAGATCACGACAATCAGATGCGAAATTATCTTTTGAGCAAGCCCTCGGAGGTGATCCATGCCAACTACATTGAAGGCACTCGCAATCTTACCATTGACGGGGTAAACGTTTGCAATCATGGACCATGGCAAACTATTTGCCGAAGATATTTAGCCTATCGAGAACACTACGACAGAAGGCAATTTGAGCAACGCAATCGTAAGATCGCAGTTGCCGCTTTTGCAGTCAGCGTAATTGCGCTGTTCCTGTAGACTCGCGCTAGACTATTGCGGCCATGGGACCTGATGCACTCATGTTGCAATTACCCTTTTGAGGAGGAATGAATGCACCGTTTCAAAAGCTGGTGGCGCTATCTGCAGAAGCCGACATTGGCAATAGGGTTTGTCATTGGTTCGATCGTAACTGGGCTTGGAACTACAGTTTTTGTTTGGCCTTGGCTTAAAGATTATGAGGGCATTGCAGGAGGCGTCATGGCGTTAGGCGTAGCCGCCTGGACAATCTCACTCACCTTCTTTCATCGGGAGGAAGACAAGTTTTTCGCTGATCAAAAAGCGCGGTTGAGATTGCGTCAGTCCATCGTAGATGGCCATGCGCTTAATAACACAAGAGAGTTTATTGCTGCCTCGGCAGACTTGGCTCATTTTCCGAACAATGCTTGGGACTTCTTTTACAAAACTGCAGCAGCCGCTGAGCATAGCAGGTTGCTTGACAATTACTTAGCCGAAATTGGCTACTGTCAGACGGAATGCCTAGATTGGTTGAAGGCCTGTGATCAGGAAAAGCGCTATGTTGTGTTTCAAGGAAAAAACGACCCTCATGCTGCATTTCTGAAAGTGTTGGGAAGAGAAACTGAAAACTGAAACCGTCAATGACCACTTTGGGTCGAAAGCTGTATTTCAGGGGCTGGGTTGACAGGCATAGTATCAGTGGGCAGGGCAGCCATCACCGCCAAGCCTGTGGCGATAAAGTCTGGCGCTTCTGAAAAGCCTTGCCCCGCATCCCCCATTCCCCCATCCTAGCCGCCGGTTCACAAACACACCTCGGGGGAGGGCTTATGGCTGGCGCTGGTACGGGCGAAAATTCCGCCTATCCATCATTCTCATCACGCATCGCGTTCATCATTGTCACCGCCGGCTCTGCCGTGGGGCTGGGGAATGTGTGGGGCTTTCCCTATGTGGCGGGGCAGAACGGCGGCGGCGGCTTTGTGCTGATTTACCTGCTGGCGCTTGCGCTGGTGGCCGCGCCCGCCTTCATGGCAGAGCTGATGCTGGGGCGCATGGGCAAGGCCTCGCCGCCCACGGCGCTCGGGCGGCTGCAGGCGAAAGTGGGCAGCAAACTCCACTGGCCGCTTGTGGGCTGGACCGGGCTTGTGGGCACTATTCTGGTGCTTTCCTTCTATGCGGTGATCGCGGGGCAGGCGATGGACTATATGCTGGAGGCCGCGGGCGGCGGCTTTGCCGGCTGGTCAGACGCGGACGTTCAGGCGCTCGACGCCAATTTCAAATCCAGCATGCCGATGATGGCGCTGTGGTCGGCCATCTTCATGGGGCTGACTGCGCTGATCGTCTCCTTCGACATCAACACGGGGCTTGAGAAAGCCGGCAAGGTGATGATGCCGCTTCTCTTACTGATCCTCCTCGGGATGGTCATTTATTCCGGCAACATGGGCGATTTCGGCAAGGCGGTGGATTTCCTGTTCGGCTTCCACGAAATGGAATTCACCCCGCGCCTGTTCCTGGAGGCCATGGGGCAGGCCTTCTTCACGCTCGGCGTGGGGGTGGGCGGCATCATGACCTACGGCAGCTATATGGGGCGGGACGTCAACCTGCCGCGCGCCACCTTCTGGATCGTGGCGATGGACGTCTTTGTGGCGCTCGCCGCAGGCCTCGCCATCTTCCCGCTGGTGTTCTCAAGCGGGGTGGACGCGGCGGCGGGGCCGGGCCTCGTGTTCCTCACGCTGCCCTTGATTTTCGCCGACATTCCGGGCGGGGCCGTGGTGGCCTTCGCCTTCTTCCTGCTGCTGACCTTCGCGGCGGTCACCTCATCCATTTCGCTGCTGTCGCCCACTGTGGCGCGGCTGGAGGAAGCCGGATGGTCCCGCAGGAAGGGCGCGGCCATGATGGCAGGGCTGGCGGTCGTTATCAGCCTGCTGACCTCCTACAGTTTCGCGGGCGGCAAGGATGTGTTCCCGCTGGCCGCACTCGGCCTGGGCGGCATGACCTTCTTTGACCTGATCCGCGAAGGCGTCAGCAATTTCATCCTGCCGCTTTCGGGGCTGGCCTATGCGCTGATGGTGGGCTGGGCGCTAAGCCGCGAGGACGTGCGGCAGGCGCTGCCGATGGCAGACGGCCCGCTGTTCCGGGCGTGGCATATGGTGATCCGCTATGTCGCCCCCATCTGCATCACCGCGCTGTTTGTCGGCGCCGTGGCGGGGTAAGGCTTGTCCTCGGGCGGAGGCACGCTAAGTCATGTCCTCAAGGATGCAGGAGGGATGCATGAGCAGCATGGGCGAACCGGAAATCATCAAGGCAGGCGGGTTTGACCTGGCGGTCTACCGCGCCGGGCCGGATGTGAAGGATGCCTCGAAGCCACCGGTGGTGCTGATGCACGGCTTCCCGGAAGTGGCCTACAGCTGGCGCGCGCAAATAAGGGCACTGGCAGACGCGGGATACCCGGTGTTCGCGCCGGACATGCCGGGTTTTGGCGCCTCAAGCGCGCCCGAGGGCCAGGCCAACTACACCATGGACAAGCTGACCGCCGCGATGGGGGCGATGCTCGATCATTACGGCATAGACAAGGCTGTGTTCATTGCCCACGACTGGGGCGCGCTGGTGATGTGGCAACTGCCGTTTTACGCAGGCGACCGGGTGCAGGGGCTTGCGGGCCTCAACGTGCCGCTGCTGCCGCCATACCCGGTGGACCCGATGGACATGTTCCGCGCGCGCTTCGGCGACAAGATGTATATCGTGCGCTTCCAGACTGAGGGCGCGTGCGAACCGGTCCTGGAGGCCGACATGGCCGCCACCTTCCGCTATTTCCTGAGAAAGCCGGACGCCAACACCCCGCGCCCAACCGATATCCCGTTCGCGGAAAAAAGCCTCGATCTGATCGGGCATCTTGAAAAGGGCGAAGGCGCGTGGGGCGGCAGCCCGCTGATGTCGGACGCGGACATTCAGGTCTATGTGGACGCTTATTCGAAGAACGGCTTCACGGCCCCCCTGCATTATTACCGCAACATGAGCGCCAACTGGCTGGACCAGAAGCGGTTCCTGGACGATGAGGGGAATTTGCCGAAGGTTAAGCAGCCGTGCCTGATGATCACCGCCGAGCTGGACCGCGCCTGCCCACCCGAAATCGCGGTGGCGATGCCGGATATGGTTGAAACCTATGAGCAGATAGACCTGAAAGGTTGCGGCCACTGGAGCCAGCAGGAACGCCCTGATGAGGTGAACGCTGCGCTCCTGGATTGGCTTGGCCGTCACTTCTGAGGCGACGGCCAAACCTGAATTTTATCCCTTAGTTCGAACGCGGCAGTTCACATTGGTCCTGGCGCTTGCGGTAGGGGTTATCGCATTCCCAGTCATTGCCGGAATAATCGATATGAGCATTTTCGGGTAGGACCAGTGTCCGACAGCTGTTGCCGAACTGCATGAAGCCGCGCTCGCAGCGCCAGCTATTGCCGTCTTCCACCAGGTAGGCGTTTTCCGGCACGTCCACTTTCTGGCATGTCTCGTTGAATTCGGTGTAGCCACGATTACAGCGCCAGCCGCTGCCGTAGCTTTGGTCAACGAAATAGCCGTTTGCTGGCACGATGATTTCGGTGCAGCTGTTGTTGGTGGCGCGGAAGCCGCGCTCACAAGCCCAGCCGTTGCCGTATTTGCCGTCGGTCAGGAAGGCGTTTTCAGGCAGCTCGATCTTGGTGCACTGGCCGCCGTCGGTGCGGTAGCCGCGCTCACATTCCCAATTGTTGCCGGACGCGTTCAGGTAGGCGTTATCAGGCAGGTTGATGGGCACGCAAGCCTTGTTGTTTTCTTCGAAACCGCGCTTGCACGCCCAGCCCGAGCCATAGCCGCGGCCGGTGGCATAGGCATTTTCCGGGATTGTCAGCTTGTTGCACTGGCTGTTCTTGCGCTGGAAGCCGTCGTCGCAGCTCCAGCCAGAGCCGTAGCGGTCCTGCGATGCATTTTCCGGCGGTTGATTATTGTCATCCTGAGCAAAGGCAATGCCGGTCACCAGCAAGAGGCTGAATGCGGCATAAAAGGCCAGGGGAAGGGACTTGAACATGGTGGAATCTTTCCGGTTGCGGAAGCCGCCGGAATTGGCGCCTGTCCATGGCTCGGGCGGGGCGAACCCCACCCGATTATTCTGACAGGCTGGGCCCGTGTCAGGCGCTTTGGCGCCGACCGCTGGCCCGTTGGGAGCGTTCGATATTGCCAAGCATGCGGCTGAGGCCGGCGTTTTCGCCGCCCTGATTGCCGCGACCGCCTTTGCTGCCCTGGCTGTTTTGGTTGCGCTTGCCAGACTGGCCGTTCTCGCCGTTAAGGGCATTTTGAGCACCCTGGCCATTGCGGCCTTTGCTTTTCTGTGGCCGGCGACGCTTGCGGTTTTCACCAGTAGGCGATGCATCTGCGCGGGCTGGTGCCTTGCGGGGCTCCTGCGTGCGTTGATCGCCTGCTTTGGCGCCTTCAGGCTTGGCCCGACCGTTTCGCGCGCGACCACGGCCAGATGTGCCTGCAGGCTTGCCGCGACCACGGCCAGCAGATCGTTTGCCACCGGGTTTCTCCGGGGCTTGCTCAGGCACGAGGTCCGTCGCGCTCAGCTCGTCCAGCTCAATCTTGAAGCCGATCAGCTTCTGGATATCGCGCAGGAATTCGCGTTCGCTTTCATCGCAGATGGAAATCGCGATGCCGGTTGCGCCGGCGCGTGCCGTCCGGCCAATACGGTGAACAAATACCTCAGGCACGTTCGGCAGGTCGAAGTTGAACACGTGCGAGACACCGTCCACATCGATGCCGCGCGCGGCGATGTCAGTGGCCACAAGGATCGGCACCTTGCCGGCCTTGAAGGCGTCCAGAGTGCGAACGCGCTGGCTTTGGCTCTTGTTGCCGTGAATGGCGTCCGCTTGGATGCCGTTCTGCACGAGTACCTGCGCCAGCTTGTTGGCGCCGTGTTTGGTACGGGAGAAAACAACCGCGCGGTCGATATCCTCGCGGCGCATCACGTCCACCAGAATCTGGCGTTTATTGGATTTTTCCACATGGATAACCGATTGTGTGATGCGCTCAATCGGTTTCGATTGCGGCGCAACAGACACTTCAACGGGCTTGTAGAGGAAATCTTCGGCAAGGCCGCGGATCTGCTTTGGCATGGTGGCCGACAGAAGCGCAGTCTGGCGTTTTTTCGGCAGGGCCTGCATGATCCGGCGGATGGCCGGCATGAAGCCCAGGTCCAGCATCTGGTCTGCTTCGTCCAGGATGACCGTGTTGGTCTGGTCCAGCATCACGGCGCCTGTGCTCATCAGGTCCTCAAGCCGGCCGGGCGTGGCGACAAGAATGTCAACGCCGCGCGACATGGCACGAATCTGAGGGCCAGCCTTGGCACCGCCAACGATGACCGCGCTTGAGCTTTTCAGGTACTTCCCATAGGTGCGGATGGCATCCTCGATCTGGGCCGCGAGTTCACGCGTTGGCGCCAGAATGAGGGCCTTGCAGCTTTTCGGATACGGCATTTTGCGAATTTCATGAACGCGCTGCAGCAGCGGCAGAACGAAGGCGGCGGTTTTACCGGTGCCTGTCTGTGCGATTCCGACAATGTCCTTGCCGTCGAGCATGGCTGGGATAACACCCGCCTGGATTGGAGTAGGCGTGGTGTAGCCTTCGGCCGTCAGGGCACGAAGGATGGGCTCGGCGAGACCGAGCGTATTAAATTCTTTCAAGTGTAAGCTTTCACATACCACGGTATCGCGCCAAACCCGGCGGGCGCACCGTCAAAAATATTCAGGGAAGCTTGCAAAGATCAGCTGCCGGGTCGTGTTGGGCCTGCGGGATTTCCCGGGCCGATTAGCAAGGCAACGATCTTGTGAGGAAAATTGCTCAAGTCAGGGACCGCCAGCGACTGTTCTTATGATTTCGCTATCTTCGCGCGGTGTGATGTGTGCCTTAGAACACGAAACAATAAGAAAAGCAAGGAAATGCGCGCGGCGGCCTGTGCGGGGCCGGGTGCGGGGCCGAGTGCAGGCGGTGTTTATTCCTCAAAGGTCGCCAGGTATTTTTTAACCAGCGCAGACAGCGTTTCGCGGTCCGCATCCGACAGGCGGCTTGTGAGATCCTTCTGGGTTTCCACATGGGCGGTGACTGCCTCATCCACCAGTTTGAAGCCTTTGTCGGTAAGCGCGATCAGGAAGCCGCGGCCGTCATCCGGGTTTTTGATCCGTTCCACCAGCCCGGCTTTCACCAACTGGTCAATGCGGTTGGTCATGGTGCCGGAGGTGACCATGGTCATGTCCATCAGCGCGCCGGGCGACAGGCGGTAAGGCGGGCCGGAACGCCTGAGCGTGGCCAGTACGTCAAAAGCGGCGGCATTCAGGCCAAACTGGTTGAAGGTTTCGCCCGTGGCCTTTGATGTATGCTGCTGCAGTTTCAGAAGCCGCCCCAGCAGGGCCATGGGCGCGGTGTCCAGGTCTGGCCGCTCCTTCGCCCATTGTTCAATGATTTCATCAACATGATCCATGCCCGACACTTTTCCACGAAAGTATCTTGACTTCAAGAGAAATATTATTATCTTGAGGTCAAGATAAATGACAAAGGCAGTGTGATGAGTAAGCGTGCGGACATTCTGACAACAGCGATCGCCCCCGTGATCTGGGGCTCCAGCTATATTGTGGTGACCGAGTTCCTGCCGGGCGAAGACCCGTTCATGGTGTCCATGCTGCGGGCACTGCCTGCGGGGCTGTTGCTGCTCGCGCTGGTGCGGCGCCTGCCGCAAGGCATCTGGTGGGGCCGCATGTTCCTGTTGGGCGCGCTGAATTTCACCATCTTCTGGGGGCTGCTGTTTGTGGCGGCTTACCGCTTGCCGGGCGGGGTTGCCGCCACGCTGGGGGCAGTGCAGCCCTTGATGGTGTTGTTTATTTCCCGCTATGTGCTGGGCACCGGAATTTTGCCCATCGCGGTTGGTGCCGCCTTTATCGGCATTCTTGGTGTGGCCATGCTGGTGCTGTCGCCGGGGGCGGAGTGGGATATGATCGGCATTGCTGCAGCAGCGGGCAGTGCGGTTTCCATGGCGTTCGGCACGGTGCTCAGCCGCCGCTGGCAGCCTGATGTGTCACCGCTGACGATCACGGCATGGCAGCTTACGGCGGGGGGGCTGCTGTTGATCCCCGTCGCTTTCACTGTTGGCAGCGGTACGATCACACTGAACAGCGACACGCTGTTTGGCCTGGGCTATCTGTCGTTGATCGGGGCTGCGGCCACCTATCTGTTGTGGTTCCGGGGGGTATCCCGCTTGCTGCCATCTGAAATTTCACCGCTTGGGTTCCTCAGCCCGGTAACAGCGGTGGTGCTGGGGTGGGCGCTCCTTGGGGAAACCCTTTCCACACAGGCCCTTCTGGGCATTCTGCTGACGCTGGGCAGCGTATGGCTGAGCCAGAATGCAGCGACCTTCACTTTCTTCTTCAAAAAGACTGTCTCTCAGGGAGCGTGAATTATGAATATCATCGTTTTTGGTGCAGCGGGCGCTGTTGGGTACCGGGCTTTGAAGGAGGCGCTTGCGCGCGGCCACAGGGTTGCCGCGGTGGTGCGGCGGCAGGAACAGGCGGCGGATTTTCCCGATAGCGTTGCCGTGCATGTGGCCGATGTGTTGGGGGCAGATGACCTGCAGCCCCTTCTGGCAGGGCAGGACCTTGCGATCAGTGCGCTGAGGCCACCTGAAGGGTGGGAGAAACTGCTTGTACCCATGACCGAGAAGCTCCTGCGGGAGGCCGGGAAAGCCGGCGTTCGTATTCTGGTCGTGGGCGGCGCAGCCAGCCTGAAGCTCAAGGGCAAGGACACCACTGTGTTCACGGAACCGGGTTTTCTGCCTGAACACCTGGTCCCCATCGCGACGGCATGCCAGGCGCAATATGAGCTTTGCCTGAAGAATACAAAAGCTGACTGGTCATATCAGACACCACCGGCCATATTGACGCCAGGCGACCGCACGGGCAGGTACCGGCTGGGCGGTGACGTGATGCTGACAGACGAGGACGGGCAGGCGCGCATTTCCATGGAGGATTTTGCCGTCGCCCTCTTGGATGAAGGTGAACAGAGGCGCCACCGGCGGCAACGCTATACGGTGGCCTATTGACAGGGTGCAACTGACAGGAAGATTTTTATGCCCCACTGGACCGCTTTAATCGAAGGCTTTCTGGTATCAATCGGCCTGTTGCTGGCCATCGGGCCGCAGAACTTCTATGTGCTCAGGCAGGGCCTGAGGCACCGGCACGTGTTTGCCGTCACCACCACCACATTCATCTCCGACGTGCTGATGATTTCGCTTGGCGTGATGGGTGTGGGGCGCCTGTTTGCCGATAACCCGACCGTCGCTTACTGGCTCGGTTGGGGCGGGGTGGCGTTCCTTGTGTGGTTTGCGCTCAAGAGCCTGAAGGGCGCGATCTGGCCTGATGTGATGACCGACGACCGGATCGAGGCGTCGGCTGGCTCCGCCGCCGGGCAGGGCGTGCGTATTGCCATCCTGCACGCGCTGGCGTTCGCGTGGCTCAATCCCTGGGCCTATGTGGACACCATGGTGCTGATCGGCGGTGTCAGCGTGAAATACGCTACGGACGCTGCGCGGCTTGGGTTCCTCATCGGCGCGGTGGTGGCTTCCGCCCTCTGGTTCTACAGCATCGGGTACGGTGCCAAAAAGGCCGCGCCCTTGTTCAAGAAGCCCGTCACATGGCGGGTGCTGGACGGCGTCATTACCGCCGTGATGCTGGGTGTGGCAGCGGTGCTTGCGCGCCACCAGCTCAGCCTCTAAAGGACGGTTGCAAACACCGGAAAACTGGTTCAAGCTTGGCCCCTGATGACGACTGAAAACAGTACGAGGGGGATAAAGTGCAGCTTTGTGGACATAGTGTTTCACCCTATTTCGAGCGGGTGGTGATCGCCCTGGATATGAAGGGTGCGCTCGATCAGATTGAGCTCGCGGGCGTGCCGGGTGGGTTCAAGTCAGAAACCCACTTCAGCCACCATCCCATGGGTAAAATTCCATTTCTGATCAAGGATGACGGCACCAGCCTGACCGAAGGCCAGGTGATCGCCGAATATCTGGACCGGGTGCTGGACGGCCCTGACCTCACGCCCCATGATTTCGAAGACGCGACCCGTGCGCGCCTGATCGCCCGCATCCTCGATCTTTACTATGCCGAAGCCGTGAAGCCTTATGGCCGCATGGCCTTTGGCGGTGAAGCCACGGACGCAGAAGTCGAAAAGGCCAAAACCCAGGATATCCCAGCGGCTTTCACCTACCTTGAGAAATATCTGGGCGATGGCAGCCGCGCCGTGGGAGACGATTGGACGCTTGCGGACGCCGCGCTGATTTCCCACCTCTATTGGTATGGCGCCCTGAAGGTGCGCTTCGGCCTTGAAGGCTATGACGCCTGGCCCAAGCTGAACGCCTACTGGGAGACCGTGAAAGACACGGACATCGTTTTGCGCTCCTTCGACCGGGTGAAGCATTCCTATGATGAATTCTTTGGCGGGGACGACAGTTGAGCGACCAGACAGGCTATACAGCGCGCTGCCTGTGCGGCGCAGTGAAGGCAGAGATTGTGGCCAAGCCGCTGTGGGTCAGCCACTGTCATTGCCCTTCTTGCCAAAAGGCCACCAGTGCTGCCTTCGCCACCTATGTGGGGTTTGATGCGGCCGCAGTGCGCTTCACCGAGGATGAGCCCAAATTTTATAAATCCAGCCCCGGCGTCAAGCGGCGCTTCTGCGGCGCCTGCGGCAGCCCGGTGAGTTTTGAAGGTGAGGCCTGGCCCGGGGAAATCCACCTGCACGCCGGCTTCATCAATGAAACCGACGACCTGCACCCGGAAAGCCATGTGTATGTCAGAAGCCGCAAGGCCTGGGCCAAGACAGACGACGGCCTGCCCACCTACCGCATGTTCCCAAAGGATGAGGGATGACGATGGCGATTATTCGCGATCATCTTTATGAAAACTCTGAAGATTTCTTTGCTCTGGATGGAAGCGCAGTCATGTTTCTGTCTTCGGCAGCTGCGATTGAAGTTTGTTTGCAGTGTGCGAGCAAGGGGCAGGTGGTCCTTGGAATCGAGGGAGGCAATTGGAAGGCCCAACGGTTTCAGATAGCTCTTGACTGTATATTCGATGGTGTTGAGCCTCCGGTGACAGCGAATGCGGCCCACGAAAACAACGTGCGGATATCGGAAGTGATTAAAAAGGAATGCAAAAAGAGGGATGTGTTTATCGTTACCAGTATGAAGATGGATGGTAGCGAAGACTGAATGATCTTGAAGAGCACACACCGCTTGTCCCGCGCGCCAATCTGCGTTAATTGAGGCGCAAAGTTTTTTCCAGAATGAATAAGGAACCAAGCCCGATGGCTGCCTATCAATATGTCTATCAGATGCACAAGCTCACCAAACAGTATCCTGGTGGCAAGCAGGTTCTGAATGGTATTTCCCTGAACTTCCTGCCCGACGCGAAAATCGCGATCATCGGTCAGAACGGCGCCGGTAAATCGACGCTGATGAAAATCATGGCCGGCTATGACACCGAATTCGGTGGCGAGGCCTGGGCCGCTGACGGCATCCGCGTGGGTTACCTGCCGCAGGAACCGCAGCTGAATGCAGACAAAGACGTGCTCGGTAACGTCATGGAAGGTCTGGCGTCTACGCAGGCGCTGGTGGACGAGTTCAACCAGGTGGCTGGCGACTACGGCATGGACCCTGAGAATATGGACCTCCTCAACAAGATGGGTGAGCTGCAGGAAAAGATCGACGCGGCTGACGCGTGGGACCTGCAGTCACAGGCGGAAGTGGCGATGGACGCGCTCTGCTGCCCGCCGAACGACTGGTCCGTCGACAAGCTTTCGGGTGGTGAGAAACGCCGCGTGGCGCTTTGTAAGCTTCTCCTCGAGAAGCCTGAAATCCTGCTGCTTGACGAACCAACCAACCACCTTGACGCCGAAACCGTCGCCTGGCTTGAGAAGTTCCTGCAGAACTACAAGGGCTGTGTGATCCTCGTGACCCACGACCGCTACTTCCTTGATAATGTGGTGGGCTGGGTGCTTGAGCTTGACCGCGGCCAGGGCATCCCGTTCGAAGGCAACTATTCAGCCTGGCTTGAAATGAAAACCAAGCGGATGGCGCAGGAAGAGCGCGCCGACAAGGCACGTCAGAAAGCCATGACCGACGAGCTGGAGTGGATCAGGCAGAGCCCGAAAGCGCGGCAGGCGAAATCCAAGGCGCGGATCAAGGCTTACGATGAAATGCTCGAGCAGCAGCAGGAGCGCGTGGCCGGCCCGGCGCAGATCAAGATCCAGCCACCAGCCCGTCTGGGCGGCAAGGTGATCGAAGCCAAGGGCCTGACCAAGGCGTTCGGCGACAAGCTTCTGTTTGACGGCCTCGACTTCAGCCTGCCACCAGGCGGCATCGTGGGCGTGATTGGCCCGAACGGCGCGGGTAAAACCACGCTCTTCAAGCTGATCACCGGCCAGGAAAAGCCGGACGCGGGCACGATTGAAGTGGGCGATACGGTGCAGCTTGGCTATGTGGACCAGTCGCGTGACGCGCTGGACGCAAACAAAAACGTCTGGGAGGAAATCTCGGGCGGGCATGACATGTTCTATTTCGGCAAGCATGAGGTCTCGACCCGCGCTTACGTTGGCGCCTTCAACTTCAAGGGCGGCGACCAGCAGAAGAAGGTTGGCCTGCTGTCGGGCGGTGAACGGAACCGTGTGCACCTGGCGAAGATGCTCAAAGAGGGCGGCAACGTGCTCCTCCTCGATGAGCCGACCAACGACCTTGATACCGAAACGCTGTCCGCGCTTGAGGAAGCGCTTGAGAACTTCGCCGGTTGCGCTGTGGTCATCAGCCACGACCGCTTCTTCCGGCCCCTTTTTTATTGCTCAGGATCGCCTTCGGTGCCGGCCCCTGTTGTATCGGCCTCGACTGGCACCTCGTCATATTCCTCGATCTGCACATCACCCTCGCGCAGCTTCTTGTTCTTGAACTGCACCTTGCGTACGCTTTCAACCACATGGATCGGGAAGCGCGTCAGGGACATGTTTTTCTCAATAGCCATATTGCCCCAGGCCATGGCGTCACCCGCCTGGCCGGAATACCCTTCACTGCCACTGCCGCTGCCTGTGAAGGCGTTCAAAAGGGCTGCAGGGTTCACGCTGGCTGCCGCGATTGACCGGTTGCCGCCATAGAGATCGGCGATGAACCAGTTGCTCTGGCCGGTGCCGATCTTGCTGGACGCATCGCTGATGCGGTCCGCAAAGTGCGGTTTGGCGTGTTTATAGAGGTGGGCTTTCAGGTCTCGATCGAAATCCGGGAACAGGGCCCTGTTTACCTCATAAAAATACGAAGTGCGGATGATCCGGTCCCTGATGCGGGCGCCCCGGTTTGAATTAACAAACTCGCGCGCATTGGCCTTCAGTTGGTCCCACACGCGCTGGCCGGTATAAGCCTCATCGCGGATGTTGGGACCGCCGATCACGCCCTGGAACAGGCCATACATGATCAGTGGGTTGCGGTATTTCGGGATCAGGATTTTATGGTGAATGTCATTGAGTGACAGCTGTACGCCCGCGACAGTCAACACCTTCTCGTCCCACAGGCCTTTATCGTTCCCATCGGAGAAATAGTGCCGCTTCAGCTGTTCTTCGGGAAAGATGCCGGCAATTTGCGTCAATACCGTCAGGTTATAGAGGTTCAGCCAGTAGGCCAGTTGCTCATTCCTGCTGAAGCGACGGAGCGGAATGTTTTCCGGTATTCTCTCCAGGTCTTGTCTCAAGGCAACCATGACGCTGTAATTGTCGCCAAGGAAAGAATGGAAATCGACGCGATTGCCTTCGTTCCGCGTATTTTTACGGCTGCCGCGTACAATACGCGACCCAGGTCGAGCGCTTACCCGGCCAGGGTTGGCGCGATCGGAGTGTCCTGTTTCCCAAACCGTCTGATTCAGGATTTTCGACAGATCACCATAGTCGACGGAAAAGCCGGAATCCGGCGTGTCCCCCTGAAAAGCCGTAATGGCTGTATCGGTTGCCTGGGCGGAGCAGGGGATGGCGGCCGCCACGACGGTCACGACGGCTGCAGCGAGCGATTTGAAAGACATATGTATCATAGCAATTCCCCCCTTCTAGTGCTCTGGACCGTCAGTGTTGGAAGCGTCATCAGCCTTGGTTTCCGGCACATCGTCATATTCCTCGACTTCCACGCTGCCTTCGCGGTTCCGCTGGTTCTTCATTTGAATCTTGCGGGCCATATCCACCAAGTGGATCGGGAAACGGGTCAGGGACTGGTTATGGGTGATCGCAGTGTTGCCCCATGCTGTCGCGACACCGGCCTCACCATAATATTCTCCGCCAACGTGGCTGTAGCCTTCGCCGCTGTTGGTAAACGCGTTGAGGAAGGCCGCGGGGTTGCTGCTGGCGGACGAGCGCGAGCGGTTGCCGCCATACAGATCAGCCACATACCAATTGCGCTGGTCTGTGCCCACGCGGCTTGAGGCCGCCTGAAGCTTGTCCGCAAACACAGGTTTGGCGTAGCGCAACAGGTGGGCCTTCATGTCGGCCTCAAAGTCCGGGAACAGGGCCTTGTTCACCTCATAGAAGGTGGAGGTGCGGATGATGCGCTCGCGCACAAAAGCGCCGCGGTTTGAATTGACGAACTCGCGGGCGTTGGCTTTCAGCTGATGCCACACCCTGACGCCAGTATAGGCTTCGTCGCGGATGTTTGGGCCGCCAATCACGCCCTGGAACAAGCCGTACATGATCAGCGGGTTGCGGTATTTCGGGATCAGGATTTTATGGTGGATGTCATTGAGCGACAGCGGGACTCCAGCAACATTCAGCACTTTTTCGTCCCATAGTGCGAAAGCTTTGATCGCTGTGTCCGGTTTGGTTTCTGCCGTGGCCTGCAGGGCGGTCAGAGCGGTCAGGCTGAAAAGGCTGATCAGCAGGGCGCAAAGGCGCGGCATAATTGGGTTGTGCATGGTCTTCCCCCGAGTTTGTCGTTTTCCCCTGGATACTAGAAACGTTTGGGTTACACGAACATAGACAACCAAAGATTATATATACCTCATCCAAAGTTTCATTTCATGGGACTTTAGTCGAAAAAAAAGCCCGCAAGCTGATGCTGCGGGCTTTTTTCTTGGGTCATGTGAGGGGTGCCGACAGGCTTACTGGGGCTCGTCCGTGTCCAGCTCATCCTCAAGATCATCGAAGAAGTCCACTTCGTCTTCATCGGGCGGTGAACGGAACCGTGTGCATCTGGCGAAGATGCTCTAGGAAGGCGGCAACGTATTGCTCCCCGATGAGCCGACTAACTACCTTGATACCGAAACGCTGTCCGCGCTTGAGGAAGCGCTTGAGAACTTCGCCGGTTGCGCTGTGGTCATCAGCCACGACCGCTTCTTCTTTTATCGGTCTGGTTTGTCTTCGGCGTCGGTCTCATTCGGCACATCGTCATATTCTTCGACTTCCACGCTGCCATCTCGGGCGCGCTGGCTTTTCATCTGGATCTTGCGGACCATATTGACTACATGGATCGGGAACCGCGTCAGAGACTGATTATGGGTGATCGCAGTGTTGCCCCAGGCTGACGCCACGGCTGCCTCACCAGAATATTTGCCGCCAGTGAAGCTATAGCCCTCGCCGCTGTTGGTGAAGGCATTCAGTAAGGCCGCGGGATTGCTGCTGGCGGACGAGCGCGAGCGGTTGCCGCCATACAGATCAGCCACATACCAATTGCGCTGGTCTGTACCCACGCGGCTTGAAGCGGCCTGAAGCTTGTCGGCGAAAGGCTTTTTGGCGTAGCGCATCAGGTGGGCCTTCATGTCGGCCTCAAAGTCCGGGAACAGAGCTTTGTTCACCTCATAGAAGGTGGAGGTGCGGATGATGCGCTCGCGCACAAAAGCGCCACGGTTTGAATTGACGAACTCGCGGGCGTTGGCCTTCAGCTGATGCCACACCCTGACGCCGGTATAGGCTTCGTCGCGGATGTTCGGGCCGCCAATCACGCCCTGGAACAAGCCGTACATGATCAGCGGATCACGGTATTTCGGGATCAGGATTTTATGGTGGATGTCATTGAGCGACAGCGGGACTCCAGCAACATTCAGCACTTTTTCGTCCCATAGTGCAAGTCTCGATTGAGGTATCAGGTCTGTCCTCCGCATTTGCGAATGATGCCGGTAGGGCAAGAAGGCTTAATAAACTCAACAAGGCGCCAAGGCGTGAGGCAGGTAGGAATTTCATAGTTACCCCCAGATGTGGTTTGATACTCCTTACTATAAACTTACGTTTGAATTACACGAACATAGACAACCAAAGATTACATTTTTCTCAATGAAAGGTTAAAGTTTTCGCTAAGGTATAAGAAAAGCCCACAGGCACTGGGGCTGCGGGCTTTTCTCTCTCTGAAGGATCTGGATTTACTGCAGGTCTTCCGCCTCAAGTTCCTCTTCGAGGTCATCGAAGAAGTCCACCTCGTCTTCATCGGGCGGTGGGTCGCCGTCATGAATTTCATAGCGTCGCGTCTGGTGGTACAGCGACCGCGCGACCACGTAAGGGTCGTCTTCCTTATAAAGCTCATCTATGGCTTCATGGTACCGCACCCGGGCATCAAAGGCGTCGATGCCGGTGCGCAACAGCGCCAGGTCGAACAGCTCACCCTTCTTGTTAAGGGCCGTGGTTGTGGGGTCATAGAAGAAATAGGCTGTGGTGCCTACGGTATCGCGCAGGTTGGATGGCCCCAGGAACGGCAGCACGATATAGGGGCCGTCGCCGACCCCCCAGGTTGCCAGCGTCTGGCCGAAGTCTTCGCTGTGATATTCGACGCCCATGCGGTCAGACACCTTGAACAGGCCACCGATGCCGATGGTGCTGTTGACCACAAAGCGGCCCAGCGTTTTGCCGGCCCGGCCGAACTTGAGCTGCAGGATATCATTCACGAACACCCAGGGTTCGCGCAGGTTGCGCATAACGTTCGAGACACCCTTGCGGGGTTCTTCGGGCACGACGGCGGTATAAGCCGATGAGAGCGGCTTCAGGACCGCGCGGTCGGTAGCCTTGTTGAAAGCAAACACGGCACGGTTCATTGGCTCCAGCGGGTCATTCGCGCTGGCCGATGGGCCGTTCTGGGAAGTGGAGGCACAGGCAGCGGTCAGAAGCAGCAGGCCGAGGGTAAAAAACTTGCGAGCTGTCATACAGGTTTCCGTTCGGACGTTTCCATCAGGGCCGTTCTGGCGCGGCCTATTGTTGTCAATTCTAGCGCACGAGTGTGTGCAATATCGCCGCAATGTGGCGACATGCGGGCTGTGCTTCAAGTCTATAGCCCAAAAAATCCCCTCGCATACAGTCACAAAATGCGGAGCGCGGTTAGAAAATCACGCGCGAAGCGTAAGAATTTCACGCCTTTACAAATATAAAGATTTCTTTATATTGCTTGGAGCGCCACACGAAGGTCCAATGGGGAAGCATGGCATGGATGAACTTTTGACAGCACTCAGAGCCGTCGGGGAAGCAACCCGGCTTCGCATTCTGGCCCTTCTGGGCCGGGGCGAACTGACGGTTGGTGAGCTGGTGCATATTCTAGAGCAAAGCCAGCCACGTGTCTCGCGCCATCTGAAGCTGATGGGCGAGGCCGGCATCCTGGACCGTTTCCAGGAAGGCACGCAGGTATTCTACCGCCTGGCGGATGTGGGCGTGGGCGCCAAGCTCAATGACGCGCTGCTGACGCTGGTAGCGGACGGTGACAAGGCGCTGGATGCCGACATGAAGGCGCTGGACGCCATTCGGGCCGAGCGGTTCGAGCGCGCGCAGGCCTATTTCCGCTCCCACGCGGAAGAATGGGACCAGATCCGGTCGCTTTATGTGGCGGAAGCGGAAGTGGAACAGGCACTGCAGGACGTGCAGGGCGGCAAACAGGTCAAGCGACTTCTGGACGTGGGCACGGGCACCGGGCGCATTCTGGATGTGTTTGCGCCGCTTGCAGACCAGGCCTTGGGGATCGACGTTTCGCGCGACATGCTTGCGGTGGCGCGTGGTAACCTGGCCCACAAGGGGCTGGAGAATTGTCAGGTGCGGCTGGGGGACATGTATGACCTGGGCCTGGCGGACGATAGTCAGGACCTGATCATCTTCCATCAGGTGCTGCATTTTGCTGATGATCCGGCCAAGGCCATCAGGGAAGCCGCGCGCGCCCTGGCCTCTGGCGGCAGCATCCTGATCGCGGATTTCGCGCCGCACACGGAAGAATATCTGCGTGACGAGCAGGCGCACCGGCGCCTCGGGTTCGCGGATGAGGAAATCACGGCCATGGGCGAAAGCGCAGGCCTGAAGCGCACTGAGCTGCGCCATCTGGACGGCGGCAAGCTCAGGGTCACCATCTGGCGATTTGATAAAGTTTGATAAAAAGTCCTCCGCGAACCTAGGCGGGGACAAAGGTAAGGAGTAGGGCAATGGCCCAGCGTTATAATCCACACGGGTCGCATTCGCTTTTTGAAGAAGCGGTCAGCGACGTGAATGTTTCTTTCGAATTCTTCCCACCGAAGACGCCGAAGATGGAAGAAACCCTGTGGAATTCGATCAAGACGCTTGAGGAGCTGAACCCGAAGTTTGTTTCCGTGACCTACGGCGCGGGTGGCAGCACGCGGGAGCGCACCCACAATACCGTCAAGCGGATTGTCGAAGAAACCAGCCTCGCCCCCGCCGCGCACCTGACATGTGTGGGCGCGACCCGCGACGAGATCGACGAGGTGGTGCGCGACTATCACGCAGCCGGCGTGCGTTCCATTGTGGCGCTTCGGGGCGACCCGCCGGAAGGCGCCAACCGCTATGAAGCCCACCCGGGCGGCTATGCCAACGCGGCTGAGCTTGTGGAAGGCATTCGCAAGATTGGCGATTTTGACATTTCCGTTGCGGCCTATCCGGAAAAACACCCGGACAGCGCAACCCTGGCGGCTGACCTTGATAACCTGAAACGCAAGGTGGACGCGGGCGCGAACCGGGCCATTACCCAGTTCTTTTTTGAGCCCGATCAGTATTTCCGCTTTCTGGATCACTGCGATTCCTACGGCATCAATGTACCAATCGTGCCGGGCATCCTGCCGGTTACCAACTATGCTACACTGAAGAACTTCGCGAAAACCGCGGGCGCCAGCGTACCAAAGTGGCTGGGTGACCTGTTCGAAGGCCTGGATGACAAGCCGCAGACCCGTAGCCTTGTGGCCGCCACGGTGGCGGGCGAGATGGTGCGGCGCTTGTATGCTGGCGGGGTTCGCGACTTCCATTTCTACACGCTCAACCGGGCGGAACTGACCTATGCGATCTGCCATATGCTTGGCATTCGCGCGGGTAAGGAGGGCTAAGGCCATGACCGATAAGACAGCTGAGCTTATAGCACTGGCGAACAAGCGCATCCTGGTGATGGACGGCGCCATGGGCACCATGATCCAGAAGCACAAGCTTCAGGAAGCGGACTATCGCGGTGAACGCTTCAAGGACTGGCCGTCTGACCTCAAGGGCAACAATGACCTTCTGGTGCTGACCAACCCGGACGTGATTGCGGGTATCCACAGCGCGTTTCTGGAGGCCGGGGCGGACATCATTGAAACCAACACCTTCAATGGCACCACCATTTCCATGGCGGACTATGACATGCAGGAATTCGCCTATGAGATCAATGTGGAGGGCGCCAGGCTTGCCCGCCGCGTGGCGGATGAATGGACGGCCCGCACGCCCGACAAGCCGCGCTATGTTGCAGGCTCCGTCGGCCCCACCAACAAGACGCTTTCCGTGTCGCCGGACGTGAATAACCCGGGCTTCCGTGAAGTGAACTTTGATGACGTGGTCGCGGCCTACCGTACTCAGGTTGAAGGCCTGATGGACGGCGGGGTGGATATCATCCTCATTGAGACGGTGTTTGACACCCTCAATGCCAAGGCGGCGATTTTCGCGACCCAGGATGTGTTCGAGGACCGCGGTGTAGCGCTGCCGATCATGCTGTCCTGCACCGTCACCGATATGTCGGGCCGGAACCTTTCGGGCCAGACCATCGAAGCCTTCTGGTATTCGGTGAAGCACGCCAAGCCGTTCACCATCGGTCTCAACTGCGCGTTCGGTGCTGAGCATCTGCGTCCGCATGCCGTGACCCTGTCGGCCATTGCCGACACACGGGTCGCCATTTACCCGAATGCGGGCCTGCCGAACGAGATGGGCGAATATGATGAAAGCCCCGAGGTCACCGGCGCGCACCTGCACAACTGGGCCAAAGAGGGCCTCCTCAACATCGTGGGGGGCTGCTGCGGCACCACGCCTGACCACATTAAGGCCATCGCCGACGGTGTCGCGGGCATCGCCCCACGCAAGGTTCCGACCATTGCGCCTGCCATGCGCCTGTCGGGCATCGATCCCATTTCAATCATCAACGCGGCTGAGTAAGTATCATGAGTAAACCAACCGCCCAGTTCATCAATGTTGGCGAGCGCACGAATGTTGCGGGCTCCGCCAAGTTCAAGAAGCTGATCTTCGAAGGTAACTATGAAGAAGCAGTCAGCGTTGCCCGCCACCAGGTGGAAGGCGGCGCGCAGATCATCGATATCAACTTCGATGACGCCATGCTGGACGCCGAGGAGGCTATGGAAACCTTCCTGAAGCTGATCGCAGCTGAGCCTGATATCGCCCGTGTGCCGGTGATGATCGACAGCTCCAAATGGAGCGTGATCGAGACCGGTCTCAAGTGCGTGCAGGGTAAGGCGGTGGTCAACTCCATCAGCATGAAGGAAGGCCGCGAGCCCTTCGTTGAGCAGGCGAAACGGATTATGCGCTATGGCGCCGCGGTTGTCGTGATGGCGTTTGACGAAAAGGGCCAGGCTGACAGCATCGAGCGTAAATTCAACATTTGCAAAAAATCCTACGACATCCTGGTGAACGAGGTGGGCTTCCCACCGGAAGACATCATTTTCGACCCCAACATCTTCGCGGTCGCGACCGGGATTGAGGAGCACGATAATTACGGTGTGGATTTCATTGAAGCCACGCGCCTGATCAAGAAGCACCTGCCGCACGCTAAAGTTTCCGGCGGCGTGTCGAACGTATCTTTCTCCTTCCGGGGCAACAACCCGGTCAGGGAGGCCATGCACAGCGTGTTCCTCTATCACGCCATCCGCGCGGGCATGGACATGGGCATCGTGAACGCGGGCCAGTTGACGGTTTATTCCGATATCCCGGATGACCTTCGGGAACGGGTTGAAGATGTGATCCTGAACCGCCGGTCTGACGCCACAGAACGCTTGCTCGAAATCGCAGACGATTTCAAGGGCCATGGCGCCAAGGCGCGGGTCGAGGACCTTTCCTGGCGCGAGCAGCCAGTTGAAAAGCGGCTTGAGCATGCGCTGGTGAAGGGCATCGCCGACTATATCCAGGAAGACACGGAAGAAGCCCGCCAGAAGTACGCCCGGCCGATCCAGGTGATCGAAGGCCCGCTGATGGACGGCATGAATGTGGTGGGTGACCTGTTTGGCGCGGGCGAGATGTTCCTGCCGCAGGTGGTCAAGTCCGCCCGCGTGATGAAACAGTCTGTCGCCTACCTGCAGCCTTATATCGAGGCCGAGAAGGAAGAGGGCGCCAAGGCCAAGGGCAAGATCGTGATGGCGACCGTGAAGGGCGACGTGCACGATATTGGCAAGAACATCGTGGGCGTGGTGCTGCAATGTAACAATTTCGAGGTGATCGACCTGGGCGTGATGGTGCCCTGGTCCGACATTCTGAAGGCAGCGAATGACCATGACGCCGACATGATCGGCCTTTCGGGCCTGATTACGCCAAGCCTTGACGAGATGGTCACCGTGGCGTCAGAGATGAAGCGCGCCGAATTTGACATGCCGCTGTTGATCGGCGGTGCCACCACCAGCCGCGTGCACACAGCCGTCAAGATCGCGCCCGAATATGACGGCCCCGTGACCCACGTGCTGGACGCTTCCCGCGCGGTGGGTGTGGCCAGCCAACTGGTCAGCGTGGACGGCAAGGCGGCATTTGTTCAGAAGACCCGTGAAGAATATGCCGATATCCTCAGGAAGCGGCTGGCGAAGCCCAAGTCGGACCGGCTGGTGGCGCTGGCGGACGCGCGCAAGAACAAGGCCACGCCCGATTTTGACGCCTTCACACCGGTGCGGCCAAGCTTCACCGGCACGCGGGTGTATGAGGACTTCCCGCTTGAGGAGCTGATCGAGCGCATCGACTGGACACCTTTCTTCCGCACCTGGGAGCTGGCGGGTAACTATCCTGCGATCCTCAAAGATGACGTGGTGGGCGAAAGCGCGCGCAGCCTGTTTGCCGACGCCCAGGACATGCTGAAAAAGATCGTTGACGAGAAATGGCTGACGGCCAAGGGCGTGGTGGGCTTCTGGCCCGCCAACGCCGACGGGGACGATGTGGTGCTCTATACCGGCGATAACCGGAACGAGGAGCTCAGCCGCGTGCATTTCCTGCGGCAGCAAGTGCAGAAGCGCGAAGGCCGCGCCAACGACTGTCTGGCCGATTTCATCGCGCCCGAAGGCACCAAGCCTGACTGGATGGGTGGTTTCGTGGTCACCGCCGGTCACGGCATCACGCCGCACCTGGAACGCTTCCAGGCCGCACACGATGACTATAGCGATATCCTGCTGAAGGCGCTGGCAGACCGGCTGGCGGAAGCCTTTGCGGAAAAGATGCATGAGCTCGTCAGGACCGAACTGTGGGGCTTCGCCAAAGATGAAGACCTGACCAATGAGGAAATCATCAAGGAACGCTACAAGTCGATCCGCCCGGCGCCCGGCTATCCTGCATGCCCGGACCACAGCGAAAAGCCTGAGCTGTTCCGCCTTCTGGACGCTGAAAATGCCGTTGGCGTGCAACTGACAGACAGTTTCGCCATGGTGCCGACGGCGGCCGTGTCCGGCTATTATTTCGCGCACCCTGAGGCGCACTATTTTGGCGTGGGCAAGATTGGTGATGATCAGTTGGCGGAATATGCCGAGCGCCGCGGCGTGGACATTGAGCAGGCCAAACGCTGGCTCAGGCCCAATCTGGCGGATTAGTGGATTGACGATTTTCAGCTTATGCGCGAATGTGGCGCTATGAGTGCGACAGCTGACATAAAAGAAATCCCAGGCGGCGTGGTTCATGACCTGCCGCCTGACCTGGAAGCCGAGCTGACGGCAGACCCTGCTGTTCTGGCTGCCTGGTTGGATATCACGCCCCTTGCCCGCAATGAATGGATTTGCTGGGTTGAGGATGCCAAGAAGGCCGAGACCCGCGCCAAGCGGATTGGCCGCGCAGGCGAAAACCTTGCAGACGGCAAGCGCCGGCCCTGTTGCTGGCCCGGGTGCACGCACCGGGTGCGCGACGGCGGGCGCACCTGATCCTGCTGTCAGGCTGCAAAGATAACGGCAGCAACCAGCAGATTGAGCAGTGTCATCACCGCATCGACGACAAAGATGAAAAGCATCGGTCCGGACGTGACTGGCCAGTAGCTGTCACCCTGCCGCCCGCCAGCCTTCAGCACCGGCAGGTTGAAGGCAAACTGCGAAAAGTGGGCCACCGCAAAGATTGCCAGCAGGACGACCCGCTCAGGCCAGGCGGCGAACAGGTCACTGCCCCGCAATTTGAACACAAGCAGCAGCAGCGCAAAAAGGGCGAGCGCACCATTCATGCCGCCCAGGAACCGGGTGCCAGCCGCCACGGTCGGGAACAGCGGGGAGGTGCGTTCACTTTTGGGAACCAGCACCTTGGCCGCAGCAAAATGCTGGAAACCGAAATAGCGGAAGGCCATACCCAGCCAAATCAGGTTGGCTGCCATTGCTGTAATATAGGCGGCATCTTTCATCGTATTCTTCCTTTGTCAGCGCTTGCTTTTTAGTGGTTGGCCGGTCATGGTGACGGCGTATTTAGTTCATGGTTGAAATAATTAGTTCAAGGTTGAACTATGTCAAATGAAGATCGTCTTTTTGTATTTCATCTGTTGCAGCAAGCCAGTGGCACACTGTTCCGTGCGGCCGACCGGGTGATGCGCGACCGGGAAGGTATAACAACAGCCCATCAGGTGGTGTTGTTCAGCCTGTATCGGAAAGAGGACGTGCCGGCGTCAGTGCTGGCAGCGCAGCTGAATATGGGCAAGTCGCGACTGACGGGGTTGGTTGATACGCTGGTGGACAAGGGTATGGTGCGCCGTGCCAGAAGCAAGGAGGATGGCCGCAGCCAGCTTCTGTCCGCTACAGAGAGCGGCCGCGCGGTTATTGACCGGACCAAGGCTGGCGTGAACGAGATGAACGAAGACCTTCTGGCGCCTTTCTCAGAGGAAGAACGACGGGTGATCTCAGCGTTTCTCAAGCATGTGCGGGACCAGGGGGACGAGATCGTCACCCGACGCTCGGCTCCCCCTAAGGGGTGAAAATATCCAGGTCTTTGGCGGAGTAACAGTCTGCTGTTCGGAGGCTGAACCGAGTATAAGGAACCAAACAGGAGGGCAACAGGTGGCTAAGAAAAAAGCACTTGAGGACTCAATACAGGATTTCGAGAGGCTCTTGGAATCGCCGTTCAAGTGGCCTAGCCAAGGTGATTTGCCTTTTGTTGAGAGAGAAACTCCTCTCGACAACGCTAATGTTGCAGCAAATTGGTTTGCTCGTTTAGTGCTGATGACACAGGGATATAAAAAGGCAGCAGACATATCGATTGATTATGTGCGAGAAAATCTCGCAGATCGCGATCTACTGGTTTTCTCGATTATTTTCAACTATCGGCAATTTTTAGAGCTATCGCTAAAATATTTTTTGGCAACATACGGCCCTCAAGTCGGTGTCCAGCCCAACTGGGCCAAACATGACCTCCGTTTTCTTTGGGAGGAGTTTTTAAAGCTATTGGATGCCTACGGCACTCCTGATCCAGATGAAGCTGATCCTGTTGTCGGTGAAATTATTGCAGAATTTGCAAAGATCGATCCGCAATCTTATTCCTTTCGCTATCCGGTTGATAAAAATGGTAGTCCGTTACCATTGGCATACAGTGATCTGCATCTCGAAACTCTTGCGGAGGTGATGGAAAAGGTTTCCAATTATTTTCAAGGATGTGACGGCTACTTATCAAATATGGAAATACTCGAACCTTAAGGGGTGAAAATATCCAGGTCTTTGGCTGAAATCAGTGGGCCTTTGTAGCCTGCCGCGCGAATTTCCTTCACCAGATCCTCGTCTGACGTACCCCAGTAAAGCTGGTGGGTCAGCACCAGGAGCTTGGGTTTGGCCTTGTTTGCCAGTTCCGCCAGCTCGGTCGCCGACGTGTGGAAGCTTTTGTGATATTTCTGCCAGACCGGCTCGCGCCTCAGCCAGCCGGCGTCGGAATAAACCTCATGCACCAATATATCGGCGTGGCGTGCAGCCTCAAGCAGCCGGCCGCTCGGGCGTGCGTCGCCGGAGACCACAATCGTCTTGCCGTCGGCTTCAAATTTGAAGCCATACGCTTCCTCCCAGCTGCCGTGCAACACCGGAATGGCGCTGATGCGGATGTCCGGTGTGTCGATCAGGACCTTGTTCTGGCCGATCTCCTGCACCGTCACCTTATATCCGTCCGGGTTGGCGGGCTCGAGGCCGCCAAGGCGCATCGCCACGTCAACCGCATAGGCTTTTGACAGATGGTCGACCATATCGGCGCTGCCGGTGGGGCCATAGAGCGTGAGCGGATGGTCGCGCTCCAGCACCCAGGGGGTGAAGATCAGGTCGGCAAGGCCCAGCGTATGGTCGGAATGCAGGTGGGTGATGAACACATGGTCGAGATTCGGTTGCGCGAGCTCCATTACGCCCTTCTGTTCGGCGGCTGCCGCGCGGCGCACAACGCCGGGCCCCGCGTCCACCAGATAGGCCTTGCCCGCATAAGTGACTGCCAAGGCAGGGCCAGACCGGGCCGGGTCAGCATTCGGGGTGCCGGTGCCGAGCATCACAAGCTTCATGCTGTCCTCGGCTGTGGCGTTGGCTGTGAACAGGCTGGTGATTAGACAGAAAATGATCAGGCCGCGCATGGACTTCCCCTAGTGAATAGTGTTTCCGGGACTATGGCACGGAAGGCGAAAACGGGGGAGGGCTAAATTTGTTTGGGGCGGATCAGGAGGTGTAAGGATGGAACATGACACCATAAAGGATCATGTCCACTTGCTCGCCGTCTTTTGAAAGCGGCAGGGCCAGCACCGAATAATGATGGAAATTCTTGGGCGCCCATTTGGCCTGGATGTTGGTGGCATAATAGGGCTGCAGGTTTTCTGTCAGCTTGATGGCGCGCTTGATCACTTGCTCGGAATTCGGGAAGTGGCTCCAGGTCTTGCCTGTCAGGTCCACGCCGCTGTCTTCGGCAATCTGGGTGCCGCACAGGCGGAAAGTGAATTGTGGCGTGCCGGACGCATAGTCGACATCGACCAGGGCAATATGGGGCAGGAGGCGCGTGAGCTCGAGCGGGCTGAAGTCGGCGCGGCAGGGAATTTTGCCGAGGCTGGATTTCTTGTCGACCCAGAACTGGTAGAGTGCCGCGAGTTCCGCTTGGCGGATCATGGCCTCGCCGCCGTCCTCGGACAGCACACCTTTCGGGTGGGCGCCTGTGGATGATCCACCGGAACCACTGGACACAAGGTCCTTCAAAATTGAAATGCCAGCCGACATTGGGGCAGTCCTTAAAAACTCGAAACTGGCGGCTGTCTACCTGATATGACGATTTGGTTAAAGTAAATTTAACTATTTTCTTCAGAAAAAATGCGCCTTACCGGCAAATTGTGGGGAACAAAGCACGAATGGGAAAGATTGTTTCCCAGAGTGTGTCAAAGCCGCAATTTCCTGCCCGGGAATCGGGTTGGCGGCTTTGACGGTTCGACGCAGGCCTTGTGAAGCGTATTCGGGAGGGGCAGGCTGATAGGGGCGCCCGCTGACCTAGCGGTCGGCGGTGCCAGGGGTGCTGCGGCGCATGGCATTTCTGCGGCCGGAGTTGACAGCGACGCCATTTTTCCAGACCCCGGTGTTTTTGCAGCGCCCACAGATGCGCTCGCCGATCCAGGCGCTTTCGAAGGGGGTCTTGCATTTCAGGCAAACCCTTGTTTTCGCCTGCTGCGCGGGGCTATCTTCCTGCAGCGGGGCGTTATGGCCAGGCCCGGTCATGAGGGCCGGCCAAGTTGGCGCCGGACGGCAGGCCTTAGCGCTGGTTCCGGGCAATCTGCAATACACATTGGTTATGTTCCTCTATAAAGGGGGCGTTGCAATCCCAGCCGTCACCGGCATAGTCCAGGTGCGCATTGGCGGGAACTCGAACGGCGAGGCAACGGTCCAATTCCCTGCGATAACCGCGTTCGCATGCCCAGCCGGTTCGGTAGGACGACACTTCGAGATAGGCGTGCGCTGGCACTTTGATGGCCGCGCACTTCTCATTGATCGCTTCATAGCCGCGGTCGCAATCCCAGCCTTTGCCGTAAGGGCTGCTGGTCAGGAAGCCGTTGCGGGGCACAGGGATGGGGGCGCAGGTGGTGCCTTTAGGGCGGAAGCCGTAGGCGCAATCCCAGCCTTTGCCAGACCGGGAGTCGGAAAGGTAGCCATTTTCAGGCACTTGTATGGCGACGCAAGAATTGCCGTGCCGCTGGAATTCTCGGTCACAGGCCCAAGTGTCGTCTTGAAGGTAGCCATTTTCCGGGATTGTCACCTCAACGCAGGTGTCTCTGCGCTCACGGAAGCCGCGGTCACACTTCCAGCCGCTGCCATAGGCGGAATCGGTAAGATGGGCGTTTGTTGGCGGCGTGACGGGCACGCAGGTTGACGACCGGGATTCCTGGCGGTAGCCGAAACTGCATTCCCAGCCCTTGCCATAGCTTTTACCAGTCAGGTATCCGTTTTCAGGGGCAGTGACAGTGTCGCATGACCCGCGGGATTCCATAAAGCCCGGGTCGCATTCCCAACCGCCGCCATAGTTTCGCTCGCTGGCGTTTTCCGGAATGTTGGCTGCCGTGTCCTCGGCCATCGCGATCAGTGAGCCGTAAAACAGCATCACTGTGCATGTCAGGACATAAAAGGCGCAGGTTCTGATACGGACTGCTGTTGGCAAGGGGGGTGTCCTTTCGGGGTCAAGGGGGTGGCTTTTTTCGCCGGGCGTTCGCACGAGCTTCATCAATTGTCCTTGCCGTCGAGAAACTTTTTGTCGTCGGGGTAAGGCGACTGAGGATCGGTCCCGTCGTCTCTGACCCACAGCATGCCTTCGTTTTCGCCGCGGTCTATGGCGGACTGCGACAAGGAAGGGGCAAAAAGCCGTGCGCGTGGCTGGCTATGGTCGACAGCCGTGTCGCGCCGTCGGTCCCAGACCATCGCGGCGTCAATTTCGTGAGGAGCAAGCGTGAGCATTTCGCTGACGCCGGGGCGTTTCGGGTTCTGGTTCAAGTGAAGGGTGACTTCCTTCCGCTTGAAGGCCGTGAAGGAGAGGCCTTCGATGCGCTCCTCTTCGACGTCCAGGCGGTATGTGCCTGCGGGCAGGGTTTCTTTATACCCGGCGATCGCAAACGGGTGGATGAATACAATGTGTGTTTTGTAGTTTCTGTTCATGTCCTATCGCCTGGACAGGAGAAGAGGGGGAGAGAATGTCCCGCCCCCTTTGGGGCGCTGAATCAGGACTTCGGCGCTGTGGTTACTTTTTTTGCTTCAGTCGCTGGGGCGGCTTTTGGCGCATCAGTAGCTTGGGCTTCTGGTGATGTCGCTTCTTTTTTTGGCTTGAACAAATCTTTGTAAGTCATTTTGGTTCTTTCTATGTGGGAAGAAGATGATCTCCGCCCTTTATTTATGTGGTGTTTATTTAAGAATATTCAATATCAATAAAATAAAATGATATTTAATTATTTAATTTGATGGAGATAAGTTGTTTTTATTTTTAATTTTATTTCAATAATACTGAGTTTTTATTGTTTTAAATACTTGGGTAGGCGCGCGTAAAGCCGTCCATCCAGGGTAGCCTGGATGGAGGATCAGGTGATTGATAGAGAAGCGCGGAGGCCAGGGTTCTGGCTGGCGGAAGGTCTAGACTTCCGACAGGGTGCCGCAGCCTCTTTTGGCCTGGGCAATGGCGTCGGCCAGGTTTGTGTAGCGGAAATCACCGAAATGGAAGTAATCCACCGGTATGCATTTGATTCCGTATTTGGCCATTTCATCAAGGTCGGAGGGTGTGACGGTTGGGCTGAACAGGTCAGGGGATGCGGCCAGGCCGCCTTTGTCTGTGTTTGCAGGGGTTCTTGGGGTTGGATTGCCGGATTTTTTGGACATGATATGTCCTTTCAAAAGTGCAGCATGAATTTGCTGCGATCCTGTATATGGCGATGCCACCCCCGAATTACCACCCGGCAGCCCGCCAGCCTGACAGATTGGCAAGCCAGGCAGCAGCATGCGCAGACGCCAGCAGCAAACGTCGCGGTCCCGCTGGTGCAAGGGCACTGTCATGATCAAATGGCTTGGGGAAATCGGAGGGAAAGTGGTGCCGGCACCAAGATTCGAACTCGGGACCTGATGATTACAAATCAACTGCTCTACCAACTGAGCTATACCGGCACTTTTCCAACTGGCGCGCGGTGGCGCCGTGTCCGTGGGCGCATCTTCTAGCACAAAAAAAAATCAGTGCAAGCCCCTTTTGTACGATTTTTTCACAAGGCGTATTGCGCCGGGTTCTGGCGCCTATGGCGGTGCTTGCAAGCGCCTGCGCGGGCCGGTACGGTGCCAGGCATCAAACCGGAATAAAGCTGGGGGCAGGGCTTGCAGTATCTTTTTGACGAACAAGGTGTTTTGGCGCGGGCCGGGCTGAACCTTCATGCTGTTTTCGCGCTAGAGGCTTTGCCTGCCGACGTGCGCGACGCCCTCATGGGCGCGGGCATGGAGGCTTCCCGATTTCACCAGTTGATTCTGCTCGGGCACGGCGGCACGGCGCTGTGGCAGGCTGTGGGAGCGGACGGCCTCGGTGTCGATGACCCAATAGATAGCCACAGCCGCAAGGCCGCAGCCGCTTATCTGGACGCCAGTCCCGCGTGCGCTGGATATGCGTTTCTCTATCCGCCGTCTGATAACCCGGTTCCGCTGATCCGTATGGGTGAACTGGCAGGTTGGCACCACACATCCAAGTTCCGGGTGGGCATCAACCGCGACTGGGGCAGCTGGTTTGCTTACCGGGCGTTGGTGCTGGCTGATAGCCGCTTCACGCCTGTCTCCCGCCCACGAGACACGTCCCCGTGCGATGCGTGCGAAGACAAACCCTGCATCAAGGCCTGTCCGGCCGCAGCGGTCACGGACGGTGAGTTCCTGTCCGGGCGCTGTTTTGATCACCGCCTGTCGGATGGGTCCAGCTGCGCTGAGGCCTGCCAGGCCCGTCTCGCATGTCCTGTCGCTGCCGAACACCGTTATGAGGCTGATCAGGTCCGCTATCACTATAGCAGGTCGCTTGAAAGCCTGCGGTCCTACCGCAAGCGTGGGCTGGTCTAGGCGCCGTCGCCCGCTGGCTTCAATAGCCGGACAATTTCAAAGCGCAACCGGTCGATCTCAATGGGCTTGCTGACAAAACCGTCCATGCCGGCTTCCCTGAAGGCCTGGCGCTGTTCGGCCATGGCATCGGCCGTCAGGGCGATGATGGGAATGGCGGCGATATCCTTGTTCATCTTGCGGATGCGCCGCACGGTTTCGATCCCGTCCATGCCGGGCATTTGGTTGTCCATCAGGATCAGGTCGAAGGCTTCCGCGCCGAATGACTGGAGCTTTTCGATGGCTTCGAAACCATCGCTGGCCATGACGCATTTGTGCCCAAGCTGGGTCAGCATCTTCTGAATCAGAATCTGGTTCAGCTTGACGTCTTCAGCCACCAGAATCGAGGCGGAAGAAACCCGAATTTCTTTTGTTGCACCGGGTTGCTCTGGTGTAATCTCGCGGCTGACAGGCACCCAGAAATGGAATTCGCTGCCTTCGCCCAGGGTGCTTTTGACACCGATCTCGCCGCCCATCAGTTTTACCAACTGTTCACTGATGGCAAGTCCCAGGCCCGTGCCGCCCACCTTGCGGGCGTTTTCCAATTGGCTGAAGCGCTGGAACAGCCGCGTTACATCACCTTCCGAAATACCAACGCCGGTATCGATGATGGAAATTTTCAACTTGCCTGGCCCCGTGTCCGCTAGGTCAAGAGACAGCCGGATTGTCACGGTACCCCTTTTGGTAAACTTCAGCGCATTGCCCACCAGATTGTTGATCACCTGCCTCAGGCGCACTTCGTCGGCTGAAATCCAGATGTCGGTATCGCTGTCGGCATCGATGATCAGTTTGTTTTCTCTTTCCTGGGCGATTGGGCGCATCAACAGTTCCGTGTCGCGCAGGGTGCGCGCCAGCAGGAAGGGCGCGGCCTTGATGTCGATCTTGCCGGCTTCAAGCTTGGAAAAATCCAGGATGTCATTGATGATATGAAGAAGGGCAAGCGCCGAACTGTGGGCAGCTTCGGCCAGTTCGCCGCGCTCGTTATCGCTTCTTGAGGACAGCATCAGCTGCAGGCTGCCGATCACCCCGTTCATCGGTGTGCGAATTTCGTGGCTCATGTTCGACAAAAACTCGGACTTGGCCTGGTTGGCGGCTTCCGCCTGGGCAATCGCCGCCTCCAGTTCATCGCGCTGAATACCGAGAAGGGAGTGGGTGCGCCGCAGTTCATCGGCGATCTGGCCCAACTCGTCCTTTCCTTCGACGGCCAGATCAAGCGTATCATGGTCCCCAGATAGTTGCCGGGACGCGCGCACAAGCGAGCTGACGCGGGTATCCACCTTGCGCCACAAAAGCACAGTGATGAGCGCCGCCAGGACCAGAAGCGTTACCCCGAGAAGCGTGATGGGCCACACGAGAACGTCGCTGATGCGGGCCTGCAAGGTGGCCGTGCTGCGCACCATCACAAGTACATCGCGGTGCATCTGGCCGCCCTCGATATAGCCAAGCCCGATATAGCCGATGAGCCATCGTCTCTGGTGGTCCTGTTCTGTGATCAGTTGGCCGGTCAGGGTCGCGCGCTTCAGCATGGCGGGTTTGATCCCCAGGGGCAGGTCGGTTGCCAGGCGGCCTTTGTGGGATACATTGTCCGCGAAGCGCACTTTCTGGTCGTCGCCAACGACCAAAAGGGCGACATGGTCCGATTTGCTGGCGGCGCTGAAGATGCCCAGATTGACGGCTGTGCGGTTGCCCTGGGCCAGCAGGGCTGTCAGGCGCACGTGCATGTCTCTCATGTCGGAATCGAAATCTTCTTCAGCAAGTTCAAAAGCTTGCTGTTCTGCGCGTGGCAGGGCGACGGTAAAATTGATGAGCGCTGTTACCAGTCCAGCCAGCAGAAAACCGCCGGTGATGAAATAACGGATTGGCACATCCTCAATTGCAGCACGCAGTGGTCCCAAGGTGTAGCCTTCGTTTGCCTTGATCTCGGAGCAAGGCAGTTTCCCCAACCTGCAATTCACGTTACCATAGTTATGGACTGCATCGGGATAAAGGGAAATATCGCCTATTCAAGTGAAAGCGAACCCTTTATTGTGTCAGTGAGAATGCGGAAAAGTGAGGTGGTTCATGGGTTTGACCCGTATGGTTCTGACGTTCGCAGGTATATCGCTCCTGGTCGCTTCGGTGGCGCGCGCGGATATGAAAATTGCGGTTCCCATCCTATCGGGCCACTTCAATCAGCAGGCTGATGGCCGCAGTGCAGGGGCGCTGAAGGCCATTTTTGATGCCTGCGATACGTCTTTCACGCTGGTGTCGAGCCGGTGGGGGCAGCATTGGCAGGATTTTGAAACCGACAAGTCCTTCGACGCCGTGGCCATCGTGTGGGACAGTGCGGGGGTCAGCGGTTTCCCTGGCGATGACTTTATCCATTCGCGCAATGGGGTGGCTTTCCTGGCGTCAAAGGATCTCAAGATCGAGACCCTGGCGGACCTCAAGGGGCTTCGGGTCCTGGGCTTTGGCGGAGCAATCGAATTGTTTCCGAATCTTGCAGAAGCTTTGCCCGCTTTTGACAGCTACTGGGAAGCCCCAGCCGGTTTTGCCTCGCGTCTCGCGCTCGTCAATGACGATGTGGATGTGTTTATTACTGACGGGCTGATTTTCGCCATCGATTATATGGATCAGGTGGCCCTGAACGGCGCCGAATATGGCGACGCCAATTGGCCCAGGATGAAGTTTGTTGCGTTATTTCAGGAGCTTGGCGATAAACTGCATTTTCGCCGCAAAGCTGACCGGGACCGGTTCAATGGCTGCCTGAAGCAGGCGCGGGAAACCGGCGCTATCGCCGAAGCAACAAAGCCCTACGTTGAGCCATACAAGGAAATCGTGGGTGACAGTGTTCCCGAACATTAATGGGACCAGAAGGGGGACTATATGACAGTTCTGAAAAGTATTTTCAGGCCGCGAACGGTAACCGCCAAGGGCTTTGTGCTCATTGCTCTCAGCAGCTTGATCGCAGCTTCCTATCTGGGGTACCTGGCGCCTGTCGAGCAATTGCTGGACAGTGAAAAACTGACCTTCCGCTTTATCGATTTCACCGTATCGCCCTACAAGATTCTGAAGGCGATGACGGTTATCATTGTGTTCATGTGGCTGGCCTCCGTTAGTGTGGACCAGTTTGAAAAACGCGTGGGCAAGATTACCAGCGTGCGGGCCAGCAACCGTGAGCTGATCACCAAGGCAGCGACGCTGATCGTCTATTTCCTGGCCACGGTTCTGGCGCTCGATGTCATGGGTATCGATCTGACGGCGCTGACCGTCATCGGCGGTGCCATCGGTATTGGTATCGGTTTCGGGCTGCAGAAAATCACATCGAATTTCATCAGCGGCGTCATTCTGCTGGCCGAAAAATCGGTGGAGCTTGATGACCTTGTGGAGCTGACGGACGGCACCCAGGGTTTCGTGCGTCACTCCGGCGCCCGCTATACGCTGGTGGAAACCTTCGACGGCAAGGAAGTGATGGTTCCCAATGAGGATTTCATCACCAACAAGGTGATCAACTGGACGCTCACCAACACCAAGGGCCGCGTGGAAATCACGGTTGGGGTGGCGTATGGCTCTGACCTCGATAAGGTCAAGGAGCTGCTGCTTGAGGCCGCGTCCGAGCACCCGCGCTGCAGCGCCGACCCGAAGCCCCAGTGCTTCCTGGATGCATTCGGCGACAGTTCCATCAACTTCAGCGTCTATTTCTGGGTTGATGACGTCACGGAAGGCCGGCGCGAGCCGAAAAGCGATGTTCAGTTTGCCATTTGGCGCAAGTTCCAGGCGGCGGGCGTGGAAATTCCGTTCCCGCAGCGGGACCTGCACATCAAATCTGGCGCATTGCCGGCGGAGGCCAAGGCATGAGCAACAGTTTCATCATTGATGCCCGGTATCTGGACCCTGACCATGAAGCCAAATCCCCGCAAGACGTGCAGGGTGAGATTGACGAGCCCATCTGGCTGCATGTGAATGTGGCGGACGACGGTGCGGCCGAGCAACTGGCCAAGGCGGCACCCTATATGGACAGCGCCATGATCGAAGCCTTGTGCGCCGCGGATACCCGCCCGCATGTGGAGGATTTCGGCAAGGAATATCTGATCATCCTGCGCGGCATGAACATGAACCCCGAGGCCGAACCCGATGACATGGTGTCGCTCAGGATATGGAGCGACGGCAAGCATGTGATCAGCGCTGAACGGCGACCTGTGATGGCGGTGCGGAAGCTGATCGACAAGTTGAAAGCCTCTGACAAACCGGTGACTGCATCAGAGGTGGTCGTGAGCCTCGCGGTGGAGATCATTGGCAACATGGCTGGCCCCATTGGCAAGCTTCTGGACGATATTGACGAGCTGGAGATCGCGGCCCTTGAAGGCAAGCCGGGGGACCTGCGCTCGCACCTGAACAGCCTCAGGGAAACTGTGCTGTTTATCCGGCGGTATCTGGTGCCGATGAAGCAGGCAATCAGCCAGCTGCAGGGACTGGCGCAGGACTGGCTGGGCGATAAGGCAACCCGGCGGCTGAGGCACGCGGGCGATCATCTGGCCCGCCATATCGAGGACCTGGACGCCGCGCGTGAACAGCTACAGTTCCAGCATGAGGAAATGCTGGCTGCCATTTCAGACAAGCTGAACCGCAACATGTATACGCTGTCGATCGTGGCGGCGATCTTCCTGCCGCTTGGCTTCCTCACGGGCCTTCTGGGCATCAATGTGGGCGGTATGCCGGGGGCGGATGACGCCACGGCTTTCTGGTGGGTGGCCGGGGGCTGTGCCGCCATTGCCATATGCCAGCTTCTGTATTTCCGCCGCGGCGGCTGGTTCTGAACGTAAAAAGGCGCCAGTCGGTGGACTGACGCCTCGTTACTAGCTACTGGCTTCAGGCCTAACCGGCGGCCTTGATGTTGGCGTCAGCCGTCCAGCCCAGTTCCTTGGCTTTGGCTTCCGCAAGCGCCGGCACATCTGTCGATACGAAATGCTTATAGAGCATCTGTACGCCCAGCATGTGGTTGATCACAGCGTCCAGCTGCACCTTGCGGGCCCGCGGTGTGGCGTCGCTCTCAGCCTCAGCGATCAGGCCCTGGACAGAGGCGGCATCCAGAAGGCCGCTTTCCGCGACGGCGCTTTCGCTCAGATGCTCGTCCGCCAGCGCCCTCATGGCGTTCCACTTGTCCTTGTTGATGGTCGCCGGTGGCGCCATGAAGGCAAATTTTTCACGCTCATACAGCGTTTTCGGCAACAGCCCCTTCATGGCTTCCTTCAGCACATATTTTTCCTTGCGGTCCTTGATGCGGTGCAGCGGCGGAATCTTGGTCGCCATTTCCGCCAGATGATGATCCAGGAACGCCGGTCGCGCTTCCATGGAATTGGCCATATCCACCCGGTCACCGCCCCAGGTCAGGATCTGGCCTTCCAGCATGGTTTTCGACCAGACATACTGCGCCCGGTCCAGCGGATGGCGGCCATCCAGCTTGGTGCGGTCCAGCTTTTCTGCGATGGCGAAGCCGGGCTTATAGTCAGCCAGCAAAGCGGCCCGGTCCTGGTTCAGGACGCCGCGCGCCGTGTCCTCACAGGAAAGCCACGGCTGCAGGCAGCTTGGCGTGAAGCCCACGCGGTCTGTCAGATACATGTCCTCGTGTGCTTCTTCGGCCAGCATGGCGCCCTTGAACAGCGCATTGCTTTCGCCCAGCATGGATTGCCAGCGCTCTCGCTCGGACGCCTCCAGGTCATCCAGGCCGTGCAGGAACAGGTCGCGCCGGAAGCTTGGGTAGCCTGCGAACAGCTCGTCAGAGCCTTCGCCGGTGACCACTACCTTGTAGCCTGCTTCGTGAACATGTTTGCTCATCAGATATTTGGCGACGGCCAGCGTGTTATAGATGGTGCGTTCCGCGTGCCAGACCGTTTTCTCAAAGTGGCCATACAGCTGGTTGGCGTCCAGCCGCAGGATATCCTGGTCGGCGCCAGTGGCGGCGGCCATTTCCTGCGCGATGGGGGTTTCGTCATAGGCTTTGTCGGTGAAGCCGATTGTGAAGGCTTTTACCGGGGTTTGGCGCATGGCAGCCGAGAGACCAAGGATTGAGCAGCTGTCCACCCCGCCGGAGAGGTAACAGCCCACGGGTACGTCGGCTTCAAGGCGCAGGCGCACAGCCTCCGTAAGGCCTTCGCGCACGGCTTCGATGCTCTCGTCTTCGTCCTTCGGGCCTTTGTGGAAATCGGCTTCCGGGAATTCGAAATCCCAGTAAGGGCGGTCCTGTACCTGATATCCAAGACCCTGGCGTTTGAAGGTAACAATATGCCCCGGCTTGACCTGGTGGATGCCTTCATAAGGCGTGGTGCCCGGCACCATGACTTGCATCAGCTGGTGCAGGAGGCCTTCATTGTTGAAGCGGCGCGGCACATCCGGGTGCGCCATCACCACCTTGATTTCAGACCCGAACACAACGCCTGTGTCGCTCATATGATAGTAAAGCGGTTTGATGCCGAAGCGGTCGCGCACCAGATGGAGGGCGTCTTCCTTTTCGTCATAAAGCGCGAAGGCGAACTCGCCCCTAAGGCGCCTCAGTGTCTCTTCGAGGCCGAAGCGCGGGTAGAGATGCAGGATGATCTCACTGTCGCTTTTGGTACTAAAGCGCGCGCCGCGGCTCGTGAGGTCCGTGCGGATGCGCTGATAGTCATAAAATTCGCCATTGTGAGCCAGCAACAGGCTGTCGTCCGCGCTGCGGAAGGGCTGGCGCGCCCGGTTTTCATTGAGGTCGATGATCGACAGGCGGGCGTGCGAAAACCCGACGCCCTGGCCGTCCATCACTTCCACACCGAAGCCGTCGGGCCCACGGTGGTGTTGGATTGCGGCCATATTGGCCAACAATTGCGCGTTAACGGGACGGTTCTTCTCTCGGTAAAAAATACCAGCAATGCCACACATGGGGTCTGCCTCTTTTCTCTAAACTTGGATCGGGGTTCGGGCGCGTATTCCGGTTTGTCAGACCACGTCCATCACCATTTCGGTTCGCTGTACAATGCAGGTCAGAAGGGCCATGCGCATGAACACAGCGCCGCGGGCCTGGGCGAAATACCAATTGTGCGCGGTGTCATCGAGCGAGGTGCATAGCTCGTCACCGCGCGCCAGCGGGTGCAGGATGATCGAGTCTTTCTTGAGCGGCGAGTCCTTGTCCAGCTTCAGGTTTTTGCCCATCACCTCAAAGCCGTCCGCTACCCAGGCGATTGCGTTGATATAAACGACGTCCAGCTCAGGAAGTTCCTTGTCCAGGTCATCGCTCTCGCGAATGTTCAGGCCTTCACGCAGCAGGTTTTCTTTCTGCTCTGGCGCCCAGACGTCGCCGTTCTTGTCGTCATGGATCACAACGACCTCTTCGAAAGAATTGGAAAAACGGGACAGGAGCGTCAGCAGGCTGCGGACCGTCCGCATGCGGTTGGGCACGCCTACGATGCCGATCCTGATTTTGTTCTCCGGCTCTTCGGCCAGCAGGTCGGGCCGCCATTTCATGATGGCGTAAAGGTCGGCCAGCGCTTGTGTCGGGTGCTCGTCCATGCCGTTGCCGGCATTGATGATCGGGATACGCAAGGCGCCCATCATTTCCATCACAGACGATTCCGCATTGTCACGCAGCACGACACAGTCGCCGTAGTTGTTGAACATCTCCGCCACGTCAGACAGGCTTTCGCCCTTGGCGATGCCAGTGGTGGAGCGGTCGGTGATCGACATGATGTCCCCGCCCAGCCGGTGCCAGGCGCTTTCGAACGACAGCCGGGTGCGGGTGGACGGCTCATAGAAGGCGCTGATCAGCAGTTTGCCGGACAGTGGCTTCATCGGCGTCGCGAACCGGTCCGGGTTGGCCTCATATTTGGCTGCCAGACGGAACAGTTGGGTCAGCAGTGGACGCTCGAACTGTGCGGCCGAAGCCACATGGTTTTTCGACAGGGTCAGCAGATACTCATGCTCTTCCTGCACCGCCCGCAGCAGGCCCTTGGGGTGGGCGCTGCCGTATACATCCGGGCGCTCGGGCTCGAACGAGGCCGCACCTTCGAAGATTGCTTTTTCTGCACCTACCATAGCGACTTCTCCTTCACGTCACGCCAGACAAGATAAATAAGAACAATGGGTGTCACGGTGGCCAGCGCAAGCGCGGGCACCACCAGGGCAGACAACCCTGCGGCGGAAATCATGATGTCTCTCCGTTGGATTGAGGGGAGGATGAGCCCTTCAGGAGGGCCCAGTCGAATGTGGGTTCACTGCGGAACGCCAGCAACATCACCAGCATGGATACGGCAGCGGAAACAAGCGCTGCCACATAGAAGCCGATGGTAAAATAGGCATAGAGGCCGCTTGCGGTCCCGAGCACCATGGCGGCGGAGGCCAGTGTGCCATTGCCGCGCCGGTTCAGGATCCCGATCGCAATCGGCCAGATGGTGCTGGCAACGAAAGCGCCGGTGAAATGCAAGAGCGACCCGAGCGTGGCCATTTTCGGCACACTGAGAATCCAGGTGAGGGCACCGAGGCCCAGCACAATCCAAACCGCGGCTTTCCGAAGTTCCGCATCTGTGGCCTGTTTGCGGATATGACCTTTATAGATGTCCTTGACGACCAAGTCCGAGGTGGCGGCCAGCACGCTATCCAGGCTGGAGGCAAGCGCTGCGAACACCACCACAAACACCAGAATGGCGCCTGCGAGGCCGAAAAGCTTTCCGGCCACAAGCGGTGCGACCATGTCGGGCGAGGGCACATTGATGCCAAGGGCAGGGGCTGCCAGCGCAATAAAGCCCGCCACAATCGGGATCGGCAGCCAGAACAGCCCCGCGAGCGCGTAGGCCTTGAAGCCCACGCCTTCGGCAAAGGCAAAGGCGCGCGACCACCAGACGTTTGAATGGAAAATCTCGCCGACGCCGAAGAACAGGTTGTTAAACAGGAACATGATAGAGGCGGGCAGCAGCAGGTTCAGAAGCTCCGGCCGTTCAGCTTCAAGCTGCGCATGGATGGCGTCAAAGCCCACTTCATTGATCACCAGCACGGCCAGGATCACCACACCCACAAGGATCAGGATGGTCTGAACAAAGTCTGTCCCGATCACGGCCTTGAGGCCGCCAAAGACAGTGTAGAGCGTGCAGACAACCACAATCACCGTCATGCCGTACGCATAGGGTATGCCCGCAAGCGCGTTGATCAAAAGGCCCCCGGCCATGCCCAGGCTGATCAGCCAGCCAAGGCTGTAGAAGAAGCTGATCACCAGGAAAATGCGCCAGGTCGTGTTGCCGTAACGCAGGCGAATGAAGTCACCGCTGGTGAAGCCGCCGGGCATCATGGTGCGGATACGGCGCGCCAGCGGCGCGAACAGCATCAGGCCCACAGCGCCCAGGCTGTAGCCCACCATGCCCCAGATACCCAGCTGGTAGGCCAGCTGCGGCGCGGTCATGGTGGTGTTTGACGTAACCCAGGTGGCCATCGCGGTGGCGACGGCAAAGCCCATCCCCACCTTGCGGCCGGCCAACATATAGTCGTCCAGCGTGTCGTTCTTGCGGCCAAGCCACCAGCCCAGCCAGACCCACAAGAGGGAGAAGGCTGCAATGATAAGCCAGGCAACGGATGCGGGCATTACGGTATCAGTATTGAGCATGGAATATTCCCGGAATCAGGCCGCGGTCTGATCGGAATCGACTGCGCGGCCGCCAAGGACAAGAAAGGCGGTGAGGGCAATAAACATGAAAGCGCCAACGGCAAAGAAGCCCCAGGCCCGGCTTAAGGGATGGTGACTGACGGTCACGGTAACGGGTGTGCCCACCCGGGCGCCATCGGCGGTCAGCTGGAACTCATAGCTGCCATCCGGTAGGCCACTCAATGTCGTGGCGCGGTCGCCACCCGTATAAAGCGTGTGCCAACCCGAAGCTGTTTTTTGTTTGAGTTCGAAGCTATTTCCCCGAGTGTCGGGCCAAGCCAGAGTGATGTATCCGGCGCTTGTGCCATCATCAGCCACAGTGAGGCCGGTGGCAAAAGCAGGTGCATTCGGGACCAGCAGTGCGGCCAGAATTATTACAGCACGTAAAACCATAACGAGATGTTTTCTAAAGCCCTTCTTTAAAAACCTAGTGTTAATATCAGTTTTTTTGTGTTTCAGTGCGACGACTCTAGATCATTAATATTTTGAATTCAAATCAAATATATTTAAGATCGGCTCGCAAGAGAAACGATCGCTGATTTTCACATGCGACAGAAGGGACCGTATATGCCAGATATTTCAGTTCAAAGAATTGAGCGCGACCTGCTTGCCTTGTCCAAGTTCGGGTACAACGAGGCTGACAAGGGCATCTACCGGCAGGGCTTTTCCGACGTTGACATGGAAGCCCGGCGCTGGGTGATGAACCTGATGGCAGAGCTGGGCATGGAGACCCGCATGGACGGCGCAGGTAATGTGATTGGGCGCTATGGCCCCAAAGACAAGCCTGCTGTCATGGTGGGCTCACATCTGGATACTGTTCCCGCCGGGGGCCTGTTTGATGGCGCGCTTGGCGTAATGGCGGGCATCGAATGCGTTCGTGCCATCAAGGAAAACGACATTGAGCTGGACTATCCGATCGAGATTGTCGGGACAGCGGAAGAAGAAGGCCGTTTTGGCGGCATGCTGGGCGCCCAGGCGCTTGCGGGGTGCCTGACCATGGACTGGCTGGAGGGCGCCAAGGACGCCAATGGCGTTCTGCTTAAGGAGGCGATGGCGGCCCACGGCATGAACCATCTGGATGCCCTGCATGCCTACCGCAACCGCGAAAACCTGCGTGCCTTTATCGAGCTGCATGTGGAGCAGGGTCCGGTTCTTGAGGCCAAGGAAAAAACCATTGGCGTGGTGGACGGCATTTCCGGCGTGTTCAAATGGATGGTGCGGCTGATTGGGAAGGCCGATCACGCGGGCACCGCCCCCATGGATATGCGCTCTGACGCCTTTCTGGGGCTGGCCGATTTCGCCCATGAGATACAGCGCATCATTGATGAAGAGGGCACTGACCGGTCGCGCATCACCATCGGTCACGTGGCGCTCAAGCCCGGCTTCCCGCACACGGTGCCGGGCGAGGTGGATTTCACCATCGTGGGCCGTGACCTGGACGGTGAGGTGATGAAGGGATTGGCCAATGCCTGCAGGCGTGTTCTGTCGTCCATCGCGCGCAAGAACAGGCTGATGTTCGAATATGAGCAAATGAGCTGGCTGGAACCCCAATATTGCAGCGGCAAGGTGACGGACCTGATTGAGGCAAACACGAAAAAGCGCGGCTACAGCTATATGCGCATGCCGTCCGGTGCGGGCCATGATGTGCAGTTTCTGGCGCGAGTGACAGACGCCGGGCTGATCTTCGTGCCCAGCGTGAAAGGGGTGAGCCACGCACCGGATGAATGGACCCACTGGGTGGATGTCGAACGCGGCGCCAACGTGTTGCTGGACTGCGTTATCGACCTGGCGAAGGAGTAGGAGGACTTCAATGGATTGCACTGACGACAAAATCCCGCTACATCCACTGACTGTACGCAGTCTAAGTGAGCAAGCCATGAATGATTACGACGACATCCTGATTTCCATCCGCCGGATCACCCGGGCGATTGATCTGCAGTCGAAGCAGCTGGTGAAACAGTCGGGTCTTACGGCCCCGCAGCTGGTGGTGATGATGGCGATCCGGAAGGAAGGCCGCGCGTCTCCAAGTACTGTGGCGCGTGAAGTGGCGCTCAGTCAGGCGACAATCACATCGATCCTGGACCGTCTGGAAAAAGCGGGCCTGGTGCGGCGCGAACGCAGCGAAAGCGACAAGCGGATTGTGTATGCCTGCCTGACGGCCGATGGCCAGAAGCGGCTTGAAGAAGCGCCGGAGCTGTTGCAGGCCGGGTTCCTGCGCCGGTACAGGACGCTTGAGGACTGGGAGCGCACCATGCTGGTGTCTTCACTTCAGCGCGTTGCTTCCATGATGGACGCGGAAGACCTGGATGCGTCGCCGATCCTCGATATTGGTGATATCCTGCCTGCAGGCAAGGACGCGCCGCCTTCGGACAAATAAGGCTGCCCTTGCCGCCCAATCAATTCTTGCGGCGCCAGTCTTCCATGAAGGTGCAGCAAACCTCCTTCCAGTTCCAGCGCAGCGTGTCGTGGTACAGCTGTGCCAGCTCTGCCAGCTTTTCTGTGTCATCAGCCAGCGCCTCAATGAGGCACCAGCGGTCCCATTCCTGCTGGATTGTCCATTTGGAGTCCGACAGGCGCGCTTCGGGCAGCCTGTAATGGTATGTGGGGCGCGGTTTGATGCGCGGGTCATCCACCACATCCTGAACACGGCTTTCGTCCAGATGCGCGAACAGGGGCAGCATGTCCAGCTCCCGGTTGCGGGTGGCATTGTCAGCCAGATAATCGTCGATCAGTTGGTCTTGGTCAGGCGCATAATCCGGGTCTGTGATATGGAGGACGTAGCTGCGCGGAAATGGATCGATATAAGGCAACGCCTTGCGGGCCAGATCGATGCCGATCTCTTCCCTCAGCCAGACTGACGCCAGCACATAGGCCTGCAGGGTTGGCAGGATATCCGCAACTTTTTCGCCGCGCACGTCAGGGTTCAGGTGCAGTCCGAATGCATATAGCGGGTTGCCTGAGCTGTCTTTCGCCCCCGCTTGCCTAAGCGCGGTGACAAGGTCGTCCAGCATATTCAGGTCACCCGCAGGCATTGGTGGGCCAACAATTTCGGTGGGCACGATGTTTTCGCTCATGCTGCCGATCAGGCGGCGCAGGTCTTCGCCAAGTTCTTCGCTGGTCTCTTCAAGGGCGCGCTGGGCTGCATTGTTGGATTTTTTGACATAGCGGGTGTCCAGTTCCACCGTGAAATCCCCAAGGTCTGTGCCTTCCACTTGCCAGCAATAGAGGTCGGTCTGATCTGTGCTGCCCTTGAGGCAGTCTGCGACCACTTTGGCAGCCATGTCTGGCAGGAGGTCTGCGAATTCGATCTCAACGCCGACTTTCCGGTCATTCTGGCGTGACTGTGAAGAACTGGTTCCTGGTGGGGTCATTGCCTGAAGCGATACGTCCTTTGAGGGTTATTTGATGCATTGGGTGAACCTGTGTATCCTAACGGGAATGATCGGGAGACGCCATGACGAACCCTGAAAAACCGTTAATCGGGGTGACCTGCTCCAACAGGGGCAGTTTCATAAGCTGGACCTTCAACCGCTTCGCCATCTGGCGTGGGGGCGGCAAGGCGGTCAAAAGCCAGCCCAGGGCCCCGGCGGATATTGACGCGCTGGATGGGCTGGTGATCGGCGGCGGCGATGATATCGGCGCGGAGCTTTATAACGGCGAGATGTCGCTGACCATTCGGCCCGACCCCAAGCGAGACGCGCTGGAGCGCGAGATGCTTGAAAAGGCGCTGGACCGCGGCCTGCCGGTGCTGGGCATTTGCCGTGGGGCGCAGCTTATCAATGTCTGGTTCGGCGGCACGCTGTTTCAGGATATCAGGACTGTATTCGAAGGAGCGCCCCAGCGCCGTATCCTGTTGCCGCTGCGGACCGTCAAGATGAAGGCCGGCAGCCGGCTGGAGCGCATCATGGGCAGCGCATCGGTGAAGGTAAACAGCCTGCACCGACAGGCGGTGGACAGCCTGGGGCGCGGGCTGGACGCGGTGGCCTATGACCGGAACGGCATGATCATGGGGGTGGAGCACGCTGAACGGCCGTTTTTGCTGGGCGTCCAGTGGCACCCGGAGCTGTTGCCTTTCTCAAGGCGGCAGGTCAGCCTGTTTCGCCTTTTGTGTGAGCACGCAGCCCGCAACAGGGAAGCCTGACCCCAGCAAAAGTTTCGCGGGCTGTTAGAAAAGTTCATTTGAACTTCATATATCAATATAGCATATTTGCTATATGGCTAAATCAATCGATATAGAGAAGGCGCTCAAGGCGCTGGCAAATGACAAGCGGCTGCTGGTGATGGCGCTGCTCAAGGACCCGCTGGGCAATTTCCCGCCCCAGGTGGATGGTGACCTCGTGGAAGACGGCGTCTGCTCCAACTGGCTGACGGAAAAGATGGGGGTGGCCCAACCCACAGCGTCACGGCACCTGCAGGTGCTTGCAGACGCCGGGCTTATCATACCGACGCGCAAGAAGGGGTGGGTGTTCTACCGCCGCGATGAAGCCTTCATCTGCGCGCTCAAGAAAAAAATCAGTGAGGATATGTAACATGTCAGACGAATTTACCCGGCCCCTGCAGGCCGCCCAGGCCTATGCGATCGAGTATCTGGAACAGGTGGCGGACCAGCCTGTTTATCCGGGTGAAGAGGCGCTTGCCGGGCTTGAAGCCTTTGAAGAACCCCTGCCGCCGCACGGGTCCGCCGATCATGAAATCCTGAGCATGCTGCACAGAAATGGCAGCCCGGCAACGGTGGCCACCATGGGCAGCCGCTATTTCGGCTTTGTGGTGGGCGGATCGCTGCCCGTTACCGTGGCGGCCAACTGGATCGCAACCGCGTGGGACCAAAGCCCATCATCCTTCATGAATTCCCCCACCGGGGTGAAGCTTGAGGAAGTCGCGGGCCGCTGGCTGCGGGAAATCCTTGGGTTGCCGGACCATACCGGTATCGGCATGACCACAGGCGCCACCATGGCCAATTTCACCGGCCTTGCCGCCGCGCGGCATGCGCTCCTGGAACGCGCGGGCTGGAATGTGGAGGAACAGGGCCTTTATGGTGCCCCAGAAGTGAAGGTGGTGGTGTCTGAAGAGGTGCATGTGACGGTTGAAAAAGCGCTGTCGATGCTGGGCTTCGGCAAGAAGCGTGTGACGCGCGTGCCGTCGGATGCCAACGGCGCCATGCTGGCGGAAGAATTACCTGAACTGGACGCGCTGACGCTTGTCTGCACGCAGGCAGGCAATGTGAACTCGGGCGCCATCGACCCGATCGGGGCCATCTGCGACAAGGCCCAGGCCGCGGGCGCCTGGGTGCATGTGGACGGCGCCTTTGGCCTGTGGGGCCGCCTGCTGGCGCGCCGGGCTGATGATTTCATCGGCATTGAGAAGGCGGACAGCCTGGCCACTGACGCCCACAAATGGCTGAATACGCCCTATGACTGCGGCATCGTGATGACCCGTCACCCCCATGACCTGCATATGGCCATGGCCACTGTCGCGCCTTACTTCAAGGCAGAAGAAAGCGTGGCGCCCAAGGATATGGTGCCGGAGTTTTCGCGCCGGGCACGCGGTGTTGAAGTGTGGGCCGCGCTCAGAAGCCTGGGGCACGCTGGCGTGAAAAGCATGATTGGGCGCTGCTGCGACCATGCGCAGACTTTTGCAGAAGGCCTGCGTGCCATCGGGTTCGAGGTGCTGAATGACGTGGTGCTGAACCAGGTGGTGGCGACCATCGGCACGCCAGATGAACTGGCGGATATTCGTGCACTGGTGGAGGCTTCAGGCGAATGCTGGTTCGGGCCCACCGTGTGGAAGGGTCAGCCGGCTATACGCATCAGTGTGTCCAGCTGGCGCACGTCCGATGAGGATGTGGAGCGGTCGCTTTCCGCCATCGCTGCTGCCAAAAACGCGATTATGGGAGACTAGCCGGGGATATTTTCCGGCGGCCACCAGCAGACGCCCTTTTCAGTGACACGGGCGCCGATCCGCTTATAGAGGCGGATCGCGCCTTCATTGTCGGCATTCACTTCCCATTTGACCCCGGCGCCAATGGCTTTTGCCTTCGCACCCAATGCGTCAAGTAGCAGGCTGCCAACGCCGTGGCCGCGCGCAGTAGGCGACACATAGAGATCATCCAGCTGAAATATGTCGCTGTTGTTCCAGATGTGGAACCGCTGCACATAGGTGACAACCCCGACGATTTCGCCGTCCAGTTCCGCCACCATGAAACCCATGCGGAGCGGTGCGCTGAAGGCGGCTGCCTCAAAGGCGTCGACCGTGATTTTCAGGTCTGGCTCTGCATTTTCATGGACCGCGAGGGCATGGATAAGGGCGTGGGCCTTGGCGGCGTCTTCGCGTCGACCCTCTCGGATGATTACTGTCATGGGGTGCTGTCACTCTTGATTTGGGCGCATCAGTCGAAGGCGATATTGCCTGCCGTCAGATCCGCGATGGTCAATCCTTCGACGAATATACTGTTGCCGCCGCCTGTGTCGATCAGAATACCGCTTTGGCCCCCGACTGACGTTTCCTGACTTGCACCCTTGACGGCTGTTACTGTGGTGAATTCGGCCTCTGTCCCGCCCAGATGCAGAATGTCGTCCTCCCCATTGAAGCCGGTGATAACGTCGTTACCGTGACCGGTGCTGAACCACAGGTGGTCAATAGTGACTTCATCGCTTGGGCCCAGATCAATCTGGTCGTCGCCTGCCCCGCCCCAGATGGAATCGAAGCCATAGCTGGTGGTGATGATGTCGTTGCCGGCACCGCCAAAAATCAGGTCGCTGCCGCTGCCGGCTTTGATGACATCATCCCCAGCCCCGCCATAGAAAGTGTTGTGTGAAAAATCGCCGTCGAGCGTATCGTCACCTGCGCCGCCCCCAAGGGTAGTGCCGTCTGCGTGGGAATGGATATTGTCATTGCCGTCGCCGCCCCAAAGGACGCCATCCCGCTCGCTGTTCCCCAGATCGTCATCACCTGCGCCGCCCATCAGCGTGACGTTCATATGATATCCCTGCGACGTGATGGTGTCGTTGCCGTCACCCCCATGGATGAAGAAAGTGCTGCTGTCGCCGCCAACGGTAATGACATTGTCGAGGCTGTTGCCGCGCACCGAGGAGAAGGGGCCACCGTTCGCGTTCACGCTGATATTCTCGAAGCTGCTGATGAAGGGATCATTTAGGCTGATGTGCTTGAAAGCTGCCCCATTATAGGTGCGGAAGGTGATGGTAAGACTGTCGGTACCCGGGCCGCCGTCCAGCTCGATGAAATTGTCCGCCAAATTGCCCGCCACATCCCCTACATAGAGCCAGACCGTATCATCGCCCTCTCCACCCCGTATCAGGTCGCCGCCGTCGTCGACACGGAAATGGTCGTTGCCGGTGCCGCCAATGAGCGTGTCAGAGCCCCGGCCGCCTTCCAGATAGTCGTCACCCGCGAAGGTTTCCACATAGCTGTCGCCGTCGCCCAGCTGGACTGTCTGGAAAATATCGTCCAGGTCGGTGCCGTACAGCGTAAAGCCCCTGATGGTGTTGCCTTCAGCGTCCCTCGGGGCCGTGGGATAAATGAGATCCGACCCCATTGGTGCCACGTCGTCGGTGTAGAAAACGCCTTTCCCCTCATCACTGGGAATGTTCATGCCGATATAGACAGCGTTCTCCAGGTCAATCAGATGGCCTTCATGTTCCTGTACCTGTGTCGAGAAAACAGCGCCGCCGATTTCAATTTCTTCGATGGACGTCAGTCGGATTGAATGGCCATCCCCGTCTGTCAGGGTGAATGTCTCTGTGTCTTCAGTGTAAGCGCTTCGGCTGAAGTCAAGAAGGCTGTCGACGCCTTCAAGGTCAATGATCACGCGGTCTGTACCTGCGCCGCCATCTAGGGTGTCGCCCCAGCTGCCGCTTTTGCCAGAGACAGTGATTGTATCGTCGCCGTCACGGGCCAGGATCAGGTCTGAACCATCGCCGCCTGGAAACGTATCGTTGCTGTCGGTGCCGACCAGCGTATCGTCGCCAGCCGTGTTTGGTATCGTTGTCATATCGGGTCCCCCACAAACCGTTCGAAAAAAAAGGTGCAACCAGGCGATACCTGATTGCACCTCTGTTTGTAGGACGTCACGCTATGCGTGTACCCACCATGTTTTGTCTAGATGTCTTTGAAGAAGTCGTTGCCTTTGTCGTCCACGACGATGAAGGCAGGGAAGTCTTCGACTTCAATCTTCCACACGGCTTCCATGCCCAGGTCCTCGAAATCGAGCACCTCGACCTTGCGGATATTATCCTGCGCGAGCGCCGCAGCCGGGCCCCCGATGGAGCCCAGATAAAAGCCGCCGTGCTCATGGCAGGCCTTGGTGACATCGCGCGAGCGGTTGCCCTTGGCGAGGCTGATCATGCTGCCACCCAGCTTCTGGAATGGGCCGACATAGCTGTCCATCCGGCCGGCTGTGGTTGGCCCGAACGAGCCCGAGGCGTAGCCTTCCGGCGTTTTGGCGGGGCCGGCGTAATAGATGATGTGATTCTTGAAGTAAGCGGGCATTTCGCCGCCGTCCTCTATCATTTGCTGTACGCGGGCGTGCGCGAGGTCCCGCGCCACGACGATGGTGCCCGTGAGGCTGAGGCGGGTCTTGATAGGATACTGCGTGAGTTCCGCGAGGATCTCGGCCATCGGGCGGTTCAGGTCCACCTTCACCACGTCTTCCGACAGATGCTCGTCTGTTACCTCCGGCTGGTATTTGGCCGGGTCGGTCTCAAGCTGCTCCAGAAAGATACCGTCCTTGGTGATCTTGCCTTTGGCCTGACGGTCCGCCGAACAGGAGACGCCGATGCCGACAGGCAGGCTGGCGCCGTGGCGCGGCAGGCGGATCACCCGCACGTCATGGCAGAAATACTTGCCGCCGAACTGCGCGCCGATGCCCAGGTTCTGGGTCATCTTATGAATTTGTTTTTCCATCTCGACGTCGCGGAAAGCGCGGCCAGTGGCGTCGCCCGTCGTTGGCAGGTTGTCATAGTAGCGCGCGCTGGCTTTCTTCACCGTCGCCAGGTTCTGTTCCGCGGACAGGCCGCCAATCACGACGGCCAGGTGGTAGGGCGGGCAGGCCGCGGTGCCGAGGGTTTTGATCTTCTCTTCAAGGAAAGCCAGCATCTTGTCTTCCCGGAGCGACGCGGGCGTCTGCTGATACAGGAAGGTCTTGTTGGCACTGCCGCCACCCTTGGCCATGAAAAGGAACTTATATTCGTTGCCTTCAGACGCGTAGATATCGATCTGCGCCGGGGTGTTGTTCTTGGTGTTGACCTCTTTGTACATGGAAAGAGGCGCCATCTGGCTGTAGCGCAGGTTGGTTTCCGTGTAGGTGCGCATCACGCCTTTGGTCAGTGGCGCGCCGTCGTCGCCCGATGTCCAGACATGCTGGCCCTTGGTGCCCACGATGATGGCTGTGCCTGTGTCCTGGCAGCTTGGCAGCACCCGACCCGCGGCGATATTGGCATTCTTGAGGAGTTCCTTGGCCACGAAGCGGTCATTTTCCGATGCTTCCTCGTCCTTCAGGATATCTGCCAGTTGCTGCAGGTGACCGGGGCGCAGCAGGTGCGCGATATCGGCCATGGCTTCCTTGGCTAGCAGTTCCAGGCCTTCGTCTTCCACTTTCAGGATGGTGCGGCCATCCACCTCAAGGGTGGAAACAAAGTCGGATGTGATTTTCCGGTAAGGGGTATCGTCGCTGCCCTGTTGGAACAGCTTGGAGAAAGTCCAGTCGCTCATGGCTTTTTACCTTCTCCGACCCGTGGAGAGCCGGAGCTTCAATGGGGGTTAGGGATTATTTTTTTCTGAAGGCGTCCAGCGTGACGACATTGTCGCCGCCCGTATCGCCTGCGGCCTCGGCGCCCACGGCGCTTGCCACTTGTTCTTCGTCCGAATTGTCGGCTTCTTCATGGGAAGCTTCATCAAATTCGGCTTCCAGGTCCTGTTCTTCGAGGCCTTCTTCGCCTTCGTCGTGGAACTGAAGCGCAAACTGTACGCTTGGGTCCACAAAACCGACAATGGCCGCGAACGGGATTTTCAGCATTTCAGGGGTCTGGTTGAACGAAAGCCCGACTTCGAAAAAGTCCTCTTCCACATTCAGGCCCCAGAATTTGTGCTGCAGCACAATGGTCATTTCCTCAGGGAAACGGCTTTTCAGATGGGCGGGGATATCCACGCCGTCAGCCTGGGTCTTGAAAGCGATGTAGAAATGATGATCGCCCTTAAGGCCATCTGCGGCCGTTTCGCGAAGAATGGTCCGTACCACGCCGCGAAGCGCGTCCTGAACCTTGGCGTCATAATCGATATAAGTTTCTGACATGCTGGAACTCAAGCTCTTTCCCTGACAACAAAGATTGCCCCCTTATAATGCTTCCCTTGCAAAGGGTGAAGGGGGAATTCAATTGTTTTTTGTGCCTGGTTGCCGTGATAGGCAGGGTGCAGGTTAAAAGCGAGGCAGAAGAAGGCTTTGGAAAAGGTAGGCGCCATCATTGTTGGAGCGGGTGTGATCGGCCTGTCATTGGCGGTCAAGCTTGCGTCCGCTGGCATTGAGGTCGTGGTGCTTGAACAGGCAGCGCGGGCAGGGACAGGTATAAGTGCGCGCAATTCAGGCGTGATCCACGCTGGCATTTATTATCCTGAGGGCAGCCTGAAATCCCGACTTTGTGCCAAGGGGAATGCGCTTCTCTACGCTTTTTGCCGTGAATATGCCGTCCCGTTCAGGCGTATCGGCAAGTGGGTGGTGGCGACGCGACCTGAAGAAACGCCGGCTTTGCGGGCCATTGAAGCCCATGCCAAAAAAGCAGGGGTGACAAGCTTGAGTTTTCATGATGGCGCGGCTGTGCGTGCGGCGGAGCCGGCGGTGCAGGCCGTGGCAGGCTTATGGTCGCCAACCACGGGCATTCTTGATGTTGCGGCATACATATCTGCGCTTGAAGCCCGCTTCTCTGACCTCGGCGGTGTCCTTGTTTCCCATACTGCGGTCACCGCAGTGGGGCAGGCTGGAGCGGGCGACCTGTGGGTGGAGGCTGGCGGGATGCGCCTGGGCGCAACAATCGTGGTCAATGCTGCGGGCCTGGGGGCTCAGGCCGTGGCGCGCGCGACCGAAGGGCTGGCCAGCCGATTTATCCCTGAGCTACACCTGTCGAAAGGGAGCTATTTCAGCTATCGCGGCAGAAGTCCCTTCCGGCATTTGATCTATCCGGTGCCCGAACCTGGCGGGTTGGGCGTGCATGCAACGATCGACCTGGCTGGTGATCTCAGGTTTGGTCCTGATGTTGAAGCCGTATCCGAGCCGGACTATCGTGTTGATCAAAGTAAATCGGAAATATTCGCCGGGCAAATACTTAGATACTATCCAGGTCTCGATCGTCAAAGACTGTCGCCGGATTTCGCAGGTATTCGGCCACGACTTGCGCCCTCAAACGACCTTAGCGACTTTGCAGTTTCAGGGCCAACAGCGCATGGTGTTGAAGGGCTATACAACCTGTTCGGTTGCGACAGTCCCGGGCTTACGTCGTCTCTGGCGTTGGCTGAGTGGCTCGCTAGCGCTATGATTTTGCCTAAATAGAAGCTGCGGGATGATTACTTCAAAAAAGAAAGTAGTCGTGTGGATGGTTAAATGAATTTTAACTTCAATTGCGACAAACTGATGATGGCATCATTGGGCGTTTTTTCGCCTGTTGGTTGTCGACGCGGTATGGAAAGCACGAATAGGGGTCCGGTCTTGACGATTGCGCAATCGATGGTTTCTTGCAATGCCAGGGCTGGCAAGGACATATGAATCTACAATATTTTCAGATGGCGCTTGATTTCATCGAATCTTCCAAGAAGTTTCGAACGCTGGATGAACTCGGCGTTGCTTTCCATCAAGCCACCCAAACCCTTGGGTTTGACCATTATGCCTGTGTATCCTGTGTTGAATTTGGTGCGCTTCCCGATGGCGCCGTATTCCTGGCGGACTATCCGGACGACTGGACCAAATATTATCTGGAAAATGAATATGACCGCACCGACCGCATCCTGCAGGTGTCGCTGAAGGAGCATATGCCCTTCAACTGGGACAATAACATCATCCATAACGGCATGACGCCGGAACAGTCGGAAATGATGTGTGAGGCCGAGGACGCGGGCCTGCTATACGGCGTTACTGTGCCCATCCATATTGTGGGGGCGTTCCCGGGTGCCGTGAATGTGGTGGGCGAACACCGGGACATCGACCCGGCCGCAGAGCATGCGGTGCATCTGATGAGTGTTTATCTGCACGACGCGGCGCTCAGAATTTCGAAAGAGGGCAAGGCGGCGCTGAAGCCGGTTGCCAAACTGACTCCGCGCGAAAAGGAATGCCTGCAGTGGGTGGCTGCCGGGAAAACCGACTGGGAGATATCTGGCATTCTGTCGATTGCAGAAAGAACGGTGCATACACACGTGGAAAGTGCAAAGACCAAACTGGGTGTCAACACCAGGGTTCAGGCCGTTGTGAAGGCCTTTCTGACCAACCTGATTCACCACTAAGGGTTGCTTTTAACAATCAACGCCGAAAACCTAGTCTGTTCGGCTGATATTCTTGCTTCTAATAATAAGTCATCATTGCCTCACTACCCAATGTCAATGAAGGAGGTGAGTGATGATCCATGTTGTGAGTTCCTTAAACAGGACCGAGTACAGCGGCTACCTTCGTCAGCTTTGGCAGCAGCGTTATGATGTCTTTGTAGAGAAGATGGGATGGAGCCTGGATTGCGCACGGGGGATCGAGCGCGACCAGTTTGACCGTCCTGACACTGTTTATCTTCTGTGCATAGATGATGGCGGTAACCTCAAGGGAGCTATGCGTCTGCTGCCAACTGTGCAGCCACATCTGATGAGCGAAACCTTCCCGCAGCTGTGCGCCAGCGGTGTGCCCCGGTCCAAAACCACGTGGGAAGTTTCCCGCTTCTATAGCCTGACCGGACGCCACATGATGCTGGAGCGTGACCGCACGGTCAGCGAACTGGTGTGCGGCCTCTTTGAATATGGCTTGCTGGCAGGGATCGACAGCGTGACCTGCGTTGCCAGCATGGTGCTGTTCCCAACCATTCTGAAAGCCGGCTGGAACGTGACGCCGCTTGGCTTGCCGTCGGTGTCCGACGGTGAAGTTATTCTGGCATTCAAGATTGACCTGTGTGCTGCGGATTATGTGGCCGTTTGTGAAACCCGCAATATCGAAGGCAGCGTGCTGAACACCGCACCCAGCCGCGAACTCGAGCTGGAGATGGCTGTATGACACTGCATGATAGCCCTCAGTTCAGCAACCGTACGTCCCCGCTCGATTCCAGCATAGCCCGACTGATGTTCATGTTCGGGCAGCTGGAAGCCTGGCAGGTTGAAAGCATCATCAGCCGGGTTCACCGGGCCTTGCCGGTTCCGGTAGCCCGCCCCGAGGAAGAGAGCACAGACACAGAGGCGCTGAGCAAAGCCGATGTCGCCCAGCGCGGTGTGGTGCAGCTTCTTTACCTGATCGCGGCTCAGACCTACGCCGACATCCTGTTTGCGCTGACCTATGCGGAGACGCTGGCGATGATGAGCGGCGCAGATTTTGAAACACAGGGGACAGCCCACTAGGCTGTGCCCGGAACCAGATCTCTGGTGACCTCCTCCAGCACTCAGGACCGCTGGTTGGGGCATTCAACCGCCGGGCGTGTGTGGTGACGCGCCCGGCGGTTCTACTTTTAGAGGGGCTGTTTCAGGTCGTCCGGCCCCGGCATCCGCCCATCGCATTTTCATTGCTGCCTGAGGGGTGGTCTTTAGCCTGCTGCCTTGGGGGAGGGCGCACGGCCAGTGCCGTGCGTCCTCTATCGTGTTGTGCAAGACAGAGGAGGGGATCATGCATATGTTAGGAAAATTTGCGGCCGCGGCCACAGCGTCATTGATGATGGCGGCAACGGCCAATGCTGGCGAAAAGGAAGACGCGCTGATCGACAGGGTTGTGGGGGCTTATGGCGGCAAGGCGTTGACCGAAGCCAGCGCCATGAGGATTTCAGACCGGTACAAGATTTTGGCGGTGGGCCAAAGCGTAGACCCAAAGGTCATGGATATCGGCCACAATTATGTTGATCTGATTATCGATTTTGAGAACCAGCGCAAAAGCGTGATGGCCTGGAACAAGAACCGGGCTGGCAATGGCCTGAACCAGACCATTCATGACGGCCAGACCGGCTATAATGTGGATCACCTGAACCAGAACCAGTTTGAAAACGCCAACCTGCAATATGCGGTTTTGGGCGGTGGTATCATGCGCACGACTGATGCCGCGCTGGTGCGACTGCTTGCCGATGGCCGGGAAACGGCAGTTCATGGCGGCGAGGCCCTGTATCAGGGGCAGGCGCACGAGAAACTGACCTTCAAAATGGAAGGCAGCCCTGACCTGACCCTGTTCATCAACAAGGAAACCGGCCTTGTCAGCAAAATGGAGCGCTATAACCCGGTGTTCGGGACACTCAGCTACCTGTTCGATGATCACCGGACAGTGGACGGTGTGACCTACGCCAGCGATATGAATTTCCTGATTGATGGCCAACCCAACATCATTTCGATCAGCCGGTCTGTTGACATGACGCCGGACCTCACGGGCGCTTTTGACGTGCCGACAGACTATGAAGCCCGCGGCCAAACCGTGGATACGTCTGAAATGTCGGTGCTGGACCTCGGTGACGGTGTTTATTTTGCCGGGCAAAACATCGGCTATTCCATCTTTGTGGACGCGGGCGACCATTATATCGCGTCAGGCGGCTATGCGGGCCTGAAGGACCGGCTTGCAGCTGTGCAGGCGCAGGCGGGCAACGAGAAGCCGCTCGGCAAGCTGGTGGTGACGCACCACCATAGTGACCACCTGGGCGGTATGAATGAGGCCGTGGAACTGGGCGCAACCCTGGTAACGGTGGCCGAACATGTCCAGCCCATTCAGGAAAGCCTCAACCAGCCGCTGGCGGATGATAGGTTTGAGCTGGTGGAAGGCCAAACGACGCTGTTGGGCGGCAAGATTGCACTCCATGATATTTCAACCGCGCACGCGGCCAACTATTTGTTGTTCTATATGCCTGCGCGGAAGCTGGTATTCAGCGCCGACCATTTCGGGACACCGCTGGTAAGCGGCCTGCCGGTTGCCAACCTGAATATGGTGACCTTCCGCCAGGCGCTGGAGCGACTTGGCATCGATACCCAGGTCTTCTACAGCGCCCATGGTGGCCGGGCCTTGACGCTTGCGGAACTGCGCGCCGCGACTGACGCCTATGAGGCTAAGGGCTGCCCGGCAGGGTTTGAGATCTGCGCGGACTGAAGCCGCAATATGCATCTGAAATAATGAAGGGCCCCACCGTGGTGGGGCCCTTTTGCCGTGGTTCCTATCGTACGGGAAAGTAGTAGGGAACCGTTCGGAAGGGTCTCTAGATCAGGCCAAAGCCGTTATCGTCCACAAGCAGCGTACCGTCTGCCAGCTGGATTGCGTCGATACCGCCGAAATCGTCCTGGTGATTATCAAGCGTGATGGTCGAACCGTCGGATGACCCGTCATCGATGGTCAGAAGCCAGCCGCCGCTGCCGTCTGCCACCAGCGTGAGGTCGGCTGCTGTAATGCCGTCGCCGAACATCAGCGTGTCGGTGCCGTCGCCTTCCTTGCCCTTGTCGGTGATCAGGTCGTCGCCGTCACCCAGGCGGTAATAGTAGGTATCGCCGCCGTGGCCGCCCATCAGTTCATCCTCGCCGCGACCACCGAACAGGAAGTCAGACCCGTTCGCGCCCTTCAGCACTTCGGTGTAGCTGTCGCGGTTGTTGGTGCCGAACAGAAGGTCACTGCCATTGGTGCCGGTGGTTTGCGTCACCTGCGCGTGGCCGTTCCAGGCGTCGCTGTAGGTCAGGTCCATATAGCTGTAGCCGTCTGCGCCCAGCACGCCAACCGTGGCGTCGGACACCGGCAGGCCGGCATCATCAAGCGATCCCAACAGCTCGATCAGGTTCGCTGTGGCGTCTGTCCCCATGCTGCCGACATTATCGAAGGCGAAGGCCGCCCAGCCGTCAGATGTTTCCACCTGCAACAGGAAGTCGTCGTCGCCATTCTGCAACAGCACGATCTGGTCGATGGACACGCCGCTTGCGTCGAAATAGTCAGCCAGATGGCCGGCATTCTCAAGCGCAACAGCCGTTGCCGCCGCTTCATCCGCTGTGGCCGCGAAGCTGGTGGCTGTGAAGTCCTCAACAGCCTCCGTGCGCACCAGAATGCGGGTGATCACCGGGTCGTGGTCAGACGCTGGCTGGCCGAAGTCTGCGTTCACATGCACATAATCGATCTGTGCGCTGGCCTGCAGGCTGTCCGACAGCATGATATGGTCGATCACATCGCCGTAGCGCGTGGTGGTGTCGTCGCCTGGTGCGGATTCGCCGACAATGTTCCAGACTTCATCGTCCTGCAGCTCCACCATTGGCTCGGTGCGTTTAATGTCGTTGAAATCACCCAGCACAAGGATGTTGGCGTCAGCGTTGGCGTCCAGCAGTTCGTCCAGCAGGGTATTCAGCTGGTCTGCTTGCACCAGCCGGTCTGCTGCGTCGTCATTGGTGTCAGGGTCGGTGCCCTTGCTGCCTGATTTCAGGTGGACATCAATGATGGTGAAGACCTCGCCGTTGAAGGTGAAATCGGCCTTCAGCGGGAAGCGCGGGAAGCTGGAGCCATAATCCACTTCGGTCAGCAGGTCAGCCGAGCCCTCAACATAATCCACCCGGTCGACCCGATAGAGGATGGCGCTCGCGATTGCCGTCACGCCGCCCGACCCAGCCTGGGTCACTTCCTCATAAACATAGCCATATTCTGGGCCGCCGGCTGCGGCGATGGCGTCGACGATGGCGTCAAGCTGCTCCACCGTGTGGGCGTTCGAAACTTCCTGAAGGCCGATGATGTCGGGTGCCAGCATGTTGGTGACAATATGGCCCGCGACTTCAGTGGCATTGTTCGCCAGTTCGCCCGTGCCAAAGTTCGCGACACCCGCGATATTATAGGACGCAGCCGTCAGGTGCTCCGCGTCGCCCGCCAGCAGGGTTACTTCCGGCTCAGGCCCTGGATCACCGCCGCCGCCATTGGTGTTGTCCACGTCAAAGCCGTAGGCAGGCTTGCCGTCTGTCACCACAATGTTGTTGAAGGCGAAGGCTTCGCTGCCGCCGTTGGTGGAGGCGGTGACGGTCAGCACCAGTTCATTCCCGGCGTCCCCAAGGGCCTTGAAGAAGGTCTGGAAGTCGTTCGTCAGCGCCACGCCTGTGCCGTCCACCAGGGCAGGGTCATTCAGCGTGACTATCGCGCCGCCTTCCATGGTGTAGGTCAGGCTGCCGTCTTCGTCGATCGCCAGCTCAAGCACCGTGATCGGATCGCCGCCGTCGATGGAGGCTGTGACGATGAGCGTATCGTCGCTTTCGAAATCACCCATGGCTGCCAGGTCCATTGATACATAGGGCGTGCTGGCGCCGGTAATATCAAACGTCCAGGTGGCGGTCATCGGACCGCTGTTCTGGCTGTTCACCGTATCGGTAATGCCGAAGAAAGGGTTGGTGTCGCCCGCGTCAACAATGCCCAGTGTGTCCGGCTCGTAGGTGCCCGCGCTATCGTCGGCGAGCGAGAAGGGGATGTTTGATGTCACGCCGCGCTGCATTTCGCTGAAGGCGTCACCCAGCGACCAGCCGTCTGTGCTGTCCTGTGTGAAGTCCAGCAGATTCAGGTCACCGTCTGCTGAAAGGGCCGTGGCGATCACATCGGGGGTGAGAACCACATCGCTTTCAAACTTGATGTTATCGACGAAAATATTCTCGGAGCCGGAGTTTGTATCCGCGCTGACCATCAGTTGGATCTGGCTGGCGTCCATGCCGTTGTCAGCAATGATCTGGTCAAGTGCCGTGATAAAGCCGTTCCAGTTGGCGCTGCCGTCATCGGCGGACGGCTGGCCTTCAAGGCCGGGTTCGCCAAGGCTCAGAAGCGATACAGTGGTGGTGCCGTCGGTGATCGCGACGGAGAAATTATCGTTGGATTCATAGCCCGTTGAGGTGATCCAATAGTCCAGCGACAGGGCAACATCGCTATGGCCTGTCAGGTCCACGGGGTCAAAAATCAGCATCAATTGGCCATCGCCGTCGTTGAACTCGAAATTCTTCTCGTCGGCGCCTACCGCGGTGCCGTCTGCACCCACATTCGGCGCGTTGGTCCCCGCGTATGAGTTCACACCGATAAAGTCGCTGCTTTCGTTCGTGACCGGCCCGGTCTCGTTCGACCGCGTGGCGAACCAGCGTGTCTCGAAACCGAGGTCTAATGGGTCGGCCGAGTCGTGGCTGGCACCCGCATTTGTCAGCGCCTCGCCGTCAGCGACACTGTCGGTGGTGTAGGTGCTATTTCCGTCTAAGTCATTGAAATCCTGTGAAGCAATGATGCTCATTGGTAGAGTCCCCTGATCAAATTTCCCCTCAGCGATACAGATTTTCCCCTTCTGTAGCGCCTATTCCTGACCATTTGGTCAGGAACAATCATGCAACTATGACGGCTGTTTGTTAAGCTTTTTTTAACCATGAGAAATGAGGGCGCAAAACGTGCGGGGCACAATAATACTGGGAATCCAACGCTACCGGCGCGGGACCTGTTGAGGATCAGAGATGGAAAAAAGTGAAAGTGGGCCGTTCTGTTGCTAGGTGGCCCAACCCCCACCTGATGGCGTCAACCATCAGGAATTTATAAATGTAGTAGCTATGACTGCTTACGCAGCAACAGCATACTCGACGTTGTTGTCGTTAGCATTTATTTAAGGTGGCCCATCACGGCGGTGCCATCCCGGGCGAAGAGCAACATCTTTCGATACACGTCGATCCTGGTTCGCCCCCATCAGCAACGGTCTGGTGACCGTAGGCCTTGATTATCCAGGTAATCAGGCCGTTCCTGGTGGAGGCGCCGGGTACTGCCCCCGGGTCCGCAATAGCTACTCAATGCACCGTTTATCGCCATAGCTGCCAAAGCAGCACCCCTGATATAAGCAATTCCCGGGGCGATTTAAAGGCCAATAAATTTTTGTCTGACGATTTTAGTACAGATTCGGGATTTTCCCGAAATTGTGGCATAATATCGCCCTTGAGGGTCAACCCAATAGAGGAGAATGATCCATGGCTGACCAACAGCATTGGGAATGGGCGGCTCAGACTGGCCCCCGCGGCAACCTGCGCGAAGCGGTTGCGCTTTTCAGTACAGAAGACGAATTGCAGGCCGCAGTGGATGACCTTGAATGCCATGGGTTCTCCAATGCTGCCGTATCAAGGCCAAAATCGATTCCGGAGATCGAAGCCGCAGTCCAGCATCCAGTCACATCGGTGCAGGACCTGGAAGATGACGCCAGCGTGCCGCGCGAGGCCTATATCGACAAGGACAGCCGTTCAAGCGGCATGATGGTGATGATTGTGGTGCCGGTTTACATTCTGCTGCTGGCTGGTGCTGGCATTGCAGCCGGGCACGGGCTTGAGACATGGGAGGCCGTTGTGCTGACTGTCGGGCTTGGCCTTATCGGCATGCTGGGCGGTGGCTATTATGCCATGCGCTATTCGCGCCGCGCCAGCGAACGGGTGCGCGAAGAGCAGGCGCGCGGCGGGCTGCTTTTGTGGGTACGCACCGGCAGCCGCGAACAGGAAGACCGGGCGCTTGAAATCCTCAGGCGGCATGCGGGCCGGGATGTCCACCTGCACGGCCCGGCCATCCACTAGGCTTCGCAGGCTCGCAAATTGCATGATTGGGCGCTGTTATGGCGCCCATTTTTTACACAATTAATCACCCGTATTAGAGGTCGGCCTATTGCCTCGGGCCACGTCACGCCCTATAGCTTTTTATCAAGTTTAATCGGGTGGTAGGACGTATGCAGCAATATCTAGATCTTCTGGCGCGTATCCGGCGCGAAGGAACCTTTAAGGGTGACCGCACGGGTACGGGAACCTACAGCGTGTTCGGGCACCAGATGCGTTTCAACCTGGCGGATGGCTTCCCGATGGTGACCACCAAGAAACTGCACCTCAGGTCCATCATCCATGAACTTCTGTGGTTTATCGCCGGTGACACCAACATCAAATACCTGAAAGATAATGGCGTTTCCATTTGGGATGAGTGGGCGGACGAGCATGGCGACCTGGGGCCGGTTTATGGCCACCAGTGGCGCAGCTGGCCCGCGCCGGACGGCACCACCATTGACCAGATCACGAACCTCATAGACCAGATCAAGACCAACCCGAACAGCCGCCGACTGATCGTGTCGGCCTGGAATGTTGCAGACGTGGACAGTATGGCATTGCCGCCATGCCACTGCCTGTTCCAGTTTTATGTGGCTGACGGAAAACTTTCCTGCCAGCTGTACCAGCGCAGCGCGGACGTGTTCCTGGGGGTGCCGTTCAATATCGCGTCCTACGCGCTTTTGACCCACATGATGGCGCAGGTATGTGACCTGGAAGTCGGGGACTTTGTCCACACATTCGGGGATGCACATCTCTACAGTAATCATATCGAACAGACAGACCTCCAACTGAGCCGTGAGCCTAAACCGCTGCCGAAACTGACACTGAACCCGGATGTGAAAGACCTGTTCGCCTTTACGTTCGATGATATCCAGATCGATGGGTACGAGGCCCATCCTCACATCAAGGCCCCTGTGGCGGTTTAGACCTGAAAGCAGGGGCAAGGAGGGGGTGTGGCTCGCGATAGTGATATAGATTTCAGGCAATGGGTGCTGCTGCTGTTCGTTGTGCTGCTGGGTGGGGGGCTTACCTGGTCGGCAACCAGTGAAAGCGTTCGCTCGGCCCAGGCGGAAGCGCGCGCCAGCTTCAACGCAGCGGCTGATCTGTATGCTGATCGGGTCAAGGGTGCGTTGTCGCATGGCCTGGACGCGGCCAGTGATCTCTACAGCTACTATGAAGCCACGGAAGAGATCGATCACGTTACTTTCCAACGACTGATCTCAAGCTATTCCAGCCTCAATGAGCACCGCAAGATGGTGGGGGTTGCAGTTGCGGCGACGCCAGATACCGTTGGAGCATTGGAAGCCTATGCAAAAGAGCATTACCCAGGTGAATTCTCTTTGCGGGGTGCAGGGGATGTTGTTGGTTCGAGCGAAAGCGGTCGGCCGGGCAGTGGCGCCCAGCGCGCCTTCTATATGCTCTATGTATGGGCCCCGAACGAAGACCGGGCAGAGCGCTGGCGCGGTGTCGATATCGGCGCCTACACACCGCTCAATGCCTTTCTTGAGGAAACCCTTGAAAAGGGTCAGCCTGCGGCCATTCCCATGCCGCCCCTTGAAACAGAAGACCGGTCCTGCGTGCTTCTGGCTACACCATTCGTCAGCCAGGTCGGCGTGGACGGTGTGATCATCCAGATCCTTGATATGCCGAAACTGCTGGACGAGGTTGCCTCAAGTCAACGCTTCTCGCGGTTGAATGCGCGCTTTTCCAGCAGTTGGCGGGGGGGCGCCATGGTGCAGGACATGATGATCATTGACGGTACCTTCAGCCCGGAAACTTTCCCGCCACCAGCGGCAAAGCCTTGGATTGCTTCCCACGAGGTCGCCATCGGTGGCCAGATGTGGCAGGTCCAGCCCTGGGCGCCGTATGAGGCTTACAGGATTGACTATGGTGCTGCGGTGATTACCGCCAGCGTTTGCCTGATCATGACAGGGCTTGTGGTTTTCATCGTCTGGTCCCAGTCGCAGCGGGCCAAGCGGGTGGTTGACATTGTCAACCGGCGCACGCGGGCGCTCAAGGAAGCGCACGACGAACTTGAGGACCATTACCGCATGCTGCAGAACCTCAACAGGGATGTAGAGGAAGCGCGCAAATCGGCTGAGACGGCCAACAGGGCCAAGTCGGAATTCCTGGCAACCATGAGCCATGAGCTTCGGACGCCGCTGAATGCCATTCTTGGGTTTTCGCAGATCCTGCAGGAACAGGCGCTGGGGCCCCTCGGGGACAATCGCTATGCGGAGTACGCCAAGGATATCAACGCCAGCGGCAGCCACCTCCTTGCCATCATCAACGACATTCTTGACCTAGCGAAGCTTGAGGCCGGCAAGATCCAGATCGAGCAGAAGCGCTTATCGTCGCGCCTTCTGGTGGACCGGGTGATCGCGCTTCTGGTGCAGCAGGCCTCCAACAAGGGGATCGAGCTGAAGGCCGAATTCGCCATGAATATGCCAGACCATATTCTGGGCGATGAACTTCGGCTCAGGCAGATTTTGATCAATCTTGGGTCAAACGCCATCAAATTTACCAACCAGGGAACGGTGGTGTTCCGCCTGCATCCGCGGCCGTTCGCGACCGGGCAGGCCGGTTGGATTCTGGAAGTTGAAGACACGGGCATCGGTATTCCGGAAGAAAAGCAGGCAACCCTGTTTGACCGCTTCACGCAGGTGGATGCGGCGCTGTCGCGTCGGCACGGCGGCGTGGGGCTTGGCCTTGCCATCTGCCGGGAGCTGGTTGACCATATGGAAGGCGCTATCAGCGTGCGCAGTATTCCGAACGTGGGCACAACCATCCGGGTTCATCTGCCGCTGATGGAAGCAGACCCGGAAACTGACGACGACGGCATGATCTGATGCGGATGTTAGGAGTTTAGAATGACACTTTCAGTGATAGTCGCCATGGCGGAAGACCGGGCCATCGGGCGGGGCAACGACCTGCCGTGGCATTTGCCGGCGGACCTGAAATATTTCAAAGCCACGACCATGGGCAAACCCATCGTTATGGGGCGCAAGACCTTTGAAAGCATCGGTCGTCCGCTGCCCGGACGCCGCAATATTGTGGTGACGCGCAATGCTGACTGGTCAGCCGACGGGGTCGATGCCGTCCCATCGCTACAGGCCGCAAAGGAAGCCGTCGCCGACGTGGAGGAAGCCATGATCATCGGCGGCGCACAAATTTACGGACAGTGCCTTGATGTGGCTGACAGGCTTTATATCACCGAAGTAAGCATCACTGTGCCGGACGCCGATGCCTGGTTCCCTGACTTCATCCTGGATGATTGGCGGGAAGTCAGCCGGGAAGAACACCCGGCTGAGGACGGCAGGCCAGCCTATGCTTTCGTCGTGTATGAGCGCGCCTAGGCGCTGACACCCAGCTTTTCGGAAACCTGCGCGGCGATGGCCCGGTAGGCCTTGCTGACCGGGCTGTCGGGCTCTGCCGCCACAATCGGGTCACCACTGTCGGCGTGTTCACGTACGCTCATGTGAAGCGGAATGCCGCCCAGGAAATCACAGCCAAGTTCGCCTGCCGTATCGGCAGCACCGCCATGGCCGAAGATGTGCGATTCTTCGCCGCAGTGCGGGCAGTGGAAGGTGCTCATATTCTCAATGATGCCCATGATGGGCACATCGACCTTGCGGAACATGGCCAGGCCCTTGCGCGCATCAATCAGCGCCAGGTCCTGAGGGGTGGAGACAATCACGGCGCCCGTGAGCGGCGCCTGCTGCACCATGGTCAGCTGCACATCGCCTGTGCCGGGCGGCATGTCTACGATCAGCACATCCAAGGGGCCCCAGGCCACGTCCTTCAGAAGCTGCTGGGTTGCGCCCATCACGCGCGGGCCGCGCCATACCACGGGCTGGTCCACATCGATCAGGAAGCCGATTGACATCACCTTCAGGCCGTGCGCCACAATGGGCTGGATAATCTTGTTCTTGATTTCGGGCTTGTCATCGACGCCCAGCAGCATCGGCAGGCTGGGGCCAAAGATGTCTGCGTCCAGAACGCCAACCTTGAGGCCCTGATCCCGAAGCGCAATCGCCAGATTGATGGAGGTGGTGGATTTGCCCACGCCGCCCTTGCCGCTGGCGACAGCCACAATATGCTTTACACCGGGAATTTCAGTTGGTGTTGGGGGTGCCTTGCCGCCAACCGGTTGGCCCTTGGGCGCTGCCTGGGCCTGCCGGGCGGCGGTCATGATCACATTGGCTTCTTCAACACCTTCAACCGCGCGGGCCGCGGATTCGATGGCGGTCCGGAGGGCCTCTGCGCCGGCCTGGTCACGGCCTGAAAGCTCCAGAATGATGCCTACCTTGCCGCTATCCACCACAATTGCGCTAACGAGTCCCGCCTCCATGACAGACTGATCGGCTCCGGGAACCTTGATTTCATTTAGCGCCGCTTCAACGGACTTTTTCAGCGTATCAGACATAAAAAACCTGCGTTTCGGGTAAAAAGCTTGCGAATTTGGCCGAGTATCATTGCAGCCGCTTGGCACGTACCATATATAGGCAGACAAGACACGGTCTTTCTATAGGTGAAAGTGCCGCAGTTTCGATTGGTGCATTCGCACCGAAGGGGAGAAAAATATGCCTTGGCAAAATAACGGTGATGGTGACCGCCCAAACCCTTGGGGTAACGGCCCGCGCCGCGGCGGCGGTGGTGGCGAGCCACCAAATTTCGATGAGTATATCCGTAAGGGACAGGACCAGTTGAGGAAAGCGCTGCCTGGCGGCAAGGGTGGGCCGATGCTTATCCTGCTGATTGTGGTTCTGGGGTGGTTGGCCAGCGGCCTCTACCGCGTTGAGCCGAACGAACAGGCCGTCGTGCTGCGCTTTGGCGAGTGGACCGAGTCCGCAACGCCAGGCCTGCATTGGCACCTGCCTTACCCGATTGAAACGGTGGAAGTGCGCGGTGTTACCGATGAGAATCAAGTCTCCATCGGCAGCCGGGTTACGGAAAGCCGCCGGTCGGGCCGCCAGAGTTTTGCCCGTCCTGACGAAAGCCTGATGCTGACACAGGATGAGAATATCGTGGATGTCCGTTTCAACGTGGTGTGGCGCATCAAGGACCTGGGGAACTATCTGTTCCGCCTTCAGGACCCGGACGGCACGATCAAGTCTGTTGCGGAAAGCGCCATGCGCGAAATGATCGGCCAGAACAAGATCACGCCAATCATCACCACCGCACGGGGGCAGATTGAGCAAAGCACCAAGGAACTGATCCAGCTTACGCTCGACCAGTATCAAGCGGGCGTTGACATCTTGCGGGTTCAGATCATCGAATCTGAAGCACCGGCAGAGGTCAAGGACGCCTTCCTTGATGTGCAGCGTGCTGAAGCCGATCAGCAGCGTTTCCAGAACGAAGCGACCAAATATCGGAATGAAGTGATCCCGAAAGCGGAAGGTGAGGCGGAACAAATGGTTCAGCAGGCCGAAGCTTATCGGGCACAGGTAGTCGCCCGTGCACAGGGTGAGGCCGCGCGTTTCAGCTCTGTCTACAATGAATATGTCCTGGCCAAAGATGTGACCCGCAAGCGGATCTATCTGGAAACCATGGAGCAGATTCTGGCTGGCATGGACAAGATTGTCATCGACGGCAAAGCCGGCAACGGCGTGGTGCCATACCTGCCGCTGAATGAGCTGAAGAAAAGCGAAGGAGAAAAGCCATGAATGCTAAGACAATTGCAGGCCTGGTCGTTCTGGGCGCTCTTCTTCTTGTTGGTCTCAGTGGCTTTTACGTCATTGACGAACGCCAGCAGGCCATTGTTGTTAAATTCGGTAACCCGCAGCGGACAGTGACCGCCCCGGGGCTGCACTTCAAGCTGCCGTTCCTGGAGCAGGTCATCTTCCTTGAGAAGCGTATCCTGAGCCTGGACGTGCCGCCACAGGAAGTGCTGGCATCCGATCAGCGCCGTATTCTGGTGGACAGCTTCGCCCGTTACCGCATCGCCGACCCGCTGAAGCGGTACCAGGCCGCGCGGACAGAAGTGGGCGCAGCCCGTCTTCTTGAAGATGCGATGGAATCGACAGTGCGTCAGGTGCTGGCAAAAGAGCCGATGAATGAGATCGTTTCCGGCCAGCGCGCTGAATTGATGAAAAAGATCAGCGATCTGACCAACCAGCGTGCCCTGACATTCGGCCTAGAGGTGGTGGATGTGCGCCTGAAGCGTGTTGACCTGCCACAGGAAAACAGCAAGGCCATCTTCATGCGTATGGAAACCGAGCGCCAGCGCGAAGCCGCTGAGAAACGCGCGTCGGGCCGACGTGACGCTGTGAAGATCAGGGCTGCGGCGGACCGCCAGGTGGCGGAAATCATCGCCCAGGCTGAGCGTAAATCGCAGACCATTCGCGGTGAAGCAGATGGTGAAGCCGTGAAGATTTTCGCTGATGCATACGGCAAAGACGAAGATTTCTTCGAATTCTACCGGACCATGCAGGCTTACAGGAAATCCTTGGGCAAGGACGATACACGCCTTGTCCTGTCCCCGGACAGCGAGTTCTTCAAGCTGTTCATGGATAGAAAATAGTCCAGGGCGCCTGATACGCCATGGACTGGAAACTGCTACTTATCGGGCTGGGCCTCGCTTTCTTCATTGAAGGCGCGGCCTATGCCTTGATGCCAGAAGGCTTCAGAAAGCTGCTGGTCGCAGCATCCAAACAGCCCACCGCAAAGCTAAGGGTTATGGGCTTGACCCTCGCGGCGATCGGTGTTGCTGTAGTCTGGCTGGTTCAAGCGACTTTTGACGCTTGAGGGTAAGGCCAACGCGAGTGATGAAAAAAAATTGAAGGAGTAAGTGCCTTGAGCACCACCTTAGTAAAAGCAATTAACACGCGGACGACAGCCGACATGTCGGGCAAAACAATGAAAATTTTGCTCACTTCCATTATGATTTTGGCGGCAGCCATGACCTCCATGGGGCCGGTTGCTGCTCGCGGCGCTCCAGACAGCTTCGCCGACCTGGTTGAGAAGCTTTCGCCTGCAGTCGTGAATATTTCCACTGTGCAAACGATCCGTGGCCGTGGCGGCCGCCGGGCGCCAGACCTGCCGGAAGGCGTACCGTTTGGTGACCTGTGGGACCAGTTCCGTGACCGCATGGAAGAAGACCAGGAGCCCCGCGAGGCGCGTTCGCTCGGGTCAGGCTTCATCATTTCCGCTGAAGGCATCGTGATCACCAACAACCACGTGGTGGAGGATGCCGACGAAATCACGGTCACCACCGCAGACGGTGACGACTTCCCGGCCACGGTCCTTGGCCGCGACGCGTTGTCTGATATCGCTGTTCTCAAGATTGAACATGAAAATGGCGACAATTTCCCGTTCGTGAAATGGGGTGACAGCGACGATGAGCGTATCGGTGACTGGGTAATCGCCATCGGTAACCCGTTCGGCCAGGCCGGCACGGTAACCGCAGGCATCATTTCCGCCCGCAACCGGTCGATCAACAATTCGAATGATGTTGAATTCCTTCAAACCGACGCTTCAATCAACCGTGGTAACTCCGGTGGTCCGCTCTTCAATATGAAGGGTGAAGTCATCGGCGTGAACACGGCGATCTTCTCGCCAACTGGCGGCAATGTGGGCATTGGTTTTGCGATCCCGTCCAACGACGCGTCCCGCGTGACTGCTGAACTGCAGGAGCACGGCAAGGTACGTCGCGGCTGGCTGGGTGTTGGCATTCAGCCGATGACCGAAGAGTTCGCTGAATCCCTGGGCATCGAGCAGGAAGAAGGCGCAATTGTAACCCGCGTGGAGCCAAACAGCCCGGCAGATGCTGCTGGCGTTCGTGAAGGCGACATCATCACCAAATGGGACGGCAAGACGGTTGAAGACAGTAACCGCCTGTCTATCCTGGTGAAACGCACCGAGATCGGCAAGCCTGTGAAGGTTGAAGTGATCCGTCAGGGCAAGCGGGAAACCCTTGAAGTCACGACCGGCGAGCTGCCTGCAGCCATGGTGCCGGGCAATGACGACGACCAGGGTGGTGAGGGCGACCGTCCGGACCGCAGCGAGCGTGAGCTTGTTGAAGGTATGGAACTGGCACCGCTCAACGAAACCCTGCGCCGCCGCTATGAAATCGCTGACGATGTGGAAGGCGTGGCTGTGCTGCGTGTTGCACGCCGGGCACCAGCTGCCCGTCAGGGCATCCGTCCGGGTACTGTGATCCTGCGGGTCAACCAGCAGTCGGTTGATAACCCGGCCCAGATCGTCGATATCATCGAAGAAGCGCGCGCCGATGGTCGCGAGCGGGTTCTGTTCCTTGTGAACTACCGCGGCACCACGGCCCACGTTTCCCTGCGCCTGATGCAGGACCGCGATGAGGGCGAAGAAGAATAGTCAGCGATAGAGTGCTGAAACAGGAAAAGGGCCGGTTTTCACCGGCCCTTTTTCATTGTTCCAAGCTTGGAAGACTAGAGAAGCCCTTCGACTGAACGGGACGGGCTGACTTCCGTGATGCTGTAATGACAGCACTCATTGATATGGAAGGCATCTTCCCGGACGATGGCTTCAAGGGCCTCCCGGCTCTCGGCCTTGGCGATAATCACGCCGCCTGTTAGGGGCACCTTAGGCCCTGACGCCAGGAAGGTGCCCGCATCGAAATATTTCTGCACGAAGGCCAGATGGTCTTCCATGAAGGGTAGGGCATCTTCGCGCGACGTGCGATACTCAAGGTCGATGATGAACAGATTCTGTTTTTCGGGCATAGCGGGGCTCTAGCTCACAAAAACGGCGTCTGCATAGCCCTGGAAATACAGGAGCGTCGTCAGGTCACCATAGGTTACGGCCGCAGCGGCGGCTTCCCGGGTTTTCGGCTTGGCGTGATAGGCCACGCCCAGGCCCGCGGCTTCGATCATCGGGATATCGTTGGCGCCGTCACCTACCGCCAGAATCTCAGCTGCCGTCAGGCCATGCTTGGCGGCCTGTTCGTTCAGGGCCTCAAGTTTGGTGGCTGCGCCGCAAATGGGCTCCTCCACGAGGCCTGTAAGCGCGTTGCCTTCAATGCCGAGGATGTTGGCGCGGTTCATGTCGAACCCGATGGCAGCGGCGACCTTTTCAGTGAAGAAGGTGAAGCCGCCGGATACCAGCACAGCATAGGCGCCGTTCGCCTTCATGGTTTGCACCAGCGCCCGCGCGCCGGCCATCAGCTCGATCCGCTCGTCATAGCACTGTTGCAGCGCATCGGTGGAAAGCCCGGCCAGCAGCGCCACCCGTTCCTTGAGCGCAGCCTCAAAATCCAGCTCGCCGCGCATGGCGGCTTCAGTGATGGCGGCCACCTTGCCTTTGACGCCGATGAAGTCTGCCAGCTCGTCGATGCATTCGACGGTGATCATGGTCGAATCCATATCCGCGAGAATCATTTTCTTCTTCCGGCCCTCGGCCGGTTGCAGGCACCAGTCCAGTCCGTCGATATCATTGAGCGCGTCTTCAATCTGATTGCGGATATTCAGGTCGCCTTCAAAGATCAGATCCACGGCCTTTCCCTCGCTTAAGGTATGGCGCTTTGGTGTGCCTGTTGCCTTGATGGCTTCGATCCCGTCTTCGATCTTTTCGAGGCTTAAGGAACAGTCAGGGTTGACGACAAGGGTTAAAGCGATATCCATGGAGGAACGTCCTTACATTACTGGCTTTGAGGTTGCCTTGAAACGAGCCCTTTTTATTGCAGGTCCAACCGCCAGCGGCAAGTCGGCTTTATCGCTCCGTCTCGCAGAAGATCTTAATGGTGTCATCATTAATTCTGACAGCATGCAGGTATACCGCGATCTGCGGGTGATCACCGCGCGCCCGAGTGAGGAAGAGGAGGCGCGGGCGCCACATAAGCTATATGGCTATCTGGACGCTACTGAAGTCTCAAGCGCCGCCAGTTGGGCCGAAGACGCCATGGTTGAGATTGAAGCGGCCTGGGCGAACGGCCAGACCCCGATCGTGATCGGCGGCACCGGCCTTTATTTCAAGACGCTTCTGACCGGCATGGCGGTGATTCCGGAAATCCCCGACGACATCCGCGCGGCCGTTCGGGCCCGGTGTGACCGGGAGGGCAGTGAGCTGCTGCACAAGGAGCTTGCTGAAGTAGACCCAGTAACAGCAGAGCGCCTGTTCCCGGGCGACAGCCAGCGAATTTGTCGCGCGCTTGAGGTCTACCGCGCCACAGGCAAACCCATCAGCGCCTGGCAGGCTGATACCCCGCCTGGCCCCATGCAGGCGGTGGATGACGCAGGGCTTCTCACCAAGATTGTGCTCGATCCGCCGCGGGATGTTCTTTACGACCGCTGCAACCGGCGCTTCGACCTGATGCTGGAAAGCGGTGCATGGGAAGAACTGGACGCCCTGATCGCGCGCGAGCTGGACCCCAGCCTGCCTTTGATGCGTGCGCTGGGCGTGCCCAGCCTGATTGCCCATCGCCGGGGTGGCCTGTCGCTTGAGGAAGCGGTTGAGGACGCCAAGATGCAAACCAGACGCTTCGCCAAACGCCAATTAACATGGTTCAGAAACCAGTTTGGCCATTGGGATCGCTTTCCTGCGCAATTTTCGGAAAGCGACTACCGGGATTTTTTGAACAAAAAGATCACAAAAGCGGTTGACTGAGTAATTTTCGTACAATAAAACGACCCTATCGGCACCACGCCAGCCCAGGTGCCGATACCTGGAGCCTTTTGCCCAAGACGGCTCCTACTGTGACGAGACCCACCCCGGGGGCGCTCCCAGAGCGCCCCCAACTCTTACTGGGGGCCTGCAACTGGCCCCGTGTTTGCAAGGTGGTTTTCCGTTACGGAACCAAGGACTGGGTAGCCTGTGAGGGCAGGCAAGGTTGGATAAATTGCAAACGGAAACGAACGATGGCATCGACTAAGACGATACAGGACCCGGCAGCGACCGGGGCACCAGGCGACGAGGCAGCAAACGCACCCATGAGTGGCGCGCAAATGATCCTTAAGGCGCTGGTGGACCTAGGCGTCGACACCATTTTCGGTTATCCGGGCGGCGCTGTGCTGCCCATCTATGACGAGATTTTCAAGCAGGACAAGATCCAGCATATCCTGGTGCGCCACGAGCAGGCGGCGGTTCACGCGGCCGAAGGCTATGCGCGCACGACCGGCAAGCCGGGCGTTGTTCTGGTGACCTCAGGCCCGGGGGCAACGAACGCCGTGACCGGCCTGACGGACGCCATGCTGGACAGTATCCCAATCATCTGCATCACCGGGCAGGTTGCCCGCCACCTGATTGGTAACGACGCCTTCCAGGAAGCCGACACCGTTGGTATCACGCGTCCCTGCACCAAGCATAACTATCTGGTGAAAGACACGGCGCTGGTGCCTGACGTGATCTATGAGGCCTTCTATGTGGCCACGAACGGTCGTCCGGGCCCTGTTGTGATCGACATGCCCAAGGACGTTCAGATCGAAAAGGCGCCATACGCGCGCAGCGGTCACCGTGAACACCGCACATACCGCCCGCAGGTTGATGGCGACGAGGCTGCGCTCAGGAAAGCGGCGTACGCGCTGGCGAACGGCGCGCGGCCGATCATCTACTCGGGCGGCGGCATCATCAACGCGGGGCCAGAGGCGTCGGAACTGTTGACAGAATTCGCCAGAATGACCGGCATGCCGGTAACCAGTACCCTGATGGGACTGGGGGCTTTCCCGGCATCGGACCATCAGTTCCTGGGCATGCTCGGGATGCACGGCACGTGGGAGGCAAACCACGCGATGCATGACTGCGACGTGATGCTGGCGATTGGTGCGCGCTTCGATGACCGGGTAACCGGCCAGATCGACGGCTTCTCGCCGGGCTCCACCAAAATCCAGGTGGATATTGACCTGTCCAGCATCAATAAGAATGTTGCTGTGGATATTCCCGTGATCGCGGATGCGGCCAGCGCGCTGAAGCGCCTGATCGCAATCTGGAAAGAAGAAAAGCTGGGCGACAAACAGCCGCCGCTGGTGGCTTGGTGGGACCAGATCGAGCGTTGGCGCATGAAAGACTGTCTGGCCTATGCCGACAGTGATGAGATGATCATGCCGCAGAAAGCGCTGGAGCGGCTGCAGCATTATATCGACGGCAAGGAAGCCATTATCGCCACCGAAGTGGGCCAGCACCAGATGTGGGCGGCCCAGTTCCTGAAGTTCGACAAGCCGAACCATTGGCTGACGTCTGGTGGTTTGGGCACCATGGGATATGGCCTGCCGGCCACCATTGGCGCACAGATCGCCTTCCCGGACCGCTTGTGCATTGACGTATCGGGCGACGCCAGCTTCCAGATGAACCTGCAGGAACTGGGCACGATTTCCCAGTATCAGCTGCCGGTGAAAATCTTCATCATGAACAATGAATATATGGGCATGGTGCGCCAGTGGCAGGACCTTTCCTATGACGGTCGTCGTTCGCACAGCTACTCCGATAGCCTGCCTGACTTCGAGAAGCTGGCGGAAGCGTACGGCATCAAGGGCATGTCCGTTGAGGACCCGGCCAAGCTGGATGACGCCATTCAGGAGATGATCAACCATGATGGCCCGGTTCTGCTGGATTGCCGCGTGGCCAAGATTGAAAACTGTTTCCCGATGGTGCCTGCGGGCGCGGCGCACAATGAGATGCTGCTGGCGGGTGACGTGATTGCGAAACCAAAAGACGACGAAGCACTGGCAGTTGTGTGATTTGGTGTTTAATCTGAAAGTGGAAGAGTAATCAGCAAGATGGACGGCGCAAATATGAAAGAAACTGGCCCAATCGCAGTACATACCATCAGTGTTATCGTGGATAACGAGGCGGGTGTGCTGGCGCGTGTGATCGGTCTGTTCTCAGGCCGCGGCTACAATATTGAAAGCCTGACTGTGTCAACGGTGGACACGAGCCACGAGACGTCCCGGATCACGATTGTGACATCCGGCACGCGCATGGTGATCGAACAAATCAAGGCCCAATTGGACCGCCTGGTGCCTGTGCACAAGGTGGCGGACCTGACAATCGAAGGCGATTTCGTCAGCCGGGACCTGGCTTTGGTGAAAGTTGCGGGTGTCGGCGAAAAGCGGGTTGAGGCCCTTCGCCTGGCGGAAGCCTTCCGCGCGCAGGTGGTGGATGCCAGCCGCGATAGTTTTGTATTTGAGCTTACGGGTGCCGCGAACAAGCTGGACGCGTTCGTGGACCTGATGAGCGAACTTGGACTTGTGGAGGTTGCCCGGACGGGTGCCGTGGCGCTGTCGCGCGGGCAATCCGGCCTTTAGGCGGTTTTACTGAATTTGGCATGCCGGCCTGCCGGGGCGCCGTGAATTGAATTGTTTTGACGGGCGCACGCCCACCAAAAGGATAGTTGAGATGCGAGTTTATTTTGATAGTGATGCCGATGTTAATCTGGTGAAAGACAAGACGGTTGCCATCGTTGGTTACGGCAGCCAGGGCCATGCCCACGCAGGCAACCTGCGCGACAGTGGCGTCTCCCGCGTGATCGTGGCGCTGCGCGAAGGCTCGTCCACGCGCAAGAAGGCTGAAGCCGCAGGCTTTGAATGCATGACTGCCACTGAGGCCGCCAAAGAGGCCGACATGGTGATGGTTCTGGCGCCGGACGAGCATCAGGCCGCCATCTACCGCGATGAACTGCATGCCAACATGAAGCAAGGTGCGGCGCTGATGTTTGCCCACGGCCTCAATATCCACTTCAGCCTGATTGAGCCACGCGAAGACCTGGACGTGATCATGGTTGCACCAAAGGGCCCGGGCCACACGGTGCGCAGCCAGTATGCCGCGGGCAAGGGTGTGCCGTGCCTGATCGCCGTTCATCAGGACGCATCCGGTAAAGCCCATGACCTGTGCCTCTCGTACGCTTCCGCCATCGGCGGCGGCCGCTCGGGCATCATTGAAACCAACTTCCGGGAAGAGTGCGAAACCGACCTCTTCGGCGAGCAGGCCGTTCTGTGTGGCGGCGTCAGCGAGCTGATCAAGGCTGGCTTCGAGACGCTGACCGAAGCAGGCTACGCGCCAGAGATGGCATACTTCGAGTGCCTCCATGAAGTGAAGCTGATCGTGGACCTGATCTATGAAGGTGGTATCGCCAACATGCGCTACTCCATCTCGAACACCGCCGAGTATGGTGACTATAAAACCGGCCCACGGATCATCACCGAAGAAACCAAGGCCGAAATGAAGCGCGTTCTGGAAGACATCCAGCAAGGCCGCTTCGTGAAGGACTTCATGCTGGATAACGCCGCCGGCAACCCTGAGCTGAAGGCCCACCGTGGCCTCGCACAGCGCCACCCGATCGAGGAAGTGGGCACCAAGCTCCGTGGCATGATGCCATGGATGAAAGAGGGCCAACTGGTCGACAAGGCGAAAAACTAACCCCCTTAGACTGCTCTAGCTATTAGAGATCATGGGCGGCCCACTCCTGGGGTCGCCCTTTTTTTGCCTTGAAGCGGGCGTATCAGCGAAAGATCGATTTACTGGGTCAGGCGGAGCTGCTAGGGCTCCCCCAGTTTCGAGGACAACAGGAGCATCCCATGACGAAATTTGCACTCGCAGGTCTATCCCTGTCGGCAGCGCTGGCATTTGCACCATCGGCCGTCGCCGGTGACTTCAGCGGCCTTTATGGTGGCATTGAAAGCGCGGTCGACCTAAGCGACCAGTCGGTACTGGTGGGCGGCGTGATCGGCTACCGCATGGAACCCGTGCCTTATGTGGTCGTGGGCGTTGAGGGCGCGTACGGCAGCCATGTCGACGGCACCCGTGACGTGGGCGGCGCCATTACCGATTTCGGTGGTGAATGGGACATTACTGGCATCGCCGGCATTATCTTTGGTGATGACGACCAGAATATGGTTTACGGCTCCATCGGTTATATGAGCGTCAACTATGACACCATCGACACCGTGGGATCGACCCACTCTGACGACGTGCGCTTTGGCGTGGGCATTGAGCACCAGTTCAGCGACCTGCTGTCGTTCCGCGTGGGTGCCGACTATGCCAAGCCCGCAGGCGAAGCCACCTACCGCATCAAAGCAGGCCTTCTCGTGAGCTTCTAGGCTCGGCAAAGACGAATACAGAGGGCGGCCCGGTTGAGCCGCCCTTTTTTAATCCACTGTAGCCAGAATTTCCCTGATTTTTGGCCGCAAGATGTGAGCGGCGCTACTTAAATTGGACAGCACGGCGACCATAAGGCCACGATCCAGATAGATATCCAGGTTCGCGCTGACGCCGTAAAAGCCCCCGCTGTGGCCAACAATGCGGTCATCCGGTGTGCCGGCAACCTTGAAACCATACCCATAAGGTTCTTGGTGGAACTCCGCTTTAGGCGTGAAAAGCATGTCCGTGAATTGTTTATCCAGAAGCTTGTGGCTGGTTAGGGCGTTCGCGAACCGTTGCAGATCATGCACGTTGGAAAAACAGCCACCGGCGGGGCCGCCTCTCAGCGGTTTGTAGACCACGTTGCTGGCGTATCCGACGGGGCTTTTGTCTGTGGCATGATAGCCGATAGCAACATTCTTGAAGGGCATGTCTGTTGGGAAGCAGCCGGAGTTTTGCATGCCTGCAGGCGCATATATGTGGTCGCTGATATAATCATAATAGCTTTTGCCGGACACGGATTGGATGACAACTCCAAGCAGAAGCATGCCGTTGTTGCTGTATCGGTAGTCCGTGCCGGGTTCGAACTCCAGCTTATCCACGACAACCAGAGGCTTGTAATCCTCAATGGCTTTATACTTGTACCGACTTGCCTCGAAAAATTCGTCCGTGAAATAGCTGCCAAGGCCTGACGCGTGGGTCAGCAGATGCTGGATCTGGATTTTGCTGCTGATCTCACGCGGGAGCCAGCTTTCATCGGCGTACTTATCCAGCGTGTCGGTTAGCTGCAGCTCACCAGCTTGCACAAGTTGCAAGGTGGCAATGGCCGTGAACATTTTTGTTCCCGAGCCCATGTTGAATCGGGTTTCGAGTGTGTTTGGCACATCGAAGCGCTGGCTCGCTAAGCCGGTGGCGGTTTCATAAAGAACCTCATCGCCTTTCGCGATCAGGACGGTGCCGGAAAACTTACCGTCTTCGGTGTGCTGGTGCACAAGACGGTCGATTTTGGAAACTGCCTCATCGATTGTCGTCGCTTGCACAGTGTGGCTGAGCCCCAAAAGCAGCGCGGCAGCTACAGACAGTATCCTCATGAAAACCCCCTTTTTGATGACTTATGTAATATCGTTACACAGAAAATCCGGTTGGCGTCAATTACGGTCGTGACATTTTCGAAGGGCTAATTATTGTCATCCCAATGATTGAGGTTCTCCCCATATTGACGGAGCGGCTGACGCTGCGCAAGTTTCGCGAAGACGACGCTGTGGCCTTCCATGGGTGGCGCAATGACCCGGCCGTGGCGCGCTACACGCTGTGGGATTGCCCGTACCCGATTGAGGAAGCCGAGCGATTCTGCCACGAGCAGGCGTCGCTGGCGCCTTTCCCCGAAGGCGCCTATTACCAGCTGATGATCGTGGAAAAGGCGACGGGCGGACCTGTTGGTGACATCGGCGTTGGCAACGGTGTGACGCCGGAAGGGTTGGGCAATGTGCGCATTGGCTATACGCTCAGCCCGAAGGGTCAGGGCAAGGGCTATATGACTGAGGCACTCAGGGCACTCTTGCCCGCCTTGGTGACGCCCCTGAAGGTCTCGAAATTCTCTGCTGACATTGATGTGCGCAATCCGGCGTCGGGCCGTGTGCTGGAGCGTGTGGGCTTCAAAGCGAAAGGGCCGGTGCAGCTGAAGCGCACGTTTGTCAAAGGTGAATGGTGCGACGAACAGGAGTATGAGCTGGAAGTGCAGGATCTCATTTCTCGCAATAAAGAATAGTTTCTCTTGTTACTATTTGAAATAAAATTTCCAAATTTTGCCTCTTGCGATTATAAAATAATATGATACTCCTACTTTTCTTGGGCGGAAACGCCTGAAACTTTGGGATTTGCAAGGGGTCTAAGACGGATGAACGGTCGGACACCACAAAAGAGACAGGCAAAAGCCATCGCCGTATCCAAACAGGCGTCGGCGGATTTCACGCGTGTCGTTCTTGCTTCCGGCCTCCTCCTTACCCTCCTACTCGCTGGTCTATCGCTCCTCGGTGCGGGCCGACTTATCGGCCCTTGAGCATCGCAGGCTGAGGCACATTTGTGCTCGGGTGCTTAAGGGTAATGCCAGCTGAAGTTATTCATTCAGATCGTTACTAGAAATATCGGGAATAATGCCATGTCACACAGTGAAGCAAACCGTGTGCGAATATTTGACACCACCTTGCGCGACGGCGAGCAATCGCCCGGCGCCTCCATGACCCTGGAAGAAAAATTGCAGATCGCCCGCGTGCTCGAGGCCATGCGCGTGGATGTGATTGAAGCCGGGTTCGCCATTGCCTCCAACGGTGATTTCGAATGCGTGAACCGTATCGCAACTGAGATCAAGGACAGCACTGTCTGTTCGCTCGCCCGCGCCGCCCTTGGCGACATTGACCGCGCCGGCGAAGCCATCAAGCCAGCCAACAGTGGCCGCATCCACACCTTCATTGCCACCAGTCCGCTTCATATGAAGGTGAAGCTGCAGATGGAGCCTGAAGCGGTGATCGAAGCGATCCACGGCTCTGTCAGCCGGGCCTGCACCTTCACGGATGATGTGGAATGGTCCGCTGAGGACGCCACCCGCACCGAAATCGATTTCCTCTGCCGTGCGGTCGAGACCGCGATCAAGGCGGGGGCCACCACCATCAACCTGCCGGATACTGTGGGTTACGCGACCCCGCAGGAATATATGGATATGTTCAAGGCGGTGATCGAATGCGTGCCGAATTCGGACAAGGCGATCTTCTCCACCCACTGCCATAATGACCTGGGCCTTGCGGTTGCCAACTCGCTTGCCGGGGTGGCGGGCGGTGCGCGTCAGGTGGAATGCACCATCAACGGCATTGGCGAACGTGCCGGTAACGCCGCAATGGAAGAGATTGTGATGGCGTTGAAGACCCGCGGCGATGTGATGCCGTATCACACGCGGATCAAGTCTGAAGAAATCATGCGGGCATCAAAGCTTGTCTCTACCGTTACGGGCTTCACGGTCCAGAACAACAAGGCCATTGTGGGTGCCAACGCCTTCGCGCACGAAAGCGGCATCCATCAGGACGGTGTGCTGAAGGCGGCCGAGACCTATGAGATCATGACGCCCGAGAGCGTGGGCGTGACCAAATCTGTCCTGACCATGGGCAAGCACTCTGGCCGTCATGCCTTCGCTGACAAGCTGAAGGACCTGGGCTATGAGCTCGGGGACAACGCGTTCCAGGAATGTTTCCGCCGCTTCAAGGAACTGGGCGACCGCAAGAAGAACATCTATGACGAGGATATCGTCGCGCTTGTGGATGACGAGGTGGCCACCTGGGCCAACCGCATGCAGGTGATCAGCCTCAATACCTACAGTTCATCGAACGGTGAAGCGGTTGCGAACCTCACCATGGCGATCGACGGCGACAAGGCCAAGACGGTCACCTATGGCTCCGGCCCGGTGGATGCGGCCTTCAACGCCATCAAGGACCTGATCGGCATGGAACCGCACCTGCAGCTTTTCCAGGTGCATGCGGTAACGCAGGGCACAGACGCCCAGGCTGAATGCACGGTGCGTCTTGAAGAGGGCGGCCGCACAGTGAACGGGCAGGGTGCGCACGAAGACACGGTCACGGCTGCGGCGCGGGCCTATGTGTCGGCGGTCAACAAGCTTCTGGTCAAGCGCGAGAAGAAAGCGCCGGATGAAGCTGCCAAGGTTGTTGCCGCAAAGTAGCCACAGGTTCATGAACGAACCAAGCAAGGGCGCCAGTGAGGCGCCCTTTTTTATGCCCTTATGGGTTGAAAATATTCGTGTTGTCACAAAAAACCGAAGTGCTTAATGTGTCGCATCATTTCTGACGGGGACGAGCAGGGGACGGGTAATGCAGGTCGAGAGTGTTGCGCAGGCAACGCCAAGTGACATGCGGGTCACGCAAGGGGAAGGGCCGAGGCGCCGGGGCGCCAGCGGCGACATGCCCTATCAGCTGACCGTCCGGCGCGGATTTGGCGCCTTTGCTGTCTTGTTTGTCAGCCAGTTTGTTTTCGCCATTGTGCTCAGTGTCATGGCCCAGTTCATTGGCGCTGCTTTCGGCATACCAGGGCTGGCAGAGCAGAACAGGCCGCTTGTGTTAGCGCTGGCGCTTGGGCTCAGCAGCCTTGTCACCTATCTGTGGGTGCGGGCAGACATCACCCGCTTTGGGCCCGCATTTCCGGCCCAGATCGGCCTCAGGCCCAGCCGCATGAGTTTGGAACAGACAGCCCTTCTGATCGTTGGGGTCTTTTTCCTGACGCGTGTCCTTGGCGGTCTTTATGCCGGTGCGCTTGAGGAGCTCATTCCCGGCAGTTTGCCCCGTGGCGGCGCAGAGCAGGTCTTTGACCAGGCAGCTGCGGCCGGGGCGTCGGTAGCGACCGTGCTGATGTTCCTGCTGGCTGCTTTTGTGGCACCTGTGGTGGAAGAAGTGGTCTTTCGCGGCTATCTGCAGTCTGCGCTCAGGCGCCAGCTGCCCGCGTGGGGGGCGATTTCAGTCGCGGCGCTTGTGTTCGCCGCCATCCACGGCAGCCTGATGTTGCTGCCTGTATATTTCATTATCGGCGCGGGACTCGGTTACGTTTATGAGCGCACTTCAAGCGTCTATGCGGCGATTGCCCTGCACATGCTCAATAATGTCATTTTCAGCATCCTTGTGGCTGCGGGCTGGGCCTGACGCGGTACCACCTGTGGTGTGTCGATGCCCTAAAAAGTCTACAATTTTACAGACTTAGGCCACATTTTGCGGATCTGGCGCGGCTGGCTCCAAAAAAAAGCAAAATATGGGACTATCTTGCGTCAAGCCTCTTGTGATTTCACCATATCTGGCCCATAACCGCAGATGGACCTGTGTGTCGGCCCGCGCCAGCCCGCAGGATGAAAATTTCAGTCAAGCTTTCAGGATAAGAGGGTTAAATGCTATCAAAGCTGCTCGGCATGTTTTCGTCAGATATGGCGATTGATCTTGGTACAGCCAACACACTTGTTTACGTGAAGGGCCGGGGGATCGTGCTGAACGAACCTTCGGTTGTTGCGATCAAGAGTGAACATGGCCGAGACCGCGTGCTGGCGGTGGGTGATGAAGCCAAGCTGATGCTGGGCCGTACGCCTTCAGGCATTCAGGCCATCCGTCCGCTGCGTGACGGCGTGATCGCCGACTTCCATGTCGCCGAGCAGATGATCAAGCACTTTATCCAGAAGGTTCATAACCGGTCGTTTGCAAGCCCACAGGTTGTTGTGTGTGTGCCGTCCGGCTCTACAGCCGTTGAGCGCAAGGCCATTCAGGAATCTGCCGAACAAGCTGGCGCGCGCAAGGTGTATCTGATTGACGAGCCCATGGCCGCGGCCATTGGTGCTGGCCTGCCGGTAACCGAACCACAGGGGTCCATGGTTGTGGATATCGGCGGCGGTACGACCGAGGTGGCCGTTCTGTCGCTTTCGGGCATCGTGTTTGCCACCAGCGTGCGCGTGGGCGGCGACAAGATGGACGAAGCCCTGATCGCCTACATCCGCCGTAATCACAACCTGTTGATTGGTGAAGCCACGGCTGAACGCATCAAGAAGGAAATCGGCACTGCGCTGGTACCGGAAGACGGCGTGGGCATGACCATGACCATCAAGGGCCGCGATTTGATGAACGGCGTGCCAAAGGAACTCGAAGTAAACCAGCTTCAGGTTGCCGAAGCGCTTTCCGAGCCCGTGAGCCAGATTGTGGAAGGCGTGAAGGTTGCGCTGGAGCAGACAGCACCAGAGCTGGCGGCTGACATCGTCGACCGCGGCGTTGTGCTGACAGGTGGCGGCGGGATGCTCAAGGACCTGGACACTGTTATCCGTAAGGCAACTGGCCTGCCGGTAACTATTGCAGAAGAGCCGCTTACCTGTGTGGCCCTCGGTACTGGCCGCGCGCTTGAGGATCCAACCCTGCGCCTGGTCCTGACGGAAAGCTATTAACCGGTTCAGGCCACACTCCAAACCCTCGGGAGGTTGAACGCTGAGTCCGACACTGCACTCTGCTAACCTGTCTTCATCCCCTCGCTTTCGCCGTAGCGGCAAGGCGAAGGGTGGGTTTTGGCCGTATATGCTGGTCGCCATCGCGCTTCTTGCCTTTGAATGGATCGGCTCTGGTGTGCCGCACCAGATCCGCGCTTACGCCAACGATTTTGTCGCGCCCGTTCTGAGGGTGCTCGAGCAGCCGATCCGCGCCGTTCAGGCCGGGCTTGAGCGTATCGCCGGTGTGTCCGACATCTATCTTGAAAACGAAACGCTCCGGGACGAAAACGACCGCCTTCGCCAGTGGCGCGAAGCAGCCATGCAGCTGAGCCGCGAAAACGAACGCCTGCGTGGCATGCTCAAGGTACCGGGCCGTGAAGTACCACCCGCAGCCACCACCCGTGTGATCGGTGTTGGTGGCGGTGCGTTTGAGCGCAGCGTGCTCATTGGGGCAGGCTCGTCCGATGACGTGAAGCGCGGCAGCCCTGTGGTGGATGAAACCGGCGTTGTGGGCCGTGTGATCCAGGTGGGGCGCTGGACCAGCCGTGTCCTGTTGCTGACGGATATCAACAGCCGGGTGCCTGTGCGGCTTGAACGCACGGGTGATCTTGCAATCGCCGAAGGCCAGAACGAGAGCCTCCTGCGCCTGCGCTTCCTGCCGCAGGGTGTGCAGGTGAAAGTAGGGGACCGCCTGCTGACATCCGGCCATGGCGGGGCATTCCCACCGGATCTGCCCGTGGCCCGTGTGGTTGATGTGGTTGACGACTTTATCCTGTTGGAGCCGCTCGGTCTTCTGGGCAAGCTCGATTATGTGCGGGTGATGGCCTACCAGCCCGTTCCGGAAGAAGTCATCCAGCCGGAAGCGCCAGCGGAGGGTGAAGAATGAACGCAGCACGCCGCCCAGCAATGGCATCCTTTGGCTTCGCCGGGTTTGTTCCGCTGATTGCCTGCTTTGTCATGGTTATCTTCATGATGCTGCCACTGGGCACAGGGGCGGCCAATATCGCCATGCCGAACCTGGCGCTGATCTCGGTTTTCTATTGGCTGTCATCACGGCCGATCCTGATGCCTTACGGTGCCTGTGCGGTGCTTGGCTTCCTGCTGGACCTATGGCTTGATGTGCCCATGGGGCTGAATATGATCCTGCTCTTGCTGACGCGGCTGTTCGTCCTTAATCAGCTCAAACACTATAAGGGCCGCAGTCGGTTGGTGCACTGGGTGATCTTCGCGGTCCTGTCGCTCGGCCTCTATCTTTTGTCCTGGCTGCTTATCTCGCTTGTTTATGGCACAATGCTGCCGCCCGAACCGCTGGCGCTGCAGTGGGTCATCACTGTCTTTTCCTACGCGCCGGTTGGGTTCGTGCTTGGGCGTCTTAGACGGGCAGCGATGTAGGGATGGCAAGAGAAGGTCTTCGATACCAGGTTTTCAGCAGGCGGGCGCTCTTGCTTGCCGGGGCGCAGGGGCTGGTGCTGACGGCGCTTGGCGGCCGGCTGTATTATCTGTCTGTCGTGCAGGGCGAGAAATACAAGTTGCGGGCGGAGAAAAACCGCGTGGCGCTGCGCCTGATCGCACCGGAACGGGGCGAGATTTTTGACCGCAACCGCCGCAAGCTGGCGACCAACCGCCCGGATTTCCGCGTTTTCATGATCCCGGAACAAGCCGATGAGATCGCCGGTACGCTTGAAAAAATCGGCCGTGTTGTTCGGCTTGACGAGCGCCGCATCGCGCGGCTTGAGCGCCAGATCAAGCGCCAACGCAAGTTTGTGCCAATTACCGTGGCCCAGGGCCTGGACTGGCGCACCTTTGCCCGCGTCAATGTGGCGGTGCCGGACCTGCCGGGCGTGGTGACCGATGCGGGCCTGTCCCGCTTTTACCCAAGCGGCAATGAGATCGCGCATCTTATTGGCTATCTGGCAAGCCCTGGCGAGGAAGAAGTGGCCGCGAACCCGCTGTATCAGCTGCCGGGCTTCAAGGTTGGCCGACAAGGGCTTGAGCGCCGCTATGAGAACCGCCTCAGGGGCTCTGCGGGCACCCGGCGGGTTGAAGTGAACGCGGTGGGCCGCGAAATTCGTGAACTGCCACCCCGGCAAGAATCGCAGGCGGGCAACGACCTGCAGCTGACGCTGGATATCGACCTGCAGAAGTTCGTGATGGAACAACTGGGTGAAGAAGCGGCCGGCGCCGTGGTGATGAATGCCAAGACCGGGGAAATCCTGTCGCTCGCCTCCACGCCGTCGTTTGACCCGAATGAGTTCACCCGCGGCATCAGTAATGAGAACTGGCAGGCCCTGCTGAAGGACCCCAGGAAGCCGCTGATCAACAAGGCGGTCTCGGGCCTCTATCCACCCGGATCAACCGTGAAGCCCATTATCGCACTGGCCGCGCTCGAGCAGGGCGTGGTGACAGAAGAGACAGAGCATTACTGCAATGGCAGGCACCGGTTCGGCAACCGCACCTTCCGCTGCTGGAAGCGCGGCGGCCACGGCAAGCTGGACCTAAAGGGCGCCATTTCCAACAGCTGTGATGTCTATTTCTACAAGATTGCAGAAGACCTGAGCATCGAGGCCATGGCCGATATGCTGCGCCGCTTCGGCCTGGGGCAGCGTTTTGACCTGGGGATCGACGGCGAGAAGGAAGGCCTTGTGCCGGACCCCGCCTGGAAACGCGCGGCCCGGAATGAGCCCTGGCACGGCGGCGAGACCCTCAATGTGGCCATTGGGCAGGGTGCCTTGCTGGCCACACCGCTGCAGCTGGCGGTGATGACCGCGCGGCTGGCCTCCGGCTACAAGCTTGAACCGTCGCTGGTGAGCAAGGATCTGGAGACGGACGCCCCAGACACATCCTTTGCCGCCATGGACGCCAACCCGCTTCATATGCGTATTGCCCGGCGGGGCATGGAAATGGTGATGGAGGTGGGCGGCACCGCGCACGACTATCGCAGGCCCAAGAATGCCCCAAAACAGGCAGGCAAAACCGGCACAGCGCAGGTCCGGCGTATCAGCGAAAGCGAGCACCTTGAGGGCGTGCGCGACAATGATGAACTGCCCTGGGCCATGCGCGACCATGCGCTGTTTATCGGCTATTCACCGGTGGAAGACCCACAGGTGGCCATCGGTATGCTGGTGCAGCATGGCGGCGGGGGCTCATCTGTTGCGGCACCGATTGCGCGCGCCATCATGGACAAGACACTGGACCTGATGAAGCCGAAACCGGAAGAACCGGCCCAGCCGACAGAGGGAGAAGCCTGATGGGTACCGCACGCATGTTCGGCCCGCGCCGGGTGGACAAGAACCCACTGCAGCGGCTTCTCAGCCTCAACTGGAGCATGGTGCTGATCAACTGCCTGATCGCCTGTATCGGGTTCGCCATGCTTTATTCCGTTGCTGGCGGTGACTGGGACCCCTGGGCATCGCGCCAGGCTGCCCGGTTTGCTGGCGCGCTGGTGTTGATGTTGGTGATTGCGGTAATCGATATTCGCTATTGGATGGCCTTTGCCTATCCCGCCTGGGCGATTGGCATAGGGCTTCTTCTGGCGGTGGAAGTGGTTGGGTCAACCGGTATGGGTGGCCAGCGCTGGCTGGACATTGGCTTTATGCGGCTGCAGCCATCGGAACTGATGAAAATAGCAGTGGTGATGGCGCTGGCGCGCTATTTTCATGGCCGCAACTATGATCAAAGCCGCAGCCTCAGGTCCCTGTTTGTGCCTGTGATGCTGATGCTGGTTCCTGTGGCGCTGGTGTACCGCCAGCCGGACCTAGGGACCGCCCTGATGATCGTGATGGGCGGTATGGCCATCCTGTTCCTGGCGGGCCTGCCAGCGTGGCTTTTCATCGCGGCAGGCGTTGCCGTTTCAGCTGCCGTGCCGATTGTATGGCAGTTCCTGCGCGACTATCAGAAAGACCGGGTGCTGACCTTCCTGAATCCTGAAGCTGACCCCCTTGGGGCGGGGTACCAGATTACCCAATCCAAGATCGCGCTCGGGTCCGGCGGTATGACCGGAAAAGGGTTCCTTGGGGGCACACAGAGCCAGCTGAACTTCCTGCCGGAAATGAAAACCGATTTCATCTTCACTGTATTGGCCGAGGAATTTGGCCTGATCGGCGCTGTTATCACACTGCTGCTGTACGGAATTGTGCTTGGCTATGGCCTTCTGATGGGGCTTGGCTGCCGCAGCCAGTTCGGTCGTCTGATGGCAGGAGGCATGTCCATCACATTGTTCCTTTATGTGATGATTAATGTCGCCATGGTGATGGGCCTGATGCCTGTGGTCGGCGTGCCGCTGCCGATGATTTCCTACGGCGGTTCGGCTATGCTGACCTGGATGATCGCTTACGGCTTGATCCTGTCTGTCGCGATTCACCGGCACGTGACGCTGGCCCCCAAAGGCAGCGGCCTTGCCTGATCGAAATCCGGCCTTGCCTGACTTTGAATTCATTGTATCTTCCTAGCCATCTGGGAGGATATATAATGAAAAAACTGATTATCGGCACCGCACTAGCGGCTTGCCTGAACGCCCCTGTTTTTGCGGGCGACCTGACAGACGCTGTCAGCGCGGACTATGAATACCTTCAGGCGCTCTATACCCACCTTCACCTGAACCCTGAAATTTCGCTGCAGGAAGAAAAGACCGCTGCGCGCATTGCTGAGGAACTCCGCACGGTGGGCTTTGACGTGACCGAGAATTTCGGCGGCCACGGCCTGGTAGGCGTGATGAAGAACGGCGACGGCCCGACGCTTCTGATCCGGACGGATCTGGATGCGCTGCCGGTGCAGGAACAAACGGGCCTGCCGTATGCCAGCACCGCAACAACCGTGGATGACAAGGGCAAGACAGTGCCGGTGATGCATGCTTGCGGCCATGATATCCATATGACCAGCTTTATTGGCACCGCGCGCCGCCTGGCCGCGATGAAAGACAGGTGGGCCGGGACACTGGTGATGATTGGCCAACCGGCGGAAGAACGCGTGCTGGGTGCTGAAGCCATGATCAAGGAAGGCCTGTTCACCAAGTTCCCGAAGCCGGACCATAATATCGCGCTTCATGTCAGCGCCAGCATGAAGGCGGGCGATGTCGGCATGGCCAAGGGCTATGCGCTGGCGAATGTGGATACCGTGGATGTGGCGATCAAAGGTATCGGCGGCCATGGTGCTTACCCGCACACCACAAAAGACCCGGTGGTGCTGGCGTCCCAGATTGTGGTGGCGCTGCAGACGCTGGTGTCGCGCGAAACCTCGCCGCTGGACGCTGCGGTGGTGACCGTGGGGTCGGTCCACGCGGGCACCAAGCATAATATCATCTCCAACGGTGCGCACCTCCAGTTGACCGTGCGGTCCTACAAGGACGACGTGCGGAAGCGGCTTCTGGACGGTATCCAGCGCATCGCCAACGCCCAGGCTATGTCTATCGGCCTGCCGGAGGATATGTGGCCCACCATGACCGTAAGCGAAAGCACGCCCGCGACCTATAATGACCCGGACCTGACAGGCGAAGTCTTTGACACGCTTGCAGCCGCACTGGGCGAAGACCGGGTGCATGTGCTGACGCCGGTGATGGGCGCGGAAGATTTCGCCCTTTATGGCCGGACGGACGAGAAAATTCCGAGCCTGATTTTCTGGCTGGGCGGTGTGCCGGAAGATGATTATGAAGCTGCGCAGAAGGGCGAAATGAAGCTGCCAAGCCTGCATTCCGCCTCCTTCGCACCACAGCCTGAACCCACGATCAAGGGCGGGGTCGAGGCCATGACCACAGCGGCCCTTTCGCTTCTGGGCAAGAAATAGCACAGGCTTGTGAACCTATAACATCATGTCCGGGCTGGAATCCCGGCCCGGATATGGTTAAGATAGCAACAAGATCAAACTTTCAGGGGAAGACAGTGGCCCATTCACATGATCATAGCATTTGCATCGACGATGCCCTCGCGGAAGCCGAGCGCGTCTGCGCTGAGCATGGCTCGCGTTTTACAGACCTGCGTCGCCGCATTCTGAAAATGATCTGGCAGGGCCACAAGGCTGTTAAGGCCTATGACCTTCTTGATCAACTGGCCACCGAGGGCGGTTCCGCGAAGCCGCCAACCGTTTACCGGGCGCTCGACTTCCTCATGGAAGAAGGGCTGGTGCACAAGATCGAATCGCTGAACGCATACATCGGTTGCCCGCATCCGGGTGATGACCATGTCAGCCAGTTCCTGATTTGCGATAAATGCGAGAATGTCCGCGAGGTTACATCCGATGCCCTTGGCGCAGCTGTTATGGGCGCCGCGACGGACGCAGGCTTCAAGATTCGCAGGCAAACGCTTGAACTGCACGGTGTTTGCGCGGACTGCCAGAAGGACGCGCGCGCGGCCTAAACCCTTATCAGGATTTCCAATCTGGCCAGACGGCAGATTTCGCTAGAGTTTTTGGCGGTCTGCCGCTAAAGCCCATTGTCTTATGGCAGAACTTCTAGACATCAATACCACCGCGAAAGAGTTTTTGGCGCTCGCGGCGCATCAACTGGCGACAGGTGACTTCGCGCAGGCGGAAACCACTGCGCGCGCGGTGCTCAAGATCACGCCAAAGTCCGCCGCTGGCTGGCATATGCTGGGTGATGTGCTGTCGGTTCTGCCAGGCCGCCGGGGCGAGGCGTCGGACGCCTATGACAAGGCCCAGAATCTGGACCCCAAGGATACAGACGCAGCCGATGCCCAGACAAGCCTGGGTGAGCGTGCCACCGTGGCGCCAAACAAGACCCGGCGTGAACGGAACCTGTCGCTGCCGCACATGGCGCCAGCAGACGGCAAGGAACGACTGATCAGCGAAGCGCGGGCTGCCGAAGCGCGGGAAGACTGGCCTGTGGCAAAGCAGGCCTGGGAAACCATGCTGCAGATTGACCCGTCTGACACCTGGGCGTGGTCCCAGTATGGCCACCTGCTGAGCGTGAATCTGCATCAATATGCGGAAGCAGAGGTCGCCTTCCGCCGCGCTATTGAGGAAGACCCGACAGACGATTGGGCCTGGGGCAAGCTGGGCATCATGCTGGCGGATTTCATGGGCCGGGTGAAGGAAGGCCAGAGCATGCTCCGCCGCGCCATCGCGCTGGACCCTGGCGAGTGCTATTACCGCGGCTGGCTTGGCTGGTCCCTGTACCGTCAGAGCGAAGACCTCGCTGGCGCTGAAACTGAACTGACCGCCGCCGTAAAGCTGTGGCCGGATTATCAGTGGGCCTATTTCCATCTGGGCTTCGTGCGCATGGAAATGGGTGATCGGCCCAAAAAGGCCGAAGAAGCCCTGTTGCGTGCCGAAGCGCTGGAGCCGCAGGACGTGCCGACGCTTTATGCGCTTGCGACACTCTATGAAGAACATATGAACCGGCCACGCAAGGCCCTGCGCGCCTACCAGAAACTGGTGGAGCTGGTGCCGGATGACCCGGTTGTATACCGCCAGCTCGGGATGCTGTATCAGGCGGCACTCGGAGACCCGAAGCGCGCTGTGGAAGCCTACAAGCGGGCGCTTGAGATCGACAGCCGTGACTTTGATGTGCTGGCCCGCCTTGGTTGGCTGCACTGGGAAGTTCTCGATGACGTCGAGGAAGGCATCGCCTATCTCGCAAAAGCGGCGGAGATCGCCCACGACAGCCCGTGGGTCGCAACCCATATGGGGCAGGCGCTTTATCACGGGGCTGGCCAGATGGACGAGGCGGAGGCCTGGTTCAAGAAGGCTGTCGAGCTGGATCCGGACTATGACTGGGCCCACGCCATGCTGGGCGCTTTGAATTTTGAGCATAAGGAAGATGTCGAAGCCGCAGAATATCATTTCCGCCAGGCCATCCGCATCAGCCCTGATTACGGCTTCGCCTGGGCACGGCTCGGGCGCCTGTTGCTGATGAGCGAATCTGATGTTGGTGAGACCTGGCAGGTGCTGATGCGCGCGCTTGACCTGTCTCCCGGCAGCATTGATGTGCTCACCGATATCGTCTGGATGGGGGTTTTCCGCCTGTACCGGCCGGACCTGGTTGCCGACCACGCCAAGCAGCTGGTGCAGCGCGACCCGGATAGCGCCTATTGCCGGGTGCTTTATGGTCAGGTGCTCAGATATACGTCCGCTGACCCATCTGCGGCCCTTTCGGAACTGCAAAAGGCTGTCGAGCTGGCGCCGGACGACCATTATGCCTGGCACACCTATGGTGAAGTGTTGCTGTATGACCTGGGTGATCTGGAGGCGGCAGAGGAAGCACTTCTTGAGGCCGCAACCAAGCAAAGTGATTGCACAACGACCGACTGCGATATCGGACTGGTGCGCTATGCCATCGGGCGTGAGGATGCAGCTGTCGAGCATTATGAACGCGCGCTAGAGATGGACAGTGAAGACAGCCACGCCTGGCGGGCCTATGGCTGTTTCCTGTTCTATAGCGCGGGCGATGTGACGCTGGCCGAGGAAGCTTTTGATCGCGCAATTGAACTGGAACCCGGCAATTTCGAGCCCTGGGCGATGATGGCCGAATTCCTGGACCGTCAGGGTGACCGAGGGCAAGAAGCAGAAGCCGCGCACCAAAAGGCCGCCGAGCTCGCGCCAGACGGCCTGGATGTTGCTGAATGGGCTACCCGTTTCCTGGAGCCAAAGGTCTTGAGGCTTTAGCTTCTTGTCGTCAGAGAGAAAAAGATTTCAAGACCTGCTGCAAGTGCAAGGCACACAAATCCAAAATAAAGAATTGGCATTTCCCATTTCGGGCGTTTCTTGCGGGGGCGCTTGACATCGACTTCACCACTCTCTTTCCACGTCATGCCTTCACGCCACCAAACCCGGTCTTTGCGTTCTGACAGCCAGGCAAGAAGAATAATGAATGGGTACAGGAGAATCAGCACCCACCAATGCTTGACAGGCCAAGATAAAGCGTAGGGTACAATCACCAGAAAAAGCCCATAAATGGGGATGCCCAAAAGGGCCATTCTGCGTAACAGGGGCATCCCGAGGTATGCCTTATATATGGCAGCTGGAAAGGCCGCGCTTCGCCAGATACTGCTGGTGATATTCTTCCGCTTCCCAGAAGGTGTCGGCCTTTTCAAGCGTGGTCACCACGGGGCGTTTGAAACGGCCAGAGGCGATCAGTGCTGCTTTCTTTTCTTCGCCCACCTTTTTCTGTTCATCATCATGATAGAAGATGGCGGACCGGTACTGAGTGCCCACGTCGGGGCCCTGGCGGTTCAGCTCCGTTGGGTTGTGGTTATCGAAAAACACGTCCACAAGCGCGCCAAAATCAACCTTGGCCGGGTCGAACTCAACCTGCACCACCTCGGCGTGGCCGGTTTTGTCGGTGCAGACTTCCTCATAGGACGGTTGCTCCTTGGCGCCGCCCATATAGCCGACGCGGGTGCCGGTTACGCCGTCCATCGTGCGGAAGATTTCTTCCACGCCCCAGAAACATCCACCACCAAAAGTCGCTTTTGCCATTTTATTGTCTCTTTTAATCAGTTCTAATACGCACAGGATTGTGCGAAGTGCTACAAGCGCAATATGTGATTGCCGGGCCGCCGTGTCGAGGGGCTTTCAGGTAAAAAGAATGTGTAGGAGACGATCTTGAAACGCAACCTCAGGCTGGTGTCAGCGGCGATGACCCTTTTCATGACCGGCGCAGTGCAGGCGCAGTCCACCGAAATCCCGCAGGAATTGCTGGACCTGGACCGTCAGCGCTGCCTGACGGAATGCGTGCCTGGCTTTGGAGAGGAAACCTGCAAACCGCTGTGTGACTGTACGGTTTCAGAATTCAAGAAGCGGCTGGATTTCTCACGCTACCTGGAGCTTTCAGCACAGCTGTCGCGCAATGAACTGAATCCGGAGAACCGCACTTTCCTGGACGCCGTGGCGCAATATTGCACGGCAGAGCTTGATAAATCTGGCGTGCAAATCGGCGACGGCGATGAAACAACGGGCCAGTAGCGGCTTTGGCCCCGGTCAGGCGTTCCTGAGCGGGGTAGGGCGACCTTCCCCGTCAATGGCCACAAAGATGTAGCGGCCTTCCGTTACCTGATGCAGGGTGCGCTCAACGCCGCGTTCGGCATATACATCCAGCTTCACCGTGACGGACGTGCGTCCGGTCCTTTCAATATCCGCATAAATGCTGATCACATCGCCCAGTTCAATCGGGCGGTGGAATTTCATGCCTTCAATCGCCACGGTTGCTACCGGGCCGCCGGCAAGGCGGCTGGCAGCATCGGCGCCCGCAAGGTCCATCTGAGAAAGCACCCAGCCACCGAAAATGTTGCCATTCACATTCAGGTCTGATGGCTGCGGGATGGTGCGGATGGCCGCGCGGCGGCGTTCTTCATCAAGTGGTTTCACGGTCATGCTTTTGTTCCTGTGGGCTGGGCCGGAGCCGTCTGCGTGTCAACTGGCGCTGCCTCAAACTCTCCGGGCATGGCCTCGATATATAGCGAGCGGCTCGGGAAGGCAAAGCCGGTACCGGCATCCTCCACGATTCGTTTGATCTCCAGGAGCAGCTTTTCCTTGATCGCCATCCACTCCAGCCAGTTTGTGGTGCGGGTAAAGGCATACAGCAGGATATCGATGGAGCTGCCGGAGAATTGATCGATGCGCACAAAGGTTGCGGTTTCGTCCGGCTGGACGAAATCAGGGCTTTCGAGGATATAGCGTTCGATATTGTCGCGTATCTGGCTTAGCTGCGTGGACGTGCTGCCATATTCAAGCCCGATTACCCACTTGATGCGGCGGAAGGTCATGCGTGAGAAGTTGGTTACGGCATGGTCGGAAAGCTTGGTGTTGGGCACATAGACGGGCGCCTTGTCGAAGCGCCGGATGGTGGTGGTGCGAAAGCCGATATGCTCAACTGTGCCTTCAACGATGCCTTTCACCAGGACCCAGTCACCGGGATGGAAACGCTTTTCTCCAATCACGAATAGTCCGGCGATCAGATTCTTGAACAAGTCCTGTGCGCCAAGGGCTACAGCCACACCAAACAGACCGAGGCCCGCAATCAGCGGCCCAACCTGGATGCCCCAGATTTCAAGGATGGTGGCGCCGCCCAGCAGCGCGAAGGCAATGCGGATGGCCTTCGCGAGCCACTGGATCATTGACGACGTCAGGTATTTGTCGGCGCGCTGCAACAGGTCACCCACGGGACCGGCCGCGCGGTAAAGCGACCAGAAAATCACAAAGGCAATGAGCGACTTGTTCAGGTTCGACGCCACAGCTGAGGAATCCGGATCCAGTTCCAGGTAGGCGGTGGCGAAAAAGAGGCCAAGGACCACAGGGATGAAGCGAATTGGTGCCTTGATGGCATCAATCAGGCTGTCATCCAGCGTATTCTCGGTTTTGGAAGCCCAACTGGATACGCGGTTGAGAACAAACCGCGTGAACAGGTTCCGGAACATGAGAAAGACAAGGAAAATGCCCACAGCAGTGATGATCTGTCCAACATCGACGCCATACAGCCCGTTGGCCCAGACATCCTTTACAAGTGCCCAGAAATCACCCCAGTTTGCTTCAAAGTCCTTTTCGGTCACCGTTTCGTCCTGCCTGTTTATGATTTGTCATCATCGTCGTTTGACGTTGGATTAGACGTATACAGGTTATGGACGGCTTCGTCATGCCCATGCTTGTTTGAGAAGAAAATAAGCGCCATCAAGCCGAAGCCAATTAGAATAGTAAACAGAAGGCCGATGATCATGGCTACGACGCCATGGCCCGATAGCTCGACGCCTTCAATACGGCCCATAACATAAAGGGCCCAATAAGCAACGCCGCCTAGTGCAACGACCGAGGCAGCAATCAAGAGGAATCTTTTCATTTGGTCTGCTTCCCGAAAGGGCAGCGCGCAATGTCCCTGCGGGTTATCCTACCCGCGTGCGCAGTGCCGATGTAAAGGCATCAATCAGGTCTGCATTGATGCCAAAGTCAGTATGACCCATCTCAGATACGGCGCGAATGTCAAGAAAAGCCACTGCGTCTTTTTCGCGCACGTTGATGACGATAAAGCTACGGAAACCGAACCAGGGGCTGCTGTAGATGGCTTCAACATGGCCTGCGCCCGGGTCCTGTGCCACGACACTCCAACCAAGCTTTTTGGCGGTTTCCGCTGCGGCCTGGGTGGCGTCTGTGACGCTGCCGGCAAGGGGTGTGCTGCCAAGTCCGGGGTAAGCAGCGTGCAGCTTCTTGAGGTAGCCCGGTTCCAGGCGGCTGCCCAGGATGTCGCTTGGTCTATTCACTTCATAGCTTCTTCCTGGAAGCGTGCGGAATGTCAGTTGGTCTGCGGGTGCGGTAGAAATATCATGCAGCACTGGTGCATTTTCGGCGCGGTAAAAAAGGCTGCCAAGTGGCCAGGCGCTGATGGCAACCAACAGTGCCGCGGTGATACCGCGCCAACTGGTGCGGGCGCGGCTTGCGAATCGTCCGTGCAGCAGGCCAATAAAGGTGAAACTCGCCGCCACCAGCATCAGGCGGAACGCGACGGTGATAATTTTGAATTGAAGGTCAAAGAGGGTGGGGTCGGAGGACGGGTCGCCAAACAGGCCGGCTCGGTATATCGGCCCTGCAATCACAAGGGCCAGCAGTGTGAGGCATGCCGTGATCAGCCCGAGGGTGGCAAAGACAGACGGTTTCTGTCCTCCCTTTTTGAAAAAGATGCGCGACATCACTCTCCCCCGTTGCGGTAACACACACCGCATACGCTGTTCATTTCCGCTGCCCTCAATTTCATATGCCCCAATTCAGTTGTACCGTAACCGTTGCGTGCAGAAAAGGATAGCCTGACTTTTAAGCCAACTTTTAGCAATGCACTGCGGCTGTAATCCCTTTTGCTTCAAACCCATAAAAGAGGCATAATGAAGACCTGTTTACCCGAGTATCTTGATTTTTTACGGCCCAAGCCAATCCCGGCGGGCCCATGACGAGGGAGACGCTATATGAATGTTGGCCAGATTCTTTCCCACAAGGGTGATGATATCATTGCGATGGAGCGTGGCTGTACCGTGATGGAAGTTGCCAAACTTCTGGGAGAGCGGCGCATCGGGGCCATTCCAATTGTCGACGGCGGCACCATCTGCGGCATCATGTCGGAACGTGATGTGGTGCGCGGCATTGCCATTCGGGGCGGTGGTGTGTTGGCCGATGACGTGTCGACGCTGATGACCAAATCGGTTTTCACCTGCGGCAAAGACGATACTGTCTATGAACTGATGAAAATGATGACTGAGCGGCGCATCCGTCACGTCCCCGTCGTGGACGGCGACAAGCTGATCGGCATGATTTCGATCGGTGACGTGGTCAAGCACCGCATGCAGCAGGCCGCGGCTGAAAACGAAGCGCTCAAGGACTATATCGCCCAGGGGTAGGGGGAGATGGATTTGCGTTGGGTTTTTGTCGTTGCGTTGGCAGCTCTGTCGATGCCGTCGTTGGCGATCGATCAGCTGTACCTTAGCCTGACTGTTGATGCATCAGAAGCCAGCTTGGTTGTGGAAAATCGGTCAGACTCAGTGGTGAAAATCGGGAAGAACCAATTTGATGGAGTTCCGTCGGTTTTCAGTATCCGCATGAAGGGACCAGCAGGAGAACTGATCTCCCAAAATGGGCAATCACCAGACGGGTGGTTCAATCCTGCAGTGGTGGTTTCTCAGTTCGAAAGGTTTCCTCTTTCCAGCCTGACGTTGGAAGCGGGAGAAACGCTGACCTACAGTTCTAAAGTGGCAAGCCTCTTGCTGCCAGCAAGAAGCCAGCCGGGAGGTGGCGGTACCTGCATTTTCCAAATCCGTGCAGTGGTTGTCTTTCCTGAGCAGGCCATGGAACCTGAAACTATCAAGTCTGACTGGGTAGAGGCGGACTGCGCAGCACTTTTCCCTGCAAGATAGCCCCCTACTGCACCCGCTCGTAGGGCGACCATTCATTGTCGAAGTCTGCGGGCTTCAGCACCAACACGCTATGGGCATCCACTGTGATGTCCATCAAGCTTGACCGAATTTCAGCCGCCCGCTTGCCCGTGAAGGCATCCACCACGGGTGTGCCGTTCATCATTTTCCAGTTTCTGATCATCAGCGTTTCCGTGACCGGTGCGGGACTCGGGTTCGCTATCACGAAAACGGTTTCCAGCGCCTTTTCGGTGTAGCGCTCGAATGCCAGCAAGCTGGTGGCCTCAATCGTGCGGAAGTTGCCGACCCGGAGCGCGCGTTCGCCTTTGTGCAGCGCGATCAGTTCCTGCGTGCGCCGGAGGGCCGGGTTGTCGCCCGTGGCCATATCCCAACGCATGGGTGCGCGATTTTCCGGGTCCTCCCCGCCGTGCATGCCCAGTTCCGTGCCGTAATAGAGGTTCGGTGACCCGGGCAGGGTGAATTGCAGCACCTGCGCCATGTCCCGTTGCCAGGCCTGGGGCATCATATCCACAAGCCGCTTGGTGTCGTGATTGTCCAGCAGCAGCCAGGACTTGAGCATGCCGTCCATGCCGGTGTCTTCGACCATCGCGCCCAGCATGCGCCCGGCAGCCGCGCCGTCCAGCTTGCTGTCCACAAGGCTTTCGATGATTTTACGTACCGGGAAATTCAAAATACCGTCGAGCGACTGGGTCCAGCCGTCAGGGTAGCTCCAGACCTCACCGACAATCAGTGCTCCTGCCTTCTCGCCATGGGCGCTTGTGCGCAGGTCCTGGAGCACCGTGGGCCCAACATCAAAGGCTACATCAAGTCGCCAGCCATCGATGCCGTCCCGCAGGTAGGACCGCACGACCGACGTAGGGCTCTTGTATATATAATTCTGTACCTCAGGGTTCTCGAGCCGCAGTTCCGGCAGCGCAGGCGAGTCGATCCAACCGCGATAGCCGTTCTTGTATGCGGGGCCGATGAAGAACCAGTCCCGGTAGGGACTGTTGGCGTCCGTGAGCGCGTCGCGGAAAATCGGTGCCTTGCTACCCATATGGTTGAACACGCCGTCCAGCACCAGTTTCATGCCGCGGCTGTGCAGGGCGCCCGCCAGCGTTTTCACATCCTCCCGCGTGCCATACTCCGGCGAGATACGGGTGTAATCGAGCGCGTCATATTTATGGTTGGTGATGGCCAGGTGAATCGGGTTCAGATAGAGGACATCCACCCCCAGGCCTTGGATATAATCCAACCGCCCGGTGAGGCTTTCAAGGTCACCACCCCAGAAGGCCAGCTCGTGGCTCCAATTATCCGCGCCCTCGACCGGATGGCCGGGCTTTGGCACTTCATTCCAGTCGTGCAGGCTGCGGGGCGGCTGATATAGATGCCGTTTGGCCTCAAGGTTCAGGGAAGGGGCGAACCGGTCCACGATCACCTGATAGACGATCGCCCCATTACGCCAGTCGGCCTCGCGGGCGGCCATCACGGCAGACAGCGTTTTGTCCTCAGCTGTCTGGTAACGGGTTTTATCGAAATGAACGGCATCATCGGCCTGCACCTGAAAGGTCATCAGGGCGCTGAGCGTGGCTGCCTTATAGGAAATCCGCATCGGTCAGCCTCTCCGGCCTTGGGCAAGGCAGCGGCGATAGACGGCTTCATATCCTGCCACACTGTTCTGCCAGGTTCGGATGTTCTGTGCATAGTCGCGCCCGGCCTTCAGTATGTCGGCCCAGCCGTCGCGATTTCGGATCAGGTCGGCGCACACCTTTACAAAGTCTGCAGCATCGTCGGCGCGGAACAGGCGGCCGGTGCGGCCATCTTCAATCAGTTCCTTGTGGCCGCCCACGTCGCTTGCCAGCACCAGGCGTGTCATGGCCATGGCTTCAAGTGGTTTCAGCGGCGTCACAGTTTCCGTCAGGCGAATGCCGTGGCGCGGGTAGGTCATTATATCTGCCACACTATAGTAGCGGCGCACGCTGTCGTGCGGCACGCGCCCTGTGAAAATAACGGTGTCTTCTAGGCCAAGTTCCGCCACAGCGGCCTTGAGGCGAGATTCTGTTGGCCCGCCGCCCACCAAAAGGAGCGCCACGTCGGGCACCTCGGCCTTCAGGGCAGGCAGCGCGCGAATCAAAAACTCAAGCCCCTCATACGCATAGAAAGACCCGGCGAACCCCAGCACGGTGTGGCCTTCAAGGCCAAGTTCCCTGGTCAGCGCCGCATCCTTTTCCCCAATGGGTGGGAAGGCCTCGGCGTTCACAGCGTTCGGTATCACAGTCACCTTGTCGGGCCGGATGCCACGGGCAAGAATGTCAGCGCGCAGGCCTTCACAGATGGTGGTTACCTCCGCGGCCTGCCGGATCGCACGGGTCTCGAGTGCCCGGCTGACCTTATACCGGAGGCTGCCTTCCCGTGTGGTGCCATGGTCCACAGCCGCATCTTCCCAGAAGGCACGAATCTCATACACTACGGGGCGACCACCTGCGGCATCGAACGCGGGGAAGAAATCCAGCACCGGTGAATGGGCATGCAGGATGTCGGGGTTCAACTCGTCGACAAGCGCCCGAAGGCGGTATTTCGTCAGTCGCATTTCGCGCATTTCCCGAAGCCCAACCGGCAACCATTTGGGGATACCGCCATTCGGCGTGCGGTAGATGCGCCAGCCATCTATGTCTTCAAAGGGGGCGTCGCCCGTGCCGTGCCGTGGAGTGGTGACCAGCACTGGGTCCCAGCCCATGGCTTTTTGCTGTGCCATGATGGACATGGTGCGAAAGACATAGCCGCTGTGTTTGGGAAGGCTGTGGTCCAGAATATGTAGGATGCGCATATGCTTATTGATCAATCTTTGCCTGAAAAATTGGACCAAGCTTGCCTCAAGCGCAGGGACTTGTACAGTTTGTGTAACCAAGCCGGTGGTGCGCTGCGTCACAAAAGTGACCGAATCTTGTATTTAGCTGCGCTCCAAAACGGCAACACCAATAATCAGCGAGGTCAGGGATTCGTGAAACAGTCAGTGATAAAGGCAGGGCAAACGGCGGCGGCCATGCTGTGTGTGCTGGTGACAGGCAGCGCCCATGCCGATTCTGAAGGCTATGCCCAGAGCGACGGCAACGAAGTGCTGACCCTGCAGGTGGAAAACGACCTCCTCTTTGGCACAGACGAGAATTATACCAACGGTATCCGCCTCAGTTATGTGCATCGGCCCGGCAATACGCCGATTGGCGACACAATCAGCGGGTTCCTCAGGCGCTTTTCCCCGATGGCAAGGAACGCGCTGAAGTCTGACCTCTATTATAGCGTGGCGCTGGGGCAGAATATGTATACCCCACAGGATATCGAATCCTTTGATCTGATCGAGGATGACCGCCCCTATGCGGGCTGGACCTATCTGGAGTTTGGCGTCACGGTTGAGGACAAGACCGGCTATGAAGCCATCAAGCTTGATCTTGGCATGGTGGGGCCGGCGTCACTCGCCAGCAAGACCCAGCGCTGGTGGCACAGTGTGATCGGCAGTCAGCGCCCGAACGGCTGGCCGCACCAATTGCCGAACGAGCCTGGCATCAACCTGTATTACACGCGCGGCCACCGGTTTGACCCGATCAAGCTGTCGGATGACCTGTCGTTCGATTTCACGCCGCACTGGGGTGTCGCGCTTGGCAATGTCTATACCTATGGGGCAGGGGGACTGACGCTCCGCCTGGGGACCAATCTGGACCGCGATATGGGCGCTCCGCCCCGAATCCAACCCAGCCTGCCGGGCAGCGATCATTTTTCAGGTGACGGCTTTGATATTTACCTGTTCGCGGGCAGCGAGGTTCGCGCCATCGCCCGCAATATCTTCCTGGACGGTACCTGGAAAGATCACGAACATGACGTGAACAAGAAAGAGCTGCTAGCTGAAATCCAGGTGGGGGTGGTGGCGTTTGTCGGGCCGGTGCGTATGGCGCTTACGAATGCCTTCCGGACGTCAGAGTTTGCCGGCAGCGGCAATCACCGCTACAGCGCTTTCACGCTGTCGACCCGATTCTAGCCGCGTCCACGGCGGGCCGTCAGTCTTCCTCATAGCGCAGCAGGTCGCCGGGCTGGCAGTCCAGATATTTGCAGATGGCCTCGAGGGTGGCAAAGCGCACCCCCTTTACCTTGCCTGACTTCAGCAGGCTCAGGTTGGCTTCGGTGATTCCCACATGGGCGGCGAGGTCCTTTGATTTGACCTTGCGTTCCGCAAGCATGACATCAAGGCGAACGGTAATCGGCACAAGTCGCCTCCCTATACAATCTGGTTCAGTTCGTCGCGCTGTTCGCGCGCCAGGCGCACCATGCGGGCGATCACCAGTGCCATCAGCGCGGGCACGAGCCCCAGGACGGTATCGGACGACAGGCTGATCGCCAGCGCCCGTTCGCCCGGTGGGTTGGTGGCGGTGGCAATCAGGACAAGCAGCGTGTCATTGAGGAAGCTGGCGAGCAGATACCACAGCATCAGGTGGCCGACACGCGCGAGCGCCCGCTCAGACGCTTCGGCAAACCAGTTGCCGGCCTCCAGCTGCCTGATGAGCCCAATCAGGGAAGCGAGCGCCGCAATCAGGAGGCCGGCCGGGAGGGCGTCCACCACGAATCCTGCGATCCGCTGCCACAGAACCATGCCCGAAATGCCGCCATAATTATCGATTAGCCTCTTTTCCGCGCCAAGGTGACTGAGCGCTGACGGGTCAACCCAGATCCACACATTGAAAGTGATGATCAGCGTGATGGAAAACCAGATGATCCATTTAAGAAGGGTCAGGCTCAGGAGCTTGTTATTCACGGGCAGTTGCCTCATTTTTGACATTAAATTATCGTTTTACGAAAAGATATTTCCTGATAAGGATATCAGGGCACGATGAAAGAGGAAAGAGGTATGTCCGGGACACCGGCGAAGAATGGGGGACGGCGTCGCAGGCTTGCAGTCATGATCGTGGCGCTTGCAGCGTCGGTGGCTATTTTGCTCGCGGCCCTGATGGGCGGCGCGCACGCCCAGGACACTGAGCCCGAGCCGAACCACTTTGACGAGGCACCGCTGGTTCTGCCCAGAAGCATGTCAGGCGGCGGCCTGGTGATTCCCGTCTTTCCCCGGCTGGAAGAAAAGAAAGACCTGAGTGACGACAGCGAGCCAAAACTTCCAGCCGGGGCGGACCTGCGCGATAGCTATATTATCCTCAAGGACGGGTCGGTCCTCTCTGCAGCTGAGTGGATCAAGGGTGGATTGAACAAGAATCAGACCGGTGTGGGCATGAGCGACTATCAGAATCGTCTGTTCCTGGGCCAGGTGGCGCGCGCCATGGCGGGGGTGGACGAGAATCAGGTCAATCATAGTGTTGTGACGGTTGGGCCTTTGCGGCCTTATGAGCCTGCCATGATATCTGAGCCCATGCAGATGGTGCACGGCATCTTCCGCATGTTTGTACCGGGCAGCAACGGCTATGAGTGGAACCCGGCCACGTCAGGCGGCGGTTTCGACCGCCGCCGCGCCACAGCCGGCGACGCGGCGGTTCAGTTTGAAGGCCAGTTCAGTGAAGCCGTCAGCCAGACAGTGGCCGACTTCCAGGAGATCGGCACCATGATGAATATGCTCAGCGACTATAAGAAGAAGCACGGGATCGATTAGGCCCTATATATGGGAGCCTATATAGGCAGTGGACGCTGCTACTGTGGGGCACTTGCCCAGCCGGGCAGGGTGGCAACGTGATTCACCAATAGGCGTGCACCTGATTCATGCCCGGTTTTCTGCCGTTTTCGCTATAGGGGCCTTATTCAGGTGGTTATATGTCGGGCGTCAAACACGCCTTCATGACCCGAGTCAGCACCCAAACCAGCCGATTTATGCTCCCGCCATGCCCCGTTGAATCATCCGTTCGCGCTTCTGGCCTTGAGGCTTTCCGCCATAGGGGCTTATCCCTGAAATATAATTGCTCAAAATTAAGGGTTTCGTAACATATTCGGAAAGAAAATGGGGTTTCGCGGGTTAATCACCACTTTTTTCGAGAAAACTGAAAAAAGGTGTTTACAGGGTTGGAAACCACCCCTATAACCCGCCCCACACCGACGGGGCGCACCGCTCAACGCGACGCACCGCTGGGACGCTTGACCCCAGCGCTCAGCCAGCAGGCAGGGAAACGGGATCAGGATTTGCTCTTTGACATTGTAGATTGGAAGGGAGATGTGGACGGTGGTCTGGTGATCATCATCTATATTTTCCGACATGTTTCACTGGTTT